>Ga0209415_10007922_pt1 | contig 18458 bp, 16 predicted proteins | sample PeaSoiSIISIP2007_FD_187696 | JGI IMG/M metagenome (GOLD analysis project Ga0209415, IMG submission 187696) | Peat soil microbial communities from Weissenstadt, Germany - SII-SIP-2007 (SPAdes) (version 2) | ecosystem: Environmental > Terrestrial > Soil > Wetlands > Peat | place: Germany...
CGGGCGACGAGCCACGACAGCGCGCTGTCCACGAGGAAGGCCGCGCCGTGCACGGGGCGAGGCTGCCGCCAGTTGTCCTCGGCGAGCACGAAGCGGCTGCCCACGACGACGACGCGCGGCCCGTGCGGAGCGCTCGGCCCCGCGCGCGGCCGCTCGCTTGCCATGGCGAGCGCGAAAGGGCCGGCCTCGTCGGATGGATCGCGAGGCGGGGCGTCGGTCCACGCCGCCGCGCCGACGATGCTCGTCTTCGCGTACGCGCTGCCCCCGGTCACCAGCAGCTCGGAGCTCGGCGACGCGCCAGGGGGCGACACGTGGCGCAACGACCGCGCGAAGAACAGGGTGGCCCGAGGGGGGTGCGCGCCTGCGACGAGGCTGGCCGTGACAGGGTGGGGCCGGGCAGAGACGAAGAACCCCTCGCCGTGCGTCTCGGGGATGGTAGCGCTCGGGTCGAGGTCGTGCACGAGGTCGTCGTCCAGCCCGATGCCGAACGGCGCGAGGACTTCGCCCAGCCCAGCCGGGGTCATGCCCGTCGGTGTGTTCGCGTCAATCGGCCCGATGGCGGCGAACAGGGCGCCCCCCTGGAGGAGCCAAGACCGCAGCCGATTGGCTTCCTCGGGCGCGAACGGCGAGCGGGGTCCAGCGACGACGACGGCGTCGCACGCCGTGAACGGCTCGTGCGCGTCCGGGCGCGTGGTGTCGACGCTCGCGAGCTCGTAGTTGCTCTTCTCGAGCAGATCGCGCAGCGCCCCCAGCCACTCGCGTTCGTCCTTGCCGGGGTCGAGCGTCAGCTCGCCGTGCCCGACGGTGAAGCATAGCTTCGCCTTTTCGCCCGCGAGCACGGCACGGATCGCCTGCGTCAGCTCGCGCTCCTCCCGGGGTCTCACGTGGACGTCGTCGGTTTGCTCGAGCATGTCCTTCTGGGTCAAAAACCAGTGTTTGTCCCCGCTCGCGACGACGACGACCGCGTCGGTCGCGACCCGACCGTCCTCCGCGTGCCCGGCCTCGATCCCGAAGCGGTGCTGCAGATCGAGCAGCTGCACGGCGTCGCGGTCCGGATCGATCCAGTGCACGGTGACGCGGGCGGCCGCCGCCTGGTACTCGATCAATATCTGCCTCAAGCTCTGCTCGAGAGGCTCGGCGGGCCCGGCGATCACCCAGACGTCGACGGGTTGCTCGAGGGAGCGCAGCGTCTCGAGCGTCGCGGCGCCGAGCGACCAGCGCCTGTCCGTCGTCCAGTCCCAGCGCGCGAAGTGGCGCGCGGCGAGGACGTTGACCACGGCCGCCAGCACGACGGCGGCGATCACCCCGGCGAGCTCTAGGGCCTGCGCCCCGTCCAGCGGGAGTCGCGGCCGCGTCACCCCCACCTCCAGGCGTCCACGGCGCGCGTCGCGACGAACAGCGGCAGAAGGACCATCGTCCCGTAGAAGACGAGCCGCCGCGAATCGACGATGCCGCTCGCGAAGTCGTTCATGTGCCCCCACACCGAGACGTGCGCGCAGATGTCGTGCATCAGCGTCCCGTCGCGCGTGACGAACTCGCCGATGCCGAGGGTAAAGAGGATCAAGAGGACGAGCGCCGTCCAGATCATCGCGAGAAACTGCGACCGCGTGAGGGCGCTCGCGCAGAGGCCGAGCGCGAGGTAGCCCGCGCCGACGAGCAGCACACCGAGGTACGCGCTCGCGGCCTGGTGCCGGTCGAGCTCGCCGGTGCGACCGAGGATGACGAGATAGAGCACCGTGGGCAGCCACATCACGGCGTACGTCGTCAGCACGGCCGCGTACTTGGCCAGGACCACCCCGGCGCTCGAGACGGGGGCGGTCATGAGCGACTCGATGGTGCCGCTGCGGCGCTCCTCTGCAAAGAGGCGCATGGTCATGGGGGGCACGAGCACGAAGAGAACCACGTAGAAGAGGACGGTGTTCCCGAAAAACGCCGACAGAGGCGATTCGTCGCTCGCGACGTCGCGCTGCAGCGCGAAATGGTCCACGAGCAGGAAGAAGTGCATCCCTTGAACGACGAGGAAGACGACGATGAGCACCCACGCGAGCGGCGTGACGAAGAATGCGAAGAGCTCGCGCTTGTAGATCGGCCAGAGCCCGTTCACGGTCTCGCCCCGTCGTCCGTCCCGTCTCTCGTGAGGGATGCGAAGACGTCCTCGAGCGACCCGCCGTCCGCGTGCACTTCGCGCACGCCGATGCCCGCTGCCACGAGGGCGGCGACGCAGCGCTCGGTCGCGTCCGAGCGCTCGCCTACGCCGACGTCCTTCGCGAACCGAGCCCGCAGACGGGTGGCGTCGCCCGAGATCTGCACGAGCGAGACGTCGCCGATCCCGGCGACGCCCGCCACGACCCTCTCTGCGGCCTCGGGCTCGCCCCGGACGACAATCTGGACGGCGGACGAGCCTCTCATGGACCGGATGTGTTCGGTCGGGCCTTCGGCGACGAGCCTGCCCTGGTGAATGAGCAGGACGCGCGTGGCGCAGGCCTCGACCTCGCTGAGGATGTGGGTCGAGAGCACGACCGTGTGGTCGCGCCCGAGGTCGCGCACCAGGGCGCGCGTCTCGCGGATCTGGTTAGGGTCCAGCCCGGCGGTGGGTTCGTCCAGGACGACTATGGGCGGCTTGGCGACGATGGCGTCGGCGAGGCCCACCCGCTGGCGGTACCCCTTCGACAGGTGCCCAATCCGCTTGTGCGCGACTTCGAGCACGCCCGCCTTCCCCATCGCATCGTCGACGTGGGACCGGCGCCTCGAGCGGGGGACGCGCTTGAGCTCCGCTCGGAAGCGCAGGTACTCGACGACCCGCATCTCGGGGTAGAGCGGCACCGACTCGGGCATGTATCCGATGCTGCGCCGCGCCTCGAGCGAGCTTGTGACGACGTCGTGCCCCGCGATCGCGACCTTGCCGCTGGTCGGCCCGAGAAAGCCGGCGAGGATGCGCAGCGTCGTGGTCTTGCCGGCTCCGTTGGGCCCGAGAAAACCGAGGACGTCTCCCTTCGCGACCTCGAAGGACACGTCGTTCACCACGAGGTGCGCCCCATAGCGCTTGGTCAGATGCGAGACGGAGATCAAGGCTAAGCTTTGTACCGCGGCTCGAGTCGGCGCACGAGAGATGGCTGCTTTTCGCATTGCCGGGTTCGTATGGGTCGCGCTCATTGGGTGCGGGCGGACGCCGACCGCGACCACGACCACGACCGCGACCACGACCACGACCGCGACCACGACCGCGACCACGACCACGACCGCGACCGCGACCACGACCGCGACCACGACCGCGACCACGACCGCGACCCCAACCGCGACCCCAACCGCGACCCCGCCTCCGGTCGACATGCTGCTCGTTCCCGCCGGCGACTTCATCATGGGCACCGATGCCGGGGGGCAAGAGGACGAGCATCCCGCGCACGCGGTGACGCTCGCGGCCTTCTTCCTCGACAGGACCGAGGTCACCAATGCCGACTGGGACGCCTGCGTGGCGGCCAGCGCGTGTCGGCCCAAGTCGAGCGCCGTGCGGACCGAGCACCCCGACTTCAACGGGCCGGGGCAGCCCGTGAGCGGCGTTTCCTGGGACGACGCTCGCGCGTACTGCGCGTGGCGGGGGAAGCGGCTACCCCGGGAGGCCGAGTTCGAGAAGGCGGCGCGCGACTCCGACGGGCGCCGCTACGCGTGGGGCGACGACCCTCCGACGCACGAGAGGACGGTGTTCGGGAGCGGGAAGCCGGAGGACGTCGGCACTCACCCGGCGGGGCGTGGGCCCTTCGGGCACGACGACCTCGCGGGCAACGTCTGGGAGTGGATGGAGGACGAATACGACCCTTACGCCTACCGCAGGGCGACGGCAGGCGAGGGCAAGCCGGGGACGTGCCCGGAGATCATGGCGGCCCTCGACGAGCTGCGGCGCGAGCACAGGCAGGGGTTCACGGGCTCGAACCCCATTCCTGAGGAGTGCGAGCACTCGATCCGCGGCGGCGCGTACAACTACGACCCCGACGGGCTGCGCGCGACCAACCGCGTGCACCACCCGGGCCGGTATCGCATTCCGATGCTCGGTCTGCGGTGCGCGATGCGGGCAGCTTCACCGTAGCGCGCCGGAACGTACAGTTGACGATGTGCCCGTCCCCGTGTTGGTGATCCACTCGTGCCCATTGATGGGGTCCGCGCCAGGCGCCGAGCCGGGGGGAGAGAGCCCCGCGCGCGGCTGATACGACTCGACCATGTGCGGGTCGATGCCCGTGTAGACGAGGCTGGCCGCGCGAGACCCGCCTCGTCCATGCTCCTCGTGCTTGGATCTGGTGTACTCTCGAGTACGTGGCCCGCTATCACATCTACAAGACCAACAGTGACGGAAGCGAAGACGACCTCCTGGGCAGCAGGCACGACAAGAACGAGGCGATCAAGGCAGCCAACGACATCCGGCTTGGCGCAGGCGAGGTTGCTTACGTGAAGGACGAGGAGTCTGACGACATCGTCTGGAAGAGCAACGGCGTCGGCAAGACAACGATCCCAGACTGATACCAGCAAGCCTAGCCACGCTCCGTGCCGTCCCACCGCTGCGACGGCGCCGACGCGCGCTAGCCAGCCTGGCCACGGACGCGCGCATAAGCTGCCCTCACGGCGTGAGCGTCGACCCGTGAATCCGGGTCCACGCTGTGGGTCTGTCCGAGGTTCCACGCCGCGGCGACCTGCTCGAACGACCGTCCGTGGAGCACCGCCGCGGCTTGCACGCACGCACCGGTCGCGACGGGCTCGTCTTCGCGAGGGACGTTGACCTGCCGTTGCGAAAGGTCGGCGACGATGCGCCTGTAAGCCGCCGACCGCGCCCCTCCGCCGACGAGGAGCAGCCGGCCGCTCGTGTCCACGCCGGCCGCGCCCAGCGCATCGAGCGCTTCGAGCAGGCCGCACACGACCCCTTCGAATGCCGCGCGCGCCAGCTGCGCCGGCGCCACGTTCGATCGCAGGCCCGCGAGCGTCCCCGTCGCCTCGGGGCGATCGGGCGTGCGTTCCCCGTCGAGGTAGGGCAGGAGCACCACCCCGCCCGCGCCCGGAGACGCGCTCAGCGCGGCGGCTTCGAGCGCGGTCCGCTCGAGCCCGAGCAGGCGCGCGAAGACGTCCGTCACCTTCGTCGCGTTGAGCGTGCAAGCGAGCGGCAGAAAGCGGCCCGTGGCGTCGGCGAAGCCGCCGACGGCGCCCGTCGCGTCCGCGGTCGGGCGATCGGACAGCGCGTAGACCGTGCCGGAGGTGCCGAGCGAGATCACGACGTCGCGGGCAGACAGGCCGATGCCGAGGGCCGCGGCCATGTTGTCGCCCGTCCCCGCCGCGACGACCGCGCGACCGCCCTGCGGGATCAGCCCGAGCTCCCGCGCTGCCGGTCGAGTGAGCGTGCCCGCCGCTTCCAGCGGGCCAAGCACCTCGGGGAGCGCCCCGCGCCAGTCGCGCAGGTCGTCGACCAGCGCGAGCAGATCGCTCCTGTACCGCCCCTCGGCCGGAGACCACCACCCGGTGCCAGACGCGTCGCCGCGATCGGTGACCAGGCGCTCGGTGAGGCGAAGCGTCAGCCAGTCGTGGGGCACACACGCGTGCGCGAGCCGGGCGTACGCGTCCGGCTCGTGAGCCTTGAGCCAGGCGAGCTTGGTGATGGTGAACGAGGCGACGGGGACGCTGCCGCAGGCGCGGGCCCACCTATCAGCCCCAATCGCCTCGACGAGTCGCTTCGCCTCGGGCGCCGACTCGGTGTCGTTCCAGAGCTTGGCGGGCCGGCACGGGAGCCGCGCCTCGTCGAGCGCCACGAGGCCCATTTGCTGCGCGGCCACGGCGATGCCCGACACTTCGGCGCGCGGAAGAAGCGCGATCGCCGCGCCGAGGGCCCTCCACCAGCTCTCCGGGTCCTGCTCGCTGCGCGACGGGCCCGTCGCCGGGTGCGGCGCCCGTCCGGACGCGACCAGCCGTCCGTCGTCGGCGTCGCGCAGCTCCACCTTGGTCGACTGCGTCGACGAGTCGACTCCGAGGACGAGCGGCATGTCGGCGCGGGTGCTGCGCGGCCCCTACGCCCTGACCCGCCAGTTTCCAACGAAAGTGCGCCCGATGTCGTCGCACGTGGGGTCCGTCACGACGATCTCGGGCCGCGCCGCGTTGCACATGACCACCGTGTTCTGGCGGAAGACGCGTCCGAACGCGATCGCCTCATCGCGGTCCATGCCGTGAACGAGCCACGACGGCTCCCGCCACGTGCCCTCGGGGTCGTCCTCGTAGCCGACGCACGCTTCGACTCGGTAGACGCCGAGGACCAGGAGATCCCGCATCACCTGGTGGCGCTGCTCGTTGACCTTTCGCGGCAAGAGCATCGACCGGGGATTGTAGCCCGTGAGCACCGCGAAGGGCTTCTGGAGGATCTCGGGGAGCTGCGCCGGGTCGGGTACCAGGTCGCCGTCGAGCGACACGCGCAGAGGCCCGGAAGGCGTCGGGAGCTCGTAGACGGTGGCGAGGTAGCTCCGAAGGAGGTTCTGGTCGACCATCTCAGCCCAGCTTTGCGCGGGGAGCCTACCAGCCGCGCGCTCATCCCGGAAGGACGGCGCGCGACGTTCGCGCTACGGCTCGAAGCGGTACCCGACGCCACGGACGGTCTGCACGTGCCGTGGCCGCTGGGGGTCAACCTCGAGCTTGGCGCGGAGCTGCTGGATGAAATTGTCGATCGTCCGCGGCGTGCCGTGGTGGCTGGGCCCCCAGACCCGGGCGAAGATCGCGTCGCGGCTCAGCGCGGCGCCGCGCGCCTCGATGAGGCAGAGCAGCAGGTCGAACTCGGTCGCCGTCATCTCGATGCGCTCGGTGCCCCGGATGACGGTTCGCGCCACGACGTCGACTCGAACGTCGCCGAAGGCGTGCACCGGCCGCACGGGACGGTCCGCGATGCGCGTGCGCCTCAGCGCCGCGCGCACGCGGGCGAGGAGCTCGGCCAGACTGAACGGCTTCGCGACGTAGTCCTCCGCGCCGAGCTCCAGCCCCGTCACCTTGTCCATCTCGGCGTTGCGGGCGCTCAGCACGATGATCGGCATCATGAGCCCCTCGCGTCGGATCGCCTGGAGCACCTGGAAGCCGTTGAGCTTTGGGAGCATCACGTCGAGGATGACAAGGTCCGGTCGCTCTCCGCGTGCGATCGCCAGGCCGGCCTCGCCGTCCTCCGCCGGCAGCACCTCGTAGCCGTCGGCCTCGAGGTTGATCCGCAAGCCGAGCGCGATGCTGGCATCGTCCTCGACGATCAGCACGCGGCGTCGCGACTGTTCTGTCGCCTGGATATCGTTCACGCGCCCTTCACCTCCGCTGCCGGCGACACTCCGGGCACGCGGGAGTCGACCGGGGTCGGAAGCTCGATGCGGAATGTCGACCCCTGGCCCTTCACGCTCTCGAGCTGTACGCGCCCGTTGTGCGCCCGTATGACGTGCTTCACGATGGCGAGCCCCAGGCCGCTTCCCTCGCGCTCGCGCGAGAGCCGATCGTCGATCCGGTAGAACTTGCCGAAGATCCTCCGGTGCTCGTTCCGGGGGATACCCTCGCCGTTGTCGGTCACCTCGAAGGCGACGCCGTGCGGGGCCCCGCGGACGCGCAGTTGCACGCGTGGCGGAGCCCCACCGTACTTGACGGCATTCGACAGGAGGTTGCCGATGGCGTCGACCATCGCTGAGACGTCGACGTTCACGTTCGGCAGACCGGGCTCCACCTCGACCGCGAAATCGAGCTCCGGGTGGCGCTCGCGCAGGGGCGCGAACGATTCGAGGATTTCCGCGACGATCGCGTCGACGTTCGTTTCCTTGAGCTCGAACAGCTTTCGCCCCGCCTCCATCCGGCCCCAGTCGAGGAGCCTCTCGATGCGCCGGGTGAGCCGCTCCGAGTCGCGCTGGAGGGCCTCGATGCACTTGTCCTCCGTCTCGCGATCGCCCCGGGCACGCGCCAGGGTCTCCACGAAGAGGCGGATGCTCGTCAGGGGGGTCCGCAGCTCGTGGCTCACCTTGGAAACGAAATCCGCCTGGAGCTCGCTCAGGTTCGCCTCGCGCCGGATGAAGACCAGGACGAGCACGACGCCGGTGACGGCGACGAGCACGAAGCTGACGGTGAGGACGCCGAAGAGGACGTTGAAGTCCTTCCCCAGGAACATCAGGACGATGGCGACGAGGAGCAGCAGCACCGTCGGCACGATGACGAGGTACACGAGGAGCTGGACGATGCGCCGATAGCCGAGGCGCTGCCGGTTCCTGGACACGGATCAAAGATACGACGCGTGCGCCCGAAGACAAAAGGAGTGGAGGAACACCTCCGCGGGCTCGCGCCCGTGTCTCATTCGATCGCGGCGCGCATCGCCTCGAGCGGGGCCTCGACGCCGAGCCAGAGCTCCAGGGCGAGCGCACCTTGGCGTGCCAGCATGCCGAGGCCGTCGTCGCAGCGCAGACCGCGGGCGCGCGCCGCCCGGAGCCACGGCGTGTCGCGCGGCGCGTAGACGACGTCGATCGCCACGGCGTCCGAGGGGAGAGCGTCCCAGGCAACGACCGCCGCGACCGCCTCGCCGGGGTCGGCGCCGTGCATTCCGGCGCTCGTCGCCTGGACGACGGCGAGCGTCTGCGCCTCGCTGGTGGGCGAGGCGCGCCAGGGCTGCGGCGTCACCGGGCACGGGGCCGTCGCGACGAAGGTCTCGGTTCGCGCCGGGTCGCCGAACGCGCGCGCGCGCACGATGATCTCCCGGACCCCGAGGTTCACGCCGAGCGCGGCGATGGCCGCCCGGGACGCCCCCCCGGAACCGAGCACCAGCGCACGGAGCCCGGACCACGGCAAAGCCGGTCCCGCGAGCCGCTTCAGCTCGGCCGCGAGCGCCGGCGCGTCCGTGTTGTGCGCGACGATTCGCCCGTCGACGCCGCGCACGAGGGTGTTGGCCGCGCCGGCGACTCGTGCGCTCGTGTCGAGGTTGTCCACCAGGGACAGGACGCGCTCCTTGTGCGGTACCGTCACGTTGATGCCGTCGTACGCTCCGTCGCGGAGCGTCGCCACGAAGTGCGGAAGCTCGTCCGCCGTGACGCGCACCGCCTCGTAGGTGTGCGGCAGGCCCAGCGCGCGGAACGCGGCGCGCTGCATCGCCGGGCTCTTCGAGTGAGCCACGGGGTCGCCGACGACCGCGAAACGCCGCGGCTTCACCGCTGTTTCCCCGCCGGTTCGACCTTGATGACCGTCGTCTCGATGCGGGCGTCGCGCACGCGCACGTGGAGCGCGTCTCCTGCGCGCACGTCGTCCGCGGCGCGGATCGCACGACCGTCTCCCCTCGTCGCGATGGAGTAGCCTCGCGCGAGGACCTTGAGCGGGCTGAGGGCGTCGAGCCGCGACGCGGCTCGTCCGAGGACCGCCGAGCGCCGCTCGAACGACGCGCTCCAGAGGGCCGCCATTTGGGCCTGCAACCGCGCCACCTCCGCTCGCTCGCGTGCCACGACGGCGCGCGGGTGCAGGTAGGCAAGGCGTCGCTGTCCGCGCGAAAGGACGTCGCGCTGCCGCGCGACGGAGGCGCGCATGCAGGCGGCGAGACGGGCCGCACGCTCGTCGAGCGTCTGCTGGTGTGCGGCAATCGCGAGCCGAGGGTCCCCGAGGCGGCCGGCGACGCGTGCGAGTTCGTTCGAGTCGCGCGACAGGCGCGCGTGCACCGCCCTCGCGAGGTGCATCCCGGTGCGCCGGAGCAGCTCGCGCCGCGCGCGCCGATCCGGGACGATCATCTCCGCGGCCTGCGACGGGGTCGCGGCCCGGGCGTCCGACGCGAAGTCCACGAGGGTCACGTCGACGTCGTGACCCACGGCGCTCACGACCGGGACGCGGCAGCCGGCCACCGCGCGCACGACCGCCTCGTCGTTGAACGCTCCGAGATCGTCCGCCGAGCCTCCTCCGCGTCCGACGACGATCACGTCGACGTCACCGACGCGCTGGAGCTGCGCGATCGCGCGGCAGATCGACGCGGCGGCCCCCGACCCCTGAACCTGCGCCGGGGCGAGCAGGATGCGCGCGCCGCCCCGCCGGAAGGCCACGCGGCACACGTCGTGGATCGCAGCTCCGGTGGGGCTCGTGACCACGCCGATGGTGCGCGGGTCGCCGGGCAGGGGACGCTTGCGCTCGGGCGAGAAGAGGCCCTCGCTCGCGAGCTTCGCCTTCAGGCGCTCGATCGCCTCGAGGAGCGCGCCGCGCCCTGCCGCCTGCACACGGTCGGCCACGAGCTGCAACCGGCCGCGCGGCGCCCAGAGCGTCGGCCGGCCGCGCAGCCTCACGCGCGCCCCGTCGACGCAGAGCTGGCGCGAACGGGGCGTGACGTTGGACCGGTAGACGACGGCGTCGATCGACGCTTCCTCCCGCTCGTCCTTGAGGCAGAAGTAGAGGTGACCGCTCGGCGCGGGCCGCGAGTCGGTCACCTCGCCTTCCACCCACACGGCGCCCTCGAAGACGCCCTCGACGGCCCCTTTGATGGCCCGGTCGAGCTCTGCCACGGTGAGAGGCCGAGGCTCTTCCTCCGCGGGCTTGGCGGACCGCGCCGTGAAGTCTAGAGACAGGCTGCGATCGTCGGGCACGCTTGCCGCCAGCCAGGCCACCCTAGCACTCCTTTACGTGCGGCGCGGCCTTGGAGTAATGCGAGGAGTTCGTCCCGTGCCGCACACCTTCCGAAAGGTCCTGGTCGCCAACCGCGGCGAGATCGCCGTCCGCGTCACGCGCACGCTCCGGGAGATGGGCATCGACGCCGTCGCCGTGTATTCCGACGCCGATCGGGCCTCTCTCCACGTGCGCGTGGCCGACGAGGCGTACCCGATCGGCCCCGCCCCCGCGGCCGAGAGCTACCTGCGCGTCGACAAGATCGTGGCGGCGGCCGAGCAAGCGGGCTGCGACGCCATTCACCCGGGCTATGGCTTCCTGAGCGAGAACCCCGCGCTCCCCGAAGCCTGCGAGCGCGCGGGCATCACGTTCATCGGGCCGCCGGCGAGCGCGATGAGGGCGATGGGGAGCAAGATCGCCGCGCGCGACAGGATGTCCGCCGCGGGGGTGCCCATCGTCCCCGGAGCCCGCTGCGAAACCGCGGAGGAGGCTACGGCCGCCGCCGCGAAGATCGGCTTCCCTGTGATGCTTAAGGCGGCGGCCGGCGGAGGCGGGAAGGGGATGCGCCTGGTGACGGCTCCGGCCGAGATGGCGAACTCGTGGGAACGCGCGCGGAGCGAGGCCAAGAAGTTCTTCGGCGACGACACGGTTTACATCGAGAAGGCGATCGTGCGGCCGCGCCACGTGGAGATCCAGGTGCTGGGAGACCGCGATGGCAACCTCGTGCACGTCTTCGAGCGCGACTGCTCGATCCAGCGCAGAAACCAGAAGGTCGTGGAGGAGACGCCGAGTCCGGCCGCGTCCCGAGATCTGGTCGCGCGCATGGGCGCCATCGCGGTGCAGGGGGCCAGGAGCGTCGGCTACTTCAGCGCCGGCACGTTCGAGTTCTTGCTCGCCGACGACGGAAGCTTCTACTTCCTCGAGATGAACACGCGCCTGCAGGTGGAGCACCCCGTCACCGAGCTCGTCACCGGACTCGACCTGGTGCGCGAGATGATCCGCGTCGCCCAGGGCGAGCCGCTCGGCTTCGCGCAGGAGGACCTCACGGCGCGCGGCGCGGCGATCGAGTGCCGTGTTTACGCGGAGGATCCGACGACCGGCTTTCTGCCTTCGCCCGGCGTCATCGAGCGGCTCTCGGTGCCGGCCGGTCCGGGCGTCCGCGACGATGGCGGCGCCTACCAGGGCTGCACCATCTCGAGCTTCTACGACCCTCTCATCTCCAAGCTGAGCGTCTGGGCGCCGACCCGCGAACGCGCGGTCGCGCGCATGCGTCGGGCGCTGACCGAGTACGTCGTGACGGGCATCCGCACGAACCTCGCCTTCCACGAGAAGCTGCTCGCGCACCCCGAGTTCGCGGCGGGCCGCTACGACACCGGATTCATCGACCGCCACAAGGACGATCTCCTCGACCACCTGCGCGTGGCCGACGGACGCCGCGACGCGGTCGCCGTCGCGGTCGCCGTCGCGGCCGCGCAGATGGAGAGGGCGACCGGCGCCACCCAGGCGACGCTCGGCGAGAGCGGATCGAGGCTGTCGCCGTGGGTGGCCCACCACCGCGGCGTCATCGCGCGGCGCTGATCACTCCTCCGCGCCATCGGGGCCGCCGTCGGCGCTCGCGCCGTCACCCGAGGGCGCGTCACCCGAGGGCGCGTCGCCGGAGGGCGCGTCGCTGGTAGGGCTGCTGTCGCCTGCTCCGGCGTCTCCCGCGGCGTCGGTTTCCGGCTCCGCGTCCGTGCCGGCTTCCGGAGCTCCCCCTTCCATCCGTCCGCCGCCGAGGCAGTTGCACGTCGTCGTAAGGCACGTAAGGACGTCGGTGGTTGCGCTGCCCCCGTCCGTGGCCCCCGCCTCTCTTGCCAGGCCACCGCCAGGGCCGCCGAGCAGGCCGACGAGCGAGCCGAGGCCGCCGCCCCCCCCCATGATGAGCGGCGTGAGGCAAGACAGCGCCCCTCCTCCGCCGCTGAGGAACCTGCCCAAACCGCCGCCGAGCGCACCACCCGGGGGCGTGCCTCCGTCCGGCGGGGGCAGCGTCCCGAGGCAGGCCGTCACCACGTTCAGGGTCGAGCCGCACGTGCAGTCGGCGTTGCACGCCTCCACCTGCTTGAGGCACATCGCCTCCACGCAGGCCTGGCAGCCCGGCGCCAGGATCCCCGAGTCCGGGACGCTGGTGAGCGACTGCGGCGCGCACGCACGCGCGTCGGCGGCGTCGGCGATCGCGTCGGAGCCCGAGTCGGCGGGCGGAGGGGACGTCTTGCTCGAACCGCAGCCCGATCCGATCGCGCCGGCGACTGTCCCCGCAGCGGCGAGACCAAGAAAGCACCGGGACAGACTCATGGAAGACTCCCCGCGAGCTCACGATACGTGGCTTCGCGCGACCTCCGCAACGCGAAGCGTCACGTGGAGTGAAGGCGTGTGCGACATGAGCGCTTACGGGAGCCACGCCCGCGACGAACGCGCGCGCGATGCTACGTATAGAGGGAGCCATGCGCTCGTCGCTCGCCGCAAGAGGAAGCTTGCAGTTGCCGCTCGGCCACCCGGCTGCGGGCGGCGCTCTGTCCGCGCGAGGCGTCGTGGCGGCGGGGCTCGTGGCCTGTGCGATCGCGGCGGCCGTGGCTCCGTGGGGCCCGTGGGCGCGCGCCGCGGCGGCGCTTGCGCTAGTCGCGCTGGCGGCGAAGGTGCACCAGGCGACCGGTCGCGGGCGCCGGCCGCCGCACGGATGGCTCGTGGTCGACGCCGAGGGGGTGCGTCGAGTCGACGACGCGAGCCAGGCCACGCTCGCGGACTTTAGCGAGCCCTTCGGCGTCACGTTGTTCGCCGACGTGGCTCGATCCAACTTCCTTTTCGCATTCACGAGCGCGCGCGCCACGCGCTACCTCTCGGCGCGTGTGCAGGGCGCCGACGACGCAGCTCTCGCAGGCGCCCTCGGCCAGCGCGCCGTCACGGCCGACGCGAGCGACCTGCGCGCGAGCGACGAGTCGGCCCTGTCGGCAGCGAGCGCGGCGAGGCTGCTGGCGGAGATATCGCGGCGGGCTCCCGCCGCGCTCGATCGGTTCTACCTCTCCGACGCAACGGGCGATTCTGTCGTCCTCGACCGCGCCGAGCTCCGTGTCGGGTCGCGGCGGATCGATCTGTCGGCGCCGCTGGAATGGCGAGCGTCCGTGTTCCAGGAACGCGGAGTGAGCGCCACGTCGGTCAGTCAGGCGACCTGGGTGAGGCAGGCTGACGTCGAAATCGTGCTCGTGGCGTCCGTGCCGCCCGAGGGCCGATGGCTGCGCGGGGTCGACGTGGCGGGACGTCGGCCGGGGTCGACGCTGGGCGAGGAGGTCCGCGAGGGAGTCCTACGCGACCTGCTCCTGATGCAGGGCTCCGCGGGCGAGCCGCCGCCGCGCGAGATGCGCCGGGCGATCGACCGGGTGTTCATGTTGCCGCTCCGCCGCGCGCTCGACCGCGCGCCGCGCGTCTCGCGCGTGGAGGCGCCGAGGCCAAGGCCCGAGGGCCGTCCGTGAGGATGTGCTAATCCGTCGGCTCTCGCGATGAGCCGCTTCTACGTCACGACACCCATCTACTACGTCAACGACGTGCCCCACCTGGGGACGGCGTACACGACGATCGTGGCGGACGCCGTGCGTCGCTACCACCTGCTCCGCGGCGACGAGACGCGCATGCTCACGGGCACCGACGAGCACGGACAGAAGCTCGAGCGTGCTGCCCGCGAGCGAGGCATCCCGCCCGCGCAGTTCGTGACGGAGATGAGCGACCGCTTCGAGGCCGCCTGGCCGAAGCTCGAGGTCGTGGCCGACGACTTCGTCCGCACGACGCAGGAGCGCCACGAGAGACGCGTGCAGGACCTGTGGCGCAAGATACAGGCGAAGGGGGACCTCGAGCTCGGCGCCTACGAAGGCCTCTACTGCGTCGGGTGCGAGGAGTTCAAGACCGAGAAGGACCTCTTGCCCGGCAACCTCTGCTCCTTGCACCAGAAGCCGGTCGAGAAGCAGACGGGCGAGGCGTACTTCTTCAAGCTCTCGCGATACGGGGAGCGGCTGCTCGAGCACTACCGCGCGCACCCCGGCTTCGTCGAGCCGGAGAGCCGCCGCAACGAGGTCGTGAGCTTCGTCGCGGGGGGCCTGAGGGATCTGTCGGTCTCGCGCACGAACTTCTCGTGGGGCATCCCCGTCCCGGACAACCCGAAGCACGTCATGTACGTGTGGTTCGACGCCCTGGCGAACTACTGGTCCGTGCTGCAGGGCAAGGCGGAGCTCGAGAAGTTCTGGACCGACGCGACGATCGTCCATCTGGTCGGCAAGGACATCTTGCGATTTCACACCGTGTACTGGCCGGCGTTCCTGATGAGCGCGGGTCTGCCGCTGCCGACCAGGGTGTTCGCGCACGGCTTTCTGACCTACAGCGGTCAGAAGATGAGCAAATCGCTCCGCAACGCGGTCGATCCCATCGCAATAGCGCGCGCGTTCGGGCGGGTGGCCGGGAGCGAGGCGGCCGGCGCCGATATCCTTCGCTACCAGCTCCTGCGCGCGATCGCGTTCGGGCAGGACGGCGACTTCGACCTGTCCGCGATGATCGAGCGGTACAACGCGGACCTGGGGAAGAACCTCGGCAACCTCCTGGCGCGAACGCTGGGCCTGTGCGCGAAGATGACGGCGGGGAAGGTGCCTCCCGCGGGCGAGTGGACGCCGCTCGAGCAGGATCTTCACGCGGCGATCGAGGCGTCGTGGCGGGACGCGATCGAGGCGTGGGACCGCATCGAGCCGCACCGCGCGCTCGAGCGGACATGGGCCATCGCGTCGGCCGCGAACCAGTACGTGGACCGCGCGGCGCCATGGACCGAGGACAAGAAGGGAAACCGTGCGCGCGTCGATACGATCTTGCACACGCTGCTCGGCGTGCTCGGCGCGCTGTCGCAGCTCGCGTGGCCGGTGCTGCCCGCGAAGAGCGACGAGATGCGGGCGCAGCTCGGGCTGGAAGCGATTCGCCCGAGCGTGGGGAGGGATTGGCTCGCGCCGCGGATCGCGACACGGGCGGCGGGGGAGTCGCTGAGGCCTGGGGCGCCGCTGTTTCCGACGGTCGATGAAGATGGGGCCCGGGCGCTGCTGGAGACGCTGACGCCGAAGGTCGAGGGGGGGGGCGCGACCGCGACCGCGACCGCGACCACGACCGCGACCGCGACCGCGACCGCGACCACGACCGCGACCGCGACCGCGACCGCGATCACCCACGACCAGTTCGCGGCGGTCGATCTGCGCGTCGGGGTGGTTCGCGCCTGCGAGCGCGTGCCCAAGAAGGACAAGCTCCTCAGGCTCGCGGTCGACCTGGGCGAGGCCGAGCCCCGCACGATCATCGCGGGGCTCGCGCTGTCGTTTCAGCCGGAACAGCTCGTCGGGCGAAAGGTGGTCGTGGTGGCCAATCTCGCGCCGCGCGACTTCGGCAAGGGGGTCGTCTCGCACGGGATGCTGCTCGCGACCGGGCCGAGCGAGGCGCTGACGCTGGCCACCGTCGAAGGGAACGTCGCCCCGGGGTCGAAGATGAAGTGACGGGGGCGGTCAGAAATGGGCGAGCATTCCCAGGACGACGCCGAGGTAGAAGATCGACGAGTGTCCCGAGATGGTCTCCGAAGTGCCGCCCTGCGTCAGGTTCTCCGAGATGCCGCCGGTCAGCGGGATGTCCACGTCGAGCCCCGCCGTGAAGCCCACGTGCGGGATGGCCGTGAGGACGAGCTGGGGCTCGAGGTCGAGGGAGAGCTGGTTTATCGTGATCGATTCGGTGGTGTTGTTGTTAGTCGGCGGCTTGTCGCTGGCGATGTAATAGGAGAAGCCCCCGCGCAGCCAGAGCGAGAGCATCTCCGTGATCGGCAGGACGTAACCGGCGCGAGGCGCGAGTCCAAAGCCCGTGACGGTGTCGTGGGCGGTGCTGTTCGTCTGGGTCTGGCCGTTCGTGAAATCCGTTTCCGTCTTGTCGCTGCCGCCGAGGGAGAACACGGCGACGATGCTGCCTCCGATCGTCACGTTCGGGATCACGACGTAGTCGAACCCGACGCGGGGAGCCGTGAAGAACTGCTCGTCGGGGTTTGCCATCCCCCCGTACAGGATCGAGAGGGATGTCGACGAGTGGGTGTTGGTTATCGACTTGATCGCGGCATTGCCTCCGCCTTGGAGGGCGGCCTGACTTACGTCGTCGAACGAGAAAAAGGGCACGAGGCGATCCGCGCTCAGAATGAACTGCCCCTGCTGTCCGAACTCGGCCTTCTGGGCCATCGCCAGCGGCGCCGCCGTCAGCACGGCGAGGGTGGAAAGGGCGGCGGTCAATGTTCGCTTCATCGCGTTCTCCTTACTGAGGCAGCCGAATCTAGCCGCAAGTGCGCTCCGAGGTCGAGTTCGCATCCAGGCGGTCCAGCACCAGCGGACGCGACGGGGGTGGAGCGTCGCCCAGCGTGAAGGCGCCCCGGACGCGCTCCACGATGGGCTGCGCGTCCGCGCGATGCCGCACGCGCAAGCGGGCGAGCGGCTCTCCGCGAGCGACACGCGCCCCGGGTTTCTTCTCCACCACGATACCCACGCCATGGTCCACCGCTTGATCGGCGCGCGTGCGCCCTGCTCCCATGGCCACCGCGGCGAGGCCGATGGCGAGCGCGTCCGCCCGGACGACGAAGCCCTCGCTCCTCGACTCGACGACGATCTCCTCGGGCGCGACATCCAGCCGCGCTGCGTCCGTCACGACGCGCGGGTCGCCCCCTTGCGCCTCCACCATTCTTTCCGCCGTGCGGACCGCGGCGCCGCTCGTGATGGCTCCGGTCAGGGTGGCGCGCGCTTCCTTTTCCCCGGGCACCTTGCCGCCCATCGTGAGCATCTCGACCCCGAGGCGCATCGTGCACTCCACCAGATCGCGCGGCCCCTCGCCGCGGAGCACGTCGAAGGCCTCGCGGGTCTCCATCGCGTTGCCCACCGCGGCCCCCAGCGGCGCGTCCATGTCCGTCAGCAAGGCCACGACGCGCTTGCCCGCGCGGGTCCCCACCCGCACGAGCGCCTCCGCGAGGGCGCGCGCGGTCGCCACGTCCTTCATGAAGGCACCGCGGCCGACCTTCACGTCCAGCACGAGCGCGTCGATCCCTTCGGCGAGCTTCTTGGACAGGATCGACGCGACGATGAGCGGGATGCACTCGACCGTGGCCGTCACGTCCCGAAGGGCGTAGATGCGCTTGTCCGCCGGCGCGATCTCCGCCGTCTGGCCCATCATGCAGCACCCGACGTCGCGCACGATGCGCGCGAAGTCCTCGGCGGGGAGCTGCGTTCGGAAGCCCGGGATGGCCTCGAGCTTGTCGAGCGTGCCGCCCGTGTGCCCGAGCCCGCGTCCGCTGACCATCGGGACCGGCACGCCGCAAGCGGCAACGAGGGGCGCGAGCGCGATCGACACCTTGTCACCGACGCCGCCCGTCGAGTGCTTGTCGACCTTGATCCCCGGGACGGCGGAGAGGTCGAGGACGCGTCCGCTGCGGAGCATCGCATCGGTCAGCGCGACGGTTTCCCCGTCGTCGAGCCCGCGGAAGAAGACCGCCATGAGCCAGGCGGCCATCTGGTAGTCGGCGAGATCGCCGGTCATCAGAGCGCCGACGAGTCGCGCGATGTCCGACCCGTCGAGGCGATCGCCGTCGCGCTTGGACGCGATGATTTCGACGAGGGTGCGCACGGAGGTCTCGCGCGAGCCATAGCACCGCGCCCCGCGGCGTTGCTATCGTGGCGGGCATGGGGCGCCGGTTGCTCGTCGTGATGGCCGCCTGGATCGCGGGCGTGGGGGGGTGTTCGAAGGAGGAGGCGGCGACCACGACCACGACCGCGACCGCGACCACGACCGCGACC
>Ga0209415_10007923_pt1 | contig 18458 bp, 18 predicted proteins | sample PeaSoiSIISIP2007_FD_187696 | JGI IMG/M metagenome (GOLD analysis project Ga0209415, IMG submission 187696) | Peat soil microbial communities from Weissenstadt, Germany - SII-SIP-2007 (SPAdes) (version 2) | ecosystem: Environmental > Terrestrial > Soil > Wetlands > Peat | place: Germany...
CTCGTAGATCAATTCGGCACGCCGTGGATGATCAACTGCGAGCAAGCCGCCTGACCGCTGGACCCGAATAGGATTTAACGCAACACGACTGAGATGGAACGATGAAATCAAATCGAGTTGTTTCACAAGAAGAAGGATTCGCCGCAAGAACTGGCGCGGCTGCGGAAGCGGCGGAACGGGTGCTCGTGATCGAGCGCATCTTCGACGCGCCGTCGAGCCTCGTGTTTAAGGCCTGGACCGATCCGCAGCACCTGGTCCACTGGTATGGTCCGCGCGGTTTCACCTTACCCTCGTGCAAGTTGGATCTGCGGCCGGGCGGCGCCTGGCGAAGTTGCATGCTTTCCTCCGAGGACCGCGAGCACTGGGTGCGCGGCGTTTTTCGAGAGATCGTCGAGCCGAAGCTGCTGGTTTTCACCTGGGCGCATGAAAATGCAGACGGAGCGCTGGGCCACGAAACGCTGGTGACGGTGACTTTCGCCGAGCAAGGTGGAAAAACGAAACTCACTCTGCGTCAGGCCGTTTTCGAGTCAGTCAAGGAGCGCGATTCGCATCGCGGCGGCTGGAACAGCTCGCTGGATCGCCTCGAAGAATATCTGGCGAAGGCCTAGTCTCAGGAGGCAATCATGGCCATGGCCACGAACGCGAAGCTCTCGCCCGCCACCGGCGACATCCTGCTGATGGTCGGAACCGTCAAAGGCGCTTTCATTTTTCTGAGCGATCGGCGGCGCGGCGATTTCAAAATGTCCGGTCCGCATTTCGCCGGACAATCAGTCTGGTCGGCGGCTTTCATTGGCAACGGTGCGCCGCGAATCGTCGTCGGCAACAAGAGCAATCATTGGGGTGCGATGGTCAGTTGGTCCGACGACTTCGGCGCCACATGGAATGAACCCACCGAGGGCAATATCAAGTTTCCCAAGGGCAGCGGCGAATCGCTCAACGCGGTCTGGGCGCTCGAGGCTGCGACCGCGCTGGGGCCGGAGGTGGTGCTGGCCGGAGTCGATCCGGCCGCGATGTTTCGCTCGGAGGACCGCGGCGAGACGTTTCGGCTGAATGAGGCGCTGTTCAACCATTCCGACCGTCCGAAATGGAATCCCGGCTTCGGCGGACTCTGCCTGCACTCGATCCTCGTTCATCCGCAGGAGCCCAAGCGCATGTACGCCGCGATCTCGTCGGGCGGAATCTATCGCACCGACGACGGCGGCGACTCCTGGACCGCGTGCGTCAACGGCTTGCGGGTGCATCCCGATGTCCCCGGCGCGACGCTCTGTCCGCACAAGCTGCGCTTCGACGCGGAAAACCCGTCGCGCATGTATCTGCAAAACCATCCGGGCGTCTATCGCACGGACAACGAAGCGCGCTCATGGGTTACGATTGAGAACGGGCTGCCGTCGGACTTTGGTTTTCCGATGGTCGCGCATCCGCGGCGTGGCGGATCGATCTACACCTTCCCGCTGATCTCGGACGAATTCCGGGTGCCGCGCGACGGTTCGCCCAGGGTCTGGCGCTCGCGCGACGCAGGCGCGTCGTGGGAGGCGCTCGGCAAGGGGCTTCCCGATCGAGAGGGATTTTTCACTGTGTTACGCGACGCGTTCTCGGCGGACACACTCGATCCCGTGGGGCTCTACTTTGGCACGCGGGGCGGGCAACTCTACGGTTCGAACGACGAGGGCGAGAGCTGGCGCGCGATAGCGGAGTTTCTGCCGCCGATCCTGTGCGTCAAGACGGCGATCGTGGATTAGCGATGCGCGTGCATATCCCGTCAGCGCTGCGCAGATGGACCGGCGGCCGCGACGTGGTCGAACTGCCGCTCGCGGCCGATATGCGGATGACCGCCGCGGAAGTTATCGACGCTTTGGCGCGCGAGCATCCGGGAATCCGCGACCGCGTGCTCGACGAACAAGGCGAGCTTCGCCGCCACGTGAACATCTTCATCGACGGCGAAAACGCGCGCTTTGCGGGCGGACTCAAGGCGCGAGTCGGTGCCGACTCGGAGATGTGGATTCATCCCGCGCTATCCGGCGGCGCGCACGACTGAACGACGCCGTATGCGTCACATCAGCTTGTAGGCGCAGGCAACGTTCTCGCCGAGGATCCCGCGCCGGCCCGTCTCGCTCATCGGCGCCACCATCCCGCGCAGCTCTTCAAGGTAGTTGCCGGGATGGTCGGGATGCGGATAGTCGCTGGCCCAGAAAAATTTGTTTTCGCCCACGTTGCGCATCATCCCGGCGATCGTGCGCTCGTCGGGATCCGCCGAGATGAAGCATCGCTCCTTGAAATAGTGCGAGGGCTTTTCCTTAAGCCGCACGGTGCCGCCGAGCGGCGTGCCGCTGTAGATCGCGTCGGCGCGGTCGAGGAAATAGCCGATCCATCCGGCGCCCGATTCCAGGACTACCATCCGCAGGCCCGGAAAACGATCGAACGTGCCGCACTGGAAGAAGGTCGCGAAGGCGTGCTGCACACCCTGGCCGGCAAACAGGTCGAAGTACCAGACTGCCCAGCGAAAATTGTCGAAGCGATGGTGCACCGCGAAATCGGTCGGCTCAAAAGTCGGATGGATCGCGAGCGGAACGTCGAGATCCTGCGCCGCGGCGAACACGCGGTCGTGCGCCTTGTCGCCATGGGCGGCCTTGGTGATCGTAAACGGCGCGACGAACGCACCTTTGCATCCGTCCTTTACCGCGCGCTCGAGTTCCATGGCGGCGGCCGCGGGATCGCCGAGCGAGAGATGCGCGATCGGAATCAGGCGCCCGCCCGAATCGCGGCAGAAATCCGCGATCCAGCGGTTGTAGGCGCGGCAGTAGGCGGCCGAGACTTCCGCGTCGAAGCACTCGGCTTCCCACATCAGGCCGAGCGTCGGATAGAGCACCGCCTTGGCCATCCCTTCGCGCTCGAGCAGCGCGACGCGCTCCTTCATGTCCATGGTGCCGAACGCCGCGCCCGCCAGGTACGTGTCGCCCGGACCGGGCATCTGGTAGCGCAACTCCTCGGGCGAAAGCTCGCCGCGCATCGCGCGCTCGCGCATCCGCGCCGCGTCCGCGACCTTCTTGCCCATCCCGCCCAGCGTCGCGAGCTGGCCGCGGCGGCACAGGCGTGAAATCTTGCGATCAATCTCCAGGTACTCGTAGCCGTCCTGGCCGACGACAATCCGAATCGCGCGCTCGCGATACTTCGGCTCGAGGTAGCGCTCCCACAGATCGGGCGGTTCGAGAATATGCCCGTCGGCGTCGATGACCGTGACTTCGGAAGGCATGCGTTTTCTCCTCGGCGGGGTGCAACGCGCTCCCCGTCTGTAAACAGACTAGAAAATGGCCACCGGATTTACCGGCGAGGCGGTACCGCGCTCCAGGATGAGCGGCAGCATCGTGAACATGAATTCGTAACGACCCAGGCGTGCGCAGGCGGCGCCGAGCGCGTCGAGGTCGGCGTTGTCGATAAGATGCACGCCCATCGCCACCAGCATCCCGACGTGGATCGGGAAAATCAGCTCGTTGCCATAGCCGGTTGGGAGCACGTCGCTCACCCCGTCGCATCCCAGCACCGCGATCCGCCGCTCGTGGAGCCACGGCAGGCAACTGGGATCGAGACCCGCCATCCCCTCGTTGCGGCTGTCCCACGCGCCGAGCTTTTTCTGCCGCGCCATCCGCCCGGTCCGCACCAACAGCACGTCGCCTTCCTCGACGCGCACCCGATGCGCGCGTTCGGCGGCGTCGAGGTCCTCGGGAAAAACGCGCTCACCCAACTCCATCCATTCGACGTTCTTAAGGCGCGCGATATCGAGCAGAACGCCACGGCTCACGATCCCGTCGCGCGCGACGTCGATCCCGCACTTGCGTGTGCCCCAGCGGCCGACCTCGCTGGAGCTGAAGCCGTTGTACATCTTGCGCTCCCAGAACACGTGGCAGAGGGCGTCGAGATGGGTGAACGCCATCCCGTGCGGCGCGATCGCGAAGTAGTCCAGCGCGGCGGCCAGGCCAGGGCCCGAGTAGAGCATCACGTGCGTGACCGGCGTCGGATTGTCGGGGCCCGACGTGGTCGCGAGCGGCAGCGCCATCGAGACCGTCTCGCCCCTTTGCACCAGGCGGCCGGCGGCGGCGCGCTTTTGCAGCGTGATGAAGTTGAGCGCGCCGCGTTCGTCGTCCTTGCCCCAGCGGCCCCAGTTGCTGAGCTTCTCAAACAGGCCTTTCACTTCGGCGGCGCTGAGCCTGGGTGTGGTGGTGCCCATCGGCTTCTCCCTGGATCGATCTGCTTAAGTCAGTCCCATAGCACGCGCCGATTGATACCGACTAGTCGGGACGCGAGGTGATATGATCCATGGCAACGGCGATAACGCTGCGGGCGCAAGCCGGCACGCGCAGGAGTCTCAGGCAATTGGGAAATCGGGATATCGAAGCGGCGCGGACTTATCACGCGACGACCAAACATTCGTACACCAGCGTGCGGACCGACGCGCATTTCCTGGACTGGGACAACCGCCCGATGCCGTACAAGCTCTACCCCGAAGTGTCGGGCCTCGCGCTGCCGCGCGACTTGAGCCTCGCGCGGGTCCCGGCGCTCCAGGCGATCGCGGCCGGCGATCCGCCGAGTGATGGCGGCGAACTTACGCTCGAGGCGCTGACGCGAATCCTCTTTTGCGCCGACGGGCTCACACGGCGCACCAGGGTCGGCGGTGAGGACTACCACTTTCGCGCCGCGCCGTCGGCGGGCGCGCTCTACCCGATCGAGATCTACGCCGCCGTGGCCGAAACCGGTGAACTGGAGCCGGGGCTCTATCATTTCTCGCCCGCCGACTTGCGCCTGCGCGGGCTGCGGCGCGGCGACTGGCGCGGATTGATAGCACGCGCGGCGGCGGGACGTCCCTCGCTCCTGCAGGCGCGCGCGGTGCTCGTGCTGAGCGCGATTTTCTGGCGCAGCACATGGAAGTATCGCGCACGGGCCTACCGCTACTGCTTCTGGGACGCCGGCACGATGCTCGCCAATCTGCTCGCAGCCGCGGCGGCCGAAGGACTCTCCACCGAACTAGTCACCGCCTTCGCCGATCCGGAGATCGAGGCACTGCTCGGGATCGACGGTGAACGCGAGGGCGCACTATGCCTGGTCGCGCTCGGTAGTGGCGCCGACGCGCCCGCCGCCGAGCCGGAATTGCGGCCGCTCAATCTCGAGACGATTCCGCTCTCGCGCGAGGAAGTCGGCTATCCGGACCTGGTGCGGATGCATCAGGCGTCCCGCCTGCTGAGCCCCGACGAAGTGGCCGCCGTCGCCGACGCGCGAGTCGATTTGATGGCGCCGCCGCCGGCGTCGCCGGCGAACGCGGTGAAGCCGCAGCTCCTTGATGCGAGCGCGGGGCTGAGTCTCGGCGAGACGATTCTAAGACGCGGATCGACGAGAGTGTTCGCGCACAAGCCGATCACGGCCGAGGAGCTCGCTACGATAATGGCCGCCTCGAGCCGCCATCCGCGAGCCGACTTCTCGCCGCTCAGCGATACCTATTTGATCGTGAACGCGGTCGACGGGATCGAGCCGGGGGCATACTACTACCGGCGGCAAAGCGGCGAGTTCGAGTTGCTCAAGGCCGGCAATTTCCGCCGCGAGGCCGGCTATCTCTGTCTCGAGCAGCCGCTGGGCGCCGATTGCTCGGCGCTGGTCTGCTACATGGCCGGCCTCGAGCGCGCTCTCGCCGGGCTTGGCAATCGCGCGTACCGCGACGCTCATCTGGAAGCCGGATTACACGGTGGCCGGGCCTACCTGGCGGCCTACGCGCTGGGACGTGGCGCAACCGGACTCACTTTTTACGATGACGACACCGCAAACTTCTTCGCGCCGCATGCCGCCGGAAAGAGCCCGCTCCTGATGGTGGCGATCGGCGTGCCGCGCTCGTCCGACGACGAACCCTGACCCAGGCCGGCGCGCCTGGCGCGCTAGCCCCGCCTGCGCGATGCTCGTGGGCGCGCCTGCGGCGCGCGCGCGGACGTCGCAGCCGTCACGGCGGCAGCCGTCACGGCGGCGGCCGCCTCGACCGCCGCCGCCATCATCTCCAGCGTCATGCTCGGGGCCTGACGATGGCGCACTGCCTGGCGCGCGGCATACGGCAGGTGAATGAACCCCGCGGGAACCTCGGGCCGCGCGCGCAGCGCATGCAGCGTCGCGTACATCACCGAATTGCACACGTATGCGCCGGCGCTCAGCGAGAGCGCCGCCGGGATTCCGCGGCGCTCGAGCGCGCGCAATATCGCGCGCAACGGGAGCCGCGCGAACAGCGCGTCCGTCCCGCCGCGCACCACCGGCGTCCCGGCCAGGCCGCCGTCGCTCTCGCGGCCTGCGCGGCGTTCGGCCAAGTTGATTGCGACCTTCTCCAGCGAAATCGCGGGGCGCCCGCCCGCCTGCCCCAGCCCCAGCACGGCGCGCGGACGAAATCGGCGGATCGCCGCCGCGATTGCGCGCACCGCGCGTGTCGTGCTGACCGGCAGCCGCACCGCCTTGACAACGAGCCCGCCAATCTCGCGGCCGTCAAGCTGCGCGGCGACTTCCCATGAAGGATTGCTGCGCTCGCCGCCGAACGGCTCAAAGCCGCTCAGCAGCAACACGCCGCGCACGCGGCCTGCTTGAGCGCGCCGCACTTGCGAGCGCCGCGCGCGTTTCATTTGCGGCGCGGATGCTCGATCGGCAGGTCTTCGCGGTTGCCCCATTCGCCCCACGACCCGATGTAGTTGCGCACGCGATCGAACCCCGCAAGCCTGAGCGCGTAATACGCATTGGCCGAGCGGTAGCCGCCCTGGCAATACGCAACAATCTCGGCCTCCGGGCGCAGCCCCAAGCGCTCGAAGGCAGCGCGCAACTCGGTGGGCGGCTTGAACGTGCCGTTTGCGGCCACGTTGTTGACCCAGTCCAGATGCACCGCGCCGGGCAGCGCTCCCGCGCGCCGCGCGCGTACGCGCTCACCGAAGTACTCCCCATCGGTGCGAACGTCGAAAATCCGTACCCCGGCGCGGCCGAGCCGCTCGACGATATATTCGTTGGAGGCGAAAATCTCCGCGCGCGGCGCCGCCGCAAACGCGCCTGGCACGACCGGCTCGACAGCGGTCGTCAGTTCCGCGCCCGCCAGTTTCAGCCCGCCGTCGAGGATGCGCACGCGTCGATGGCCCATGTACTCGGCGAGCCACGCCGTGCGCGTCGCGCGCATCCCGGAGTCGTTCTCGTAAAAGACCAGGGTCTCGTCACCGGTGATGCCGAGTGCCGAGAAGATCCATTCGAGCTGCGCACGAAACTCGCGCATCCCGGACTCGCCAGTGTCAGCGTGGTGAAACGGAAACGGATCGAAATGACGCGCACCGCGCAAATGGCCGGCCCGAAAGTCGGCCGCCGGACGCGTATCGACCAGCACTACACTCGCATCCCCACGATGCTCGACGAGCCAGCGCGCGTCGACCAGGATGTCGTTTTGATCTCCTTGATCTCCAGCCATCATGTTCCTCTCATCATTAAAATATGGGCGGCGAAATCGGACGCGTTACGACGGTTCGCTCTCTTTGGCCGGCGCCGCGCTGCCCACCGCCTCGGCGATCGAACTCAACCCGTCGCGCTCGAGCAATTCCAGCAAACCCTCCTTGATTTGCCGCACAAGGTCGGGCCCCTCGTAGACCAGTCCCGTATACAACTCGACCAGGTTCGCGCCGGCGCAAATCAGTCCGTAGGCGTCCTCCGCGCTGAACACTCCGCCAACTCCGATTATCGGCATCCTGCCGCCCGTGCGGCGGCGAATCTCCGCGACCATCGCGCGCGCTCGCGTCTTAAGCGGCGCTCCGCTCAGCCCGCCCTCGTGTTCGGTCTGCACGCCGACCGCCTCGCGCGCGGTCGTGGTATTGCACGCGACCAGGCCGTCGACGCCGTTTACGGTGACCGCTTCGCACACCGAAGCCAGCACCGGCGAGTTGAGGTCGGGCGCCAGCTTTACCAGCACGGGCCTGCGCGGAGTGAGCTTGATGGCCTCGGCGAGAATCGGACGCATCAAGGGCGCGAGGCGCGCCGGCGATTGCCAGTCGCGCAACCCCGGCGTATTCGGCGAGCTGACGTTGATCACGATAAAATCGGCCATCGCGCCCAGCCGAGCGACCAGCGCGACGTAATCCGACGCCACGCGCTCCTGCGGCGTGTCCTTGTTGGGTCCCAGGTTCAGTCCGAGCCGAATTTTCAATCCGCGACGCCGTAGACGTTGAAGCCGGCGCGCCGCCGCTTCCATCCCGGCGCTCGGGAATCCCAGCCGGTTCACCAGTGCGCGATGCTCGGGCAAACGCCACAGGCGCGGGCGCGGATTGCCGGGTTGCGCCAGCGGCGTCACCGTCCCCAACTCGGCGAAGCCGAAACCCACCGCCTGCCATCCCGCGACCGCGCGGATATCCTTGTCCATCCCGGCCGCGAGCCCGATCGGGTTGGAAAACCGTATGCCCCATAGAGCAGTAGCCAGAGCTGGCGGGTCGGGCGCCGGCTTGCGCACCATCGCGAGCGGCCCCATCATCGCGAGCGTCAGGCGATGCGCGCGTTCGGGGTCGAGGAGGAAAAGCAGCGGCCGCAGGATGCGATGGTAAGACGTTTCGATGGGCGGCGCCATGAGCGGGAATCTAGGAGTCTCGGCGACGATGCGCAATGGCAGGCGAAGCAGTCTGTTGATGGAGTTGATAACGGCGCGCGCAGCGATTACGTTCCCCGCGCGGGTGAAATAGAGTGTAGACCAGATTGAGTGAACCTAGGACGAGAGCGCGATGACGACGACGACCAACAGCCGGGCCGAGATGCAGGTCAAGCTTATCGACTTCGCGAAAGATCCGCTGGAGAAACTCTACGCGGCGTTTCGCACCTGCTACTCATCGGATTCGCCCATCGAGGTCTGGGAGAAGATCAAGACCGAAAAGATCAGCCATGAGCGGATTCGCGAGTTCATCGCCGAACGCCTCAAAACCGGCCACGCCTCGCCGCTGGAGCAGATCGTGTTCTGGTTCGCGATCGCCGGTGTGTCGCGTTCGCTCTCGCATCAGTTCGTCCGCCATCGCATCGGTATCAGCTTTGAGCAGCAGAGCCAGCGCTACGTCAAATTCAAACAGGATCGGCTGGCCTTCGTGATGCCCGAGTCGTGGCGCCGCGCCGGCATGGAGGAAGAGTTCGCCGGGCTGCTCGAACGCACCTCGGAGCTCTACGCTCGCGCGCTCAAGGCCGGGATTCCCGCCGAGGACGCGCGTTTCGTGCTACCTAACGCGGCGCCGACGAACTTTCACGTGATGGTGAATTTCGCCGAGATGCTGCATATCTGCGACCTGCGCCTGTGCGTGCGCGCGCAGTGGGAGATCCGGCGAATGGTGGCGATGATGCGGGCCCAGATAAAACACGTGTTGCCCGAGATCGCCGTGTTCCTACAACCCAAGTGCGGCGAGAACAGAATGGGTTATTGCGACGAGTCGCTCGAGGACTGGCAGAAATGCCCGCTGAGCCGCGTGCGCCCGCACAAGTCCAGCCTCTTCGAACTCTACGAACGCCACGGCACCCGCAAGGCCGAGGCGCTGGGCGAGGCCGAGTTCCGTGCGGTCGAAGAGAAGGAGCTTCTCTAGCCAGAACCTCCGAGCCCGCGTGACGCCGCGCCGGCCAGTGCGCCTCGGTGGGATCGGGAATCGCCGAATATATTTCGCCAATATTTTTCACGATTATATTTCGCGACTCGCCTTCGATGGACAGCGAATTCAATACGGCGGCCGACCGTTTGCGCGCGTTGCGCGCCGCGATGCTCGGATGCGTGCGATGCCGCGTGCTGGTCAGATGCCGCTCGCAAGTGGTGCCGGGCCACGGCGCGGCGCCGGCGACGGTTGCGTTCGTGGGGTTAGCGCCCGGACGCCTGGGCGGCGACCGCACTGGAATTCCGTTTAGTGGCGACCGTTCGGGAGAACTGCTGCGCCTGATGATCGCGCGCGCCGATCTCGGGCGCGTCTTCATCACCAACGTGGTCCGATGCAATCCGCGTGACGGGCGCGGCCGCAATCGCGATCCCAGCGCGCGCGAGATCGCCAACTGCCGCGACCACCTGGCAGCCGAACTCGCCGTGGTCCGTCCGGGTGTCGTCGTCTGTTTGGGAGCCGTGGCCTGGCGCGAGATAGCCGGGCGCGAGGCGCCATTTCGACCGCGCCGTCCCGCCGCACTCAGCCGCGGCGGCGTGGTGCTATATCCGATGTATCATCCGGCTTACGTTGTGCGCGGCGCTTACCCGGCGCATGGGTACGCGCGGGATTTCATGCGGCTTGGGCGCTTGATTCGCCGGCTGGCAGGGCCGCGCAGGCACACCGGTACACCGTCGGCCGGGCAGTTTCTTGCGCCAGTCCAACCGCAGACCGACTTGGGAATGATTTGAAGTCTTCACCATCCTTGACCGGGCTCCGGTCGTAGCAGCCGGATGGTTGAAGCAGTCACTTTTCCGCGTCCAGCCCATGCGGCTTGGGCCGGGACGAGATCGGCATCGATATGTAGTCCGGCGGTGTGACGAAAGCGGCGCGGGTAGCTACTCGCGCCGCCGGTGCGTCCACCATAACCGGAACGCTCTAGCGGTCGCGGCCCCCGCCGCCGCCGCCCCCGCCTCCCGGGCGCCGCTCGCGATCGTTGCCACTGCGAGCCTGCGCCTCGTTGACGCGAATCGGGCGTCCCTTGATGTCCCTGCCGTTGAGCTTTTTGATCGCCGCCTCCGCGGCGTCATCCGAGGCCATCTCGACGAAGCCGAAGCCGCGGGACCGATTGGTCGCGCGATCGATGATGACCTGGGAACTGTCTACCTTACCCGCCTCCGAAAACGCGTCCTGCAGGTCCTGGTCGGTGACAGTCCAAGCTAGGTTCCCCACGTACAGTCTACGACCCATTCAAACTCTCCTACTCACCCTTGACACCAGATGCTCAGCGCGTCGCGTGATCCCTGCGCTAGTCTTCCCCCAACTAAAGCGCCGCAGGCATTCTTCACATAAACATCCCAATCTCAAAGCCACTATCGCGACGTACCTTGCGTTCAAAATAGCGTATTTTTTATAGCACTGAGTCAAATCTAAGCATAGCGTCAGCATAGCATAGCACATTTTAGCAATTTGTTGCTTTAAGATGCTTTACCGTTCTGGAGATCAGATGCCCGCAATTCGTTCTCGGAGCCATTTGAGTCCCACCATCGCGCCCCTTCGAAAAGAAGTCCTCGCGCCTGTTACCCTGTTTAGCCAACTAAGTGGCAGCAAGCTCTACTTAGACCTGAGACCTCGTATTCGACTTCGTTTGCTAGCAATGTTCTTGCAAGTTTTTTGAACGATACGCACGCGAAGCAGAGACGGATAGTGCAACCAGTCGGCTCGACGATCGTATTACAACGACGGCAACGCTCTAGTCGTGTGTAGAGTATGGAGCGGATCGCGCTGCTCGCCAGTGGCGGGCCGGAACTGTTTTCACCCCATTATTCATGCTAATGACCGATGCAAGTAAGATCCGCGCAGATACCTCGCGCCGCTCGATATATCAGCGATAGCCATGAACTACTAAACTTGTTAGTATGACCGTATCGGTTCGGTAAAATGCTTGTGAATTGGCTGTCCGTTGTGTAGCGTGATACCGCTTTAATACTTTGCCGAAACTCATTTACTGAAGGAGACTATTGGATGCCAAGAAGGAAAGGCTCCGCATCGACTGCGTCCGCAATCCGCCAGTTTCGCCGTCAGGCCGGCTCAGTGCTCGCCAAGTTGCGCAGGGACATTCGCGCCAAGGAGGTCGAGCTCGCATTGCTCAAGCGCGACGAAGAGTCGCTGGGGCGGCTCGCCGGACGCGGCAATGCGGGCGGCGGTGCTGCACGTGCGCCGCGGGTTGCGAGGGGCGGTGGTGGTGGCGGCGGCGGCGGGCGAATTAACTGGCGCAGTGTGCTCTCGCAGTTGCCCAAACAGTTTAAGGCCTCCAATGTTCGCCAGGTGCGTGGGCTGAAGGACAAGCGCCCGTCAGAAATCTTCGCCGCGATCACGCGCTGGATCGAAGCCGGGTTGGCCAAGCGCAAGACTCGCGGGCTTTACGAAAAAGCCTAGCGCGCAAGCCGCATCGCCGGTTTCGCATCGCGCACTGCCGCGGCAGTGCCGGAGCTATGTGCTGTCGCACGTTGGCTACGGCATTGCCGCGAACCCATCGAGACGCGCCCATACGCGGGAAATATATACTTTCGCTGCGCCGTTGAGATTCGCGCGAAAATCCGTGTGGAGATGCATGCAGAGGGCGCGCCCGAACAGGCGCGCGACTCCGACTGAGCCGACTGCTTCGACGATCCGAAATGGCAGTAAAGACCATCGAGTGGCGCGATGACACCGTCCGCATGATCGACCAGCGCCTGCTGCCGGGGCGCGAGGTCATCCGCGTCTACCGCGACTGGCGCGGCGTCGCCGAGGCTATCCGCACGATGGTGATTCGCGGCGCGCCCGCGATCGGTGTCGCGGCCGCGATGGGCGTGGCGCTGGGAATGCGCGGATTGAGCGGCGCACGAGCCCGTACGCGCTTTGCCCAAGTCGCAAAAGGCCTCCGCGCGACGCGGCCCACAGCGGTTAATCTGGCCTGGGCGGTCGAGCGGATGGGCCGGGTGATCGAACGCGGCCTCGGGCTCGACGCGGCGCATCTTTTCCGACGCCTGCGCGACGAGGCGCTCGCCATATATGAGGAAGACCTTGCCGCCAACCGTTCCCTGGGCCGTTTCGGCGCGACGCTGCTCGCGGACCCCTCAACCGTGCTCACTCACTGCAATGCCGGCGCGCTCGCTACGGCGGGCTACGGCACCGCGCTGGGCGTGGTGCGCGCCGCGCGCGATGCGGGCAAGAAGGTCGTGGTCATCGCGGACGAGACGCGGCCTTTTTTGCAGGGCTCGCGCCTGACCGCGTGGGAGTTGCACAAGGACCGCATCCCGGTAACGGTCATCGCCGACAACATGGCGGCGAGCGTGCTCCGAAGCGGAGGCGTGAGTTGCGTGGTCGTCGGGACCGATCGCACGGCGGCCAACGGCGACGTCGCGAACAAGATCGGCACCTATCCGCTGGCCGTGATGGCTAAGCGCCACGGCGTGCCGTTTTACGTCGCCGCGCCGCTGTCGTCGATCGATCTCGATTGTCCAAGCGGGGCCGAAATTCCAATCGAGGAACGATCCGCCGACGAAATAACTCATCTCGGCGGCAAGCGGGTCACACCCAAGGGCGTCAAGGTCTTCAATCCCGCGTTCGACGTAACGCCGGCCGAGCTAGTCACGGCCATTATCACCGAACGTGGAATCGCCTACCCGCCATACTTGGAGAGCCTGGCCGCGCTCAAGCGCGGGGCCTGACTCGATTCGCGACGCGCCAGACACCCTCTTGCCGATCAAACATTAGGTACTCGAGGCCAGTGAACAGCATGTAAGCCCTAAGGTAGGCGCCAAGTCAGCCGAGTCATCACGTCAGCCAAGTCTTACACGTTAGCCGCGCCGGCCTAACGCCCGGGCGAGTCCGTCGCCGAGCAGGTTGAAACCCAACACCGAAGCGCCGATCGCCACGCCCGGCGCGGTAGTCAGATGCGGCGCCACCAGCAGGAACGCGCGCCCGCTGTCGAGCATGTTGCCCCAAGTCGGCGCCGGTGGCAGCGCTCCAAGGCCCAGGAACGAGAGTGCGGCCTCGGCGATGATGATTCCGCCGACGCCGAAGGTTGCCTGCACCGCGACCGGGCCGACGAGGCCGGGCAGCAGATGGCGAAACAGCAGGCGGCCGGGTGGCGCACCGAGCGCGCGTGCGGCCTCGACGTACTCGCGCTCGCGCAGCGACAGCACTTCACCGCGGACCAGTCTCGCATAGCCAGTCCATCCCATCGCGGTCAACGCCACTACCAGGTCGACGAGACCGGGGCCAAGAATCGCGGCGAGCGCAATCGCGAGCAGGAAGCCGGGGAACGCCAGCACGACATCGACCAGGCGCATCACCACCGAGTCGACGCGCCCGCCCGCCAGCGCCGCGGCGCCGCCCACGATACTGCCCGCGGCGAGCGAGAGCATCACGACCGTGGTCGAGACCATCAGCGAGAGCCGCGCCCCCCACAGCACGCGCGCAAGCATGTCGCGCCCGAGCGCGTCGCATCCGAGCCAGTGGCCGCGGCACGGCGGCGCAAGCACCTGCGTGAGATCGATCGCGAGCGGGTCGGCGCGCACCAGGAACGGCCCCAGCGCGGCCACCAGCGCGAGCATCGCGACGATCGCGCCGCCCGCGACGAGCGATAGATTGCGCCGCGTCATTCTTCATTCCCCACAACTCGCGTATGCGTCGCGATCAACATTGCGAATGCCATCAGTCGCGCACGAGACGAATCCGCGGGTCGACTATGCCGTAGACCAGGTCGGTAGCCATATTGACCACTACGTAGCTGAGCGCGAAGGTGAGCACGCATCCTTCGACCAGCGGATAGTCGCGCGCGCTTATCGCGGCGATAAGCAGCCGCCCCATCCCGGGCCACGAGAAAATCATCTCGGTAACGATCGCGCCGGTCAGCAGCGCGCCGGCCTCGAGACCGAGCAGCGTAATCACCGGCGTCAGCGCATTGCGCAGTCCGTGACGCATCAACGCGGCAAACGCGCTCAGCCCCTTGCTGCGCGCGGTGCGGATATAGTCAGCCTCGCGCACTTGCACGAGGCTCTGGCGAAGCATCCGCGCGAGAATCGCCGCCAACGCGGTCCCCAGCGTCACCGCGGGCAGCACCAGATGCGCCAGGCCGCCACGCCCGGTCAGCGGAAACCATCCGAGATCGAGCGAGAAGACGATCATCATCAGCGGGCCGAGGCAGAGATGAGGCACGGAGATGCCGAGGATCGCAAAGCTCATCGCGCCCATGTCGGCCGCGCCGCCGGGGTTGGCGCCGGCGATGAGGCCGAGCGGGAAGGCGAGGACGATCGCGATCAGCAGTCCGGCGCCAGCCAACTCCAGCGTCGCCGGGAATCGTTCGGCGATTAGTCGCGCGACCGGCTCTTTCATCGAAATCGACTGGCCGAGGTCGCCGTGCGCGACGCCCCACAGGAAGCCCGCGTACTGCGCGGCGATTGAGCGATCGAGTCCCAGTCCGTGGCGCAGGCCTTCGATATCCGCGGGCCCCGCGGTGTCGCCAAGCATCGCGACCACCGGGTCGCCGGGCACGAGATGGATGAGCGCGAAGGTCAGAGTCGCGACGCCCAGCGCTACCGGAACGAGCGCGATGAGGCGGCGGACGAAGTAGCCAATCACCTGCGCACGCTCCCCGCCTCTGGCGTCAGAGACACAGTGGCGAGCGAGCGCAAGCTGCCGTTGGGAAACGGGATGAAGCCCTTGACGCGGCGATTCATCACTACCACGTTGTCCATCCACCACAATGAGACGTACGGCAGGTCGGTGGCGCCGATCTTTTGTACCTCGGCGTAGATTTCCCGGCGCGCGACGGGATCGAGCGTCACTTCACCCTGCTCCAGCAGGCGGTCCATCGCGGGATTCGAGTAGTTACCGCGGTTCGAGCCGCCGGGCGGCGTCATTTTCGAATCGAACACCATGAAGTACTGATGCGTGAGGTCGGTCGCGACCCAGTCGAGTAAGGTCAAATCGAAGTTGCCCTTCTGTATATCGCTATAGAACGTCGCGAACTCGTTGGTCCGGATGTCGAGCGTGATCCCGATCCGCCGCAGCATCGCCTGGATCGCTTCGCCAAGCCGCCGCCCCTCGGGTGTGGTCTTGTAGACGAACGTCAGATCGCGCGTCCCCGTCGGGCCGATCGGATAGCCGGCCTCGTCGAGCAGCTTGGAAGCCTTGAATGGATCATATGGATAGCGCGGCACTTCGCCGTTGTAGGCCCAGTTTTCGGGCGCGAGCATCCCGCTCGCCACGCGTCCGGTGCCTTTATACAGCGAGCCGACGATCGCCTCGCGGTTGATCGCATAGGCAATCGCCTCGCGCACGCGAAGGTCGCGCAGATGCGGGTCGCGGAAGTTGAACTCCAGGTAGTAGTATTCGCTCCCAGGCGACTGATTGATCACGAGGTCGGGCCTCATCCCCAGATAGCCGAGCAGATCGGGTTGAATATTGTTCTCGGCCAGATCGCAGATGCCCTCGGCAAGCTCCAGCGCGCGGACCGTCGGATCGGGGACCACCTTGAAGACGATTCCGGGGATGTCGTCCGGCGCGTGCGTACGGGCCGGATTGCGCGCGAGCACCAGCGCCTCGTCGCGCGCGAAGCTCGTAATCTCGAAGGCCCCGCTCGCGGCCGGCCATCGCTTGGCGCCCTTGCCCGGTAGCGGCGTCGCCTCGGGCACCACGCCCATCGTCGCCATCTCCAGCGCCGGCGCATACGGTCCTTTGGTTGTCATCACGACGGTTGCGTCGTCGGGCGCGGCGATCGTGGCGAGCTGCCGCAGGCCGATACGCTTGGGTGAGACGCTGGCAGGGTCGAGAATCGAGTCGTATGTATATTTGACGTCGCGAGCGGTGAGCGGCCGCCCGTCGCTGAAGCGCAGGCCGTGGCGCAGATGGAAAACCAGCGTGGTGGGCGATGGCCGCTCGAAGCTCTCGGCCAGGTCGCCGAAGAACTGTCCATGCGCATCGAGCCTGACCAGCGCATCGAAGACCAGCTCGCCGGTGCGCGAGGAAATCGCATCGGTCGCGAACCGCGGGTCGAGCGCGATCGGCGACGTTTCAATATCAACCTGGAGATAGCCCGACGGAGCGGCTGGCGCCGCGCGATGGCGGCCGCCGACCGTCCAGACGAACGCGGCGGCGACGAGCGCGATCACCACGGCCACGCGGCCAAGAGCGAAGATCGCACCCGGCCAGGATGCCTGCCTGCTCGTCGTCTCGCTCATCGGGTGCGCCCTGATAGTAGCACAAGCGCGTCGCGCATCAGTCGGCGACAAGACCGAATACGTCGCGGCAGAATATGTCGCGGGAGGATATGGAGGATATACGGATGGACCACGGGTGGCGCTCGAAAATCGTGCTGCGCAAGGGCGATCTGACCGAGGCGGCGGTCGACGCGATCGTCAACGCGGCCAACAACGATCTGATCCTCGGCGGGGGGGTGGCCGGAGCGATTCGCGCCAAGGGCGGCCTAACGATCCAGGCGGAATGCGACAAGCTGGGGCCGATCCCGATCGGCGAGGCGGCGATTACAGGAGCCGGCAAGTTGCGCGCGCGCTACGTCATCCACGCGGCCTCGATGAGGCTTGGCGGGCGCACGAGCGAGGCGGCGCTGCGCGACTCGACGCGCAATTCGCTAAGCCGCGCGGCCGAACACGGGCTCAAGTCGATCGCCTTCCCCGCGATCGGCACCGGGATCGCCGGCTTTCCGATCGAACGATGCGCCCTGGTGATGCTGGAGGAGATTCGCGACCATTTGCGCACGGGGACGCCGCTTGAACGGGTCGAACTGGTACTGTTCGACGAGCACGCGCTCGGCGTGTTTCAGGACGCGCTCTCAAAGATGACCGACTGAGACATCTTCCGAGGCATTTTGGGGTTAGTGCGCGGCGGCGGGGCCGCCGCCTCCGCGTTGACCTCTGCGCAAGAGCAGAAAGCCCGGGATCATCAGCGCCATCACCACCGCGAGGATTCGATAGATGTCGTTGAAGGAGAGGATCGCGGCCTGCGCCTGGATCGCGTTGTAGAGCGTCCCGAACGCCTGATGTTGCCCGCTTATCATTTGCGGCAGGTACTGGAAGGACGGCGCGCCCGGCACGCGCGGCGCGCTCTCACTGAGCTTCCAGGCGTCGAAAACCGACAGATGCTCGGCCAGGCGCGACTGATGAATCTGCTCGTGGTCGACCAGCATCGTGGTCATGTAGGCAATTCCGATCGCGGCGCCCGTGTTGCGCATCATATTGTAGAGGCTCGCAGCGTAGCCGATCTTCTCGCGCGCCACGACCGACAGCGAACTCGCCGAGAGCGTCGGAAAAATCATTCCCATGCCGAGGCCCATCACAACGCTCGGGATGACGACGACCCGCAGGCTGACGTCGAGATCCCAGCCCGACATCGTCCATAGGCCCATCGTCATCAGGATGAAGCCCACTCCGACCAGCGACCGGGTGTCGAAACCTCGGCGCGCAATCTGCCCGACCACCACCATCGACAGCATCGTCGCGAGGCCGCGCGGCGCCAGCACCAGCCCAGCCTTCCACGCCGTGTAGCCCATAAACTCCTGCAGGAATATCGGCATCAGCAGGCCGGTGCCATAGAGCACCGAACTCATCGCAACGATCAGCACCAGCCCGACGCTGAAAACCTTTATCCTGAGGATTCGCAGATCGAGGATCGGGTCGGCGATGCGCAGCTCGTTGATTGCGAGAACGATCAGAGCGGTTGCGCTCAGCAGGCTGGTCCATACCACCCAGGGCGAGGCGAACCAGTCGGCGCGCTGGCCGCGGTCGAGCACGATTTGCATCGCGCCCAGCCCCACCACCA
>Ga0209415_10007925_pt1 | contig 18454 bp, 12 predicted proteins | sample PeaSoiSIISIP2007_FD_187696 | JGI IMG/M metagenome (GOLD analysis project Ga0209415, IMG submission 187696) | Peat soil microbial communities from Weissenstadt, Germany - SII-SIP-2007 (SPAdes) (version 2) | ecosystem: Environmental > Terrestrial > Soil > Wetlands > Peat | place: Germany...
GATTGAGACCTAAGCGGCACGACTGAAGTCATGCCCTGACGCTTATCGGCTAACAAAAGTCAATTTTGCAAGAGGCTTATCAGACGGCATTTCGGAATCCGGGAAAGCTGATCTCCAATCAAAAGAAATACTGAAGCAATTCTTCCCTTTGCTTCGTGCATTATTGGAGATCTATGGCGCTATTGTGGAATGCGGAGAGCTGGCCTCAGAGGCTGGCGGAGTTGGAGGCGCGGGGCGGGGAGTTGAAGGAGGCTCCGCTGCGGCGAGACGTGCGTTCGCTGGGGATGCTGCTGGGCGAGGTGCTGCGGGAGCAGGCGGGGGAGGAGTTTTTCGCCAACGTGGAGGCTCTGCGTCAGGACACGATTCGACGGCGGGACACGGAGGCTGGCGGGCACGGCGAGGAAGCGGCATTGCAGGCGGCGCGTGCGCTGGAGCGGGTGCATTCGCTGAGCGTGGAGCGGGCGATTCTGCTGACGCGGGCTTTTGCCTTCTACTTTGAGCTGATTAACCTGGCCGAGACGAACCACCGCAAACGGCGGCGGATTGCGCTGCAACTGAGTGGGGAAACGAGCCGTCAGCGCGGGTCGCTGGCGGGAACGCTGGCGGAGATGCGGCGGGTGGGGATCAGCGCGGAGGAGGCGCTGGAGCAGCTCAAACGCATTCTCATTGTGCCGGTCTTTACGGCGCATCCCACCGAGGTGGCGCGACGGTCGGTCATGACCAAGCGGCGGCGGATTGGCGAGTACCTGGCGGCGCTGGACGGCATTCCGGTGCCGAAGCAGGATCTGGCGCGGCTGGAAGAGTTGATTCGCGCGGAGATTACCAGCCTTTGGCAGACGGACGAGGTGCGTTCGCGACGGCCCACGGTTTTTGATGAAGTGAAGATGGGTCTGGACTACTACGACGTTTCCATCTTTGCGACGCTGCCCAATCTCTATCGCGAGATTGTGGAGGCACTGCGGGCGACCTACGGGCTGGAGATGGAGGCGCTGGCGCTGCCGCGGGTGCTGAGCTTTGGATCGTGGATTGGCGGAGACCGGGACGGGAATCCCTTTGTGACGCCGCAGGTGACGCGGGAGGCGATCCGACTGGCGCGGGGGCATCTGCTGCTCTACTATCAGCGGCAACTGGACGAGATCACCGACCTTCTGACCTCCAGCGCGCAGCAGGTTCCGGTGAGTGAAGAGCTGCGGGAGCGGCTGAATGCCTACGTGGCAAGGGTTCACACGCCGGAGGCACAGGTCTTTGGGCAGCAATACGAGTTTGAATACTACCGGCGGTTCCTGATCTGCCTGAAGGCGCGGGTGCAGCGGACGCTGGAGGTGATGGAGCAAGCAGGGCGTGCGGGTTCGTCTCTGCCGGTGATGGCCTACACGCTGACGCAGGGGCAGGACAAGCTGGCGCAGGCGCTGCCGGCGTACTGCTCGGTGCAGGATTTCATGGACGACCTGGAGACGCTGCGCGCGTCGCTGGCCGACCACAAAGGCGGGCGGATTGCGCGTACGCAGCTGGACCCGCTGATTTTGCAGGTTCGAACCTTCGGGCTGCATCTGCACACGTTGGATATTCGGCAGCACGCCAAGGTTCATGCGGCGGCGTTGCAGGAGGCGATTGACGATACGGTTGCGCCGACGCTGGGCGGAAGCCTGACGGCTGAGACGGCAGGCGTGCTGGATACTTTCCGGGTGATTGCGGAGATCAAGAGCGGCTGCTCGCCGGAGGCGATTCGGCAGTACGTCATCAGCGGAGCCTCGACCGTGGAGGACGTGCTGACGGTGGTGCGGCTGGCGCGGCTGGGCGGGGTGACGGTGGAGGGCGGCGGGCGCGATCCGGGGCTGATGCCGGTGCCGCTGTTCGAATCGATTGAGGACCTGCGCACGGCCCCGGCGGTTTGCCGTGAGCTGTGGCAGCGGGCGGATTACCGCAAGCTGTTGGAGAGCTGGGATTGGTGGCAGGAAGTGATGCTGGGCTACTCGGACTCCAACAAGGACGGGGGCATGCTGACCAGCACCTGGGAGATCTTCCGTGCACATCGCGATCTGCACACGGTGGCGCGGGAGTGCGGCGTGAAGTTGCGTCTGTTTCATGGACGCGGCGGGACGGTGGGACGCGGGGGCGGGCCGACACATCGCGCCATCTTTGCGCAGCCGATGGACTCGTTCGAGGGGCAACTGCGGATTACTGAACAGGGCGAGGTGCTGAACTTCAAATACTCGGACGAGGTGCTGGCGGAACGCAACCTGGAGCTGATGATTGCCGCGTCGCTTGATGCGTTGGCGCGGCCGAATGCGCGCGATCCCAAGGGGCACATGACCGGGGTTCTGAAGGCGGAGTGGGAGGCGGCGCTGGACGAGCTGTCGGAGATGGCCTTCGGATTTTATCGTGAGCATATTCTGGACGATCCAGGGGTGGTCACGTACTTTGAGCAGTCCACGCCGGTGGGCGAGCTGGAGCACGCGAAAATCGGGTCTCGACCGTCGCGGCGGAACGCATCGCTGAAGCTGACCGACCTGCGCGCGATTCCGTGGGTCTTCGGGTGGACGCAATCGCGGCTGCTGATTCCGGCGTGGTTTGGCGTAGGGTTTGCCATTGAGCAGTACCTGAAGCAGCCGGAGGGCTTGGCGCTGCTGAAGGAGATGGCGCTCGAATTTCCGCTGTTCATCGACCTGCTGCGCAACGTGGAATTAGCGCTGGGCAAGGTGGATTTGGCGACGGCGCGGCTTTACTCGTCGTTGGTGCAGGATGAGCGGCTGCGAGCGCGGATTTACGAGCGCTTCGAGGCAGAGTTCCATCGCACGGTGACGGCGCTGCTGGCTGTGACCGGGCAATCGGCACTGCTGGAGATCAATCGGGTGCTGGGCAATTCGATTCGGCTGCGCAACCCGTATGTTGACCCGATGCACCTGATCCAGGTGGATATGCTGCGGCGTAAACGGGGCGGGGAAGATACGGCGGAGGTAAATCGGGCAATTGCGGCGACGATCAGCGGGATTTCGGCGGGGCTGCGGAACACTGGGTGAGCACCTGCGGTGCGGCCAGAGACCTTCGGCGTGGCCCGCGCCAGAAAAAGGCGCGGGGAGGGACTTTGCGGTTTCCCACCCTTGCGGCAAGGGGCAAGTACGTCACAAGGATGGGGCACCCAACTTGGGGGGGACTGGGCCAGAGTATTCAGGATCGGAAGCTCACCCGAACAAAGAAAAATCGCGCCACAGGCTGGAATGCCGGTGGCGCGATTCTGTTTCCCGGGTGGAGTTACTGGATCGAGTGCAGCTTCCAGGCGCTGCCATCGTAGGTAAAGTCGGCTACGCGCTTGGTGGTGAGCTTGTTGCCTGGATCGTGGGCGATATCAACGAGGGGGGCGGGGATGCCTTCCAGGTTGAGGGCTTCACTGAACTCGACGCTCTTGGCTGCGGATGCACCAGGAATTACCGAGTCCTGCACGTCCTTGATGTCCTTCACCTTGAGGTGAGTGGGGGGAACCGCGAAGAGCATCACATTGTAGTGAGGATCATTGGCGGTCTCGGGATGCCACTGGATCACGTCGCCACCGCCAGAGATGGTGACAACCTTTTTGCCGTCTGGGGTCAGGGTAAAGTCCGCCCAGAAGCGATTGGGATAGACCTTGGACTTGACCCAATATTTGGCGATGAGTCCCTGTCCCATGCCCAAATCCTGAACGGCGATGGGCGCTCCGACGGCTGGCCGATGGTCATATTCGGCCTGAATCAACGCCTGCGCGTCAGCTTTTGTCAGTTCTGGCGTGGACTTGCAGCCGGTGATCGCCAGTGCGGTACCCAGCAATGCCAGCGCCCCAAAGATTCGGAGTTTTCCTGCTTTCTTCACGTTCCCTCCATTGTCCGCTCATGGCGGTGCAAATTGGCTCGTCAGCCCATTTTTCACTTACTTTCAACGGTTGTCAATGGGGTTGCCAGTGACCAGCCGCACAGATCTGGTTTCGAGGCCGTGGATGGCGCACTTCACGCTTGGAACTGGGTCAACTTTGCCATGATTCTCTCACAATGCGGTTCGGGCTTTTGGGAAAATCAGGCGGCGGGCGGCGGTGTGGGTTGGGTGCGGAGCGGCGAGAGAAAGTTCCAAATTGGTCTGAAAGCCGGGGCACTGGCCCCGCTAGAACCTGAAAATATCAAAAGAATTCTAAAAAACTGTTTTAGAATGAAGCAGATTTGGGCCAATCCTGTACACTGGACGCGTTATGAGCTGCCTTTTTTGCAAGATTGTGGACGGGAGCATCCCCTCCACTTCCGTATACGAAGACGAACTTTGCTACGCCTTCGCCGACCTTCACCCACAGGCGCCGACGCACGTACTGATCGCGCCGCGCGAACACATGGACTCTCTGGATACCGCCGATCAGAGCGACCGCACACTGCTTGGGCATCTGCTTTGGGCTGCAACCGAGGTGGCGCGGGCCAAGAATCTGGCCAATGGCTACCGGATCGTCGTCAATACCGGCGAGGATGGTGGCCAGACCGTCGAGCACCTGCACGTTCACCTGCTGGGCGGCCGCGCACTGAGCTGGCCTCCCGGCTAACCACCTGGCACCTGTGGTGCGGCCACCTGCGGTGGGGCCAATGGCCTTCGGCGTGGCCCGCGCCAGTAAAAAGGCGCGGGGATGGGCCTTTTTCTAGTCCGACCAGCATTCCGACTCGCCGCGCACAAACGGTAGCGCCGACCTGCCGGTCCACGTTTGTTTCTATTTCGGAAAGTACCTGCGGTGGGACGAGCGTTCTGGGTGCCCAGGCCTCAAGATCGAGACCTGGAGCACCTAGAAATTGTTATGCGCCGAGAGTTTTAGCGAACAGCTATAGCGACCGAACCGCAGAGGTTTTCCCATACCAGCGAGAGCTTGACCTTGCCTGCGCCCTCATCCTTGAGCATATAGGCGAGGTTCTCGACCAGCGCGGGGGGCTTTTCCATGGAGAGCTTGACGCGGCCCAGATCCTGGGTCTTGTCGTACTGAATGCCCCATTGGCCGGCCTGCTTGTTGATGATGAGCAGCCAACCGTCGGGGTTGGAGATATCGACGTAGAGGGTGTAATCGCCCTTGGGAACAGCGAGTCCGCCAATGGTCAGGTCGGCATCGGTATGAAACTTGGTGGCGGCATTGGCTCCGGCGCGCCAGACGGGGTAGTTGGGTTCCTTGCCGATGAGTCCGTCTGCGGTGAAGATGTGACCGGCGCGGCCCTTCACGCGGGGCGAGCTGTAATCGATGGTGATGGCCTTGCCGCTGACGGTAATGGACTCCTTGGCGGCGGGGCTGGCGGGCGGGGCTGGCTGGGCAAAGAGCGTGGCGGCAGCGACGAATAGGCTGGCACAGACGATAAGACGCTTCATGAGATTCTCCTCCGGGGGTACCTGTTGTTGGTCAGACGGCCTGACGCAACGATTGTCGCATTCTGAGGCAGTTTTGGGATAGTTTTTCGGGTTGGCGCGAGGGAAATGTCACGGCTGGTTTCTCTCGAATGCGCAGCCAGAGCATTTCCTGAAATGGTGTAGCCCCGTATTCATTGTGCAAGGTCGTCGCTGCTTGGGGTCGTGCCGACTTGAGCCCGAGGTTTCGGTCTATGGTATTTCAGGAAATGCAGCTCACGCACGAAAGCCGCCCATCGAGGCGGCTTTCGTGCGTGAGCTGCGAATTGAAGTTAGTTGAAGATAGCTCCCACAGATACGTTGGAAGTCGGATTGGCCGCATTGGGGGTACCGAGTGTAATCGTGCAGGTCGACGTCAAATTTGGGGTGTAATTGCCATTTGCATCTATTCCGCAGTTCCATGACCATCCGCCAAACGATCCAGTCGGAGAGGTCTCCTTCAGCGTAACCGTAGTGCCGACAGGATAGGTCGCCATGCACACCGAGCCGGTCGCCGACGAGGGGCCGCAACTGATGACATTCGGCGTGCCTGTGGCGGAGGGAGCGGTGATCAACCAATTCGACGTATTCAACCCTGTGTTGTAGACGGTCAGCGTGACCAGCAATCCATTCGCAACCGTTTCATAATTGCAGGTGCCTTGGACAGCGGCTACGGCAGCAGCTGTGCCTGTTGCAGGAACGGCTGGAACATATGGTGCGTAAGGGCAGTTGAACGTCACCGTATTGCTGAGCACAACGGATTTGTCCGGATTTTCCGCCGTAACGTAGATATCGTCTGTACCAGAACCATCTGCCGTAACCAACCCGCCGGTGGATCCGGCAGCCCCCGAGGTATTGATGGGGAAAACCTCTTGTGCCGTGGAGATCCAATTGACGGTGACTAACGGACAAGTAGAGGCTGGAAGGGAAGCATCAACGCACGCAGCCGGAAATCCAACGTGACGAAACCCATTCGTGATGTCCTGTATGTAGGGTGCTGTCGAGAAGTTTCCATAGGCAAGATACTGACCTGTCCCCAGAAGATCGTCCACCGTCGTCGACGTAGGCATCACGTTGATGGAGAGAAGCGGATTCGCCGTGCCGCCCGTTCCCGTGCCCGTGGTACCGGCTACAGCTGTGACGGTGACGGTGGCCGTAGCGCCGACGGTGCCGCCGAATCCTGGTGCCGATGCACCAATGGTAACCACGCCGGGCGCAATGGCGGTAAAACAGCCAGGTGTCGCGGTTGTGGTGCCCATGGCCACATTGCACGGCTCAAGCGCGGTGGTGGAGTAAGCCCAAGTGGCTGTATCCGTAATGTCCTGGTTCGTCAGCTTCTTCGCATTTCCGTAATAACCCGAGGCTGTGAATTGCACACTTTGGCCAACGGTAATCGCCGCGCTGGTGGGGGCGAGCTTGATGAAAGACAGTCCGTTGTTACTGCAACCGGCGAGGGGCAGGGCAAGACTGGCAAGCAGCAATGCCTTCACGCAAAATCGATCGAACATTCAGGTCTCCTGGGGGCGTATCCAGCCAACCGGCTCAAACGGAAGTGCCGCAAGGCCGCAGCTTACCACGCGATCTAAGTGCACGTGAGTAGCCATTTAGAATCGCGCAGAATTGTCCAGAATCTTGCAGTTACAAAGCGGGACAGCAAAACGCTGTAGCCTCCCGTTTACGCACCCACAATCCTGGGTACTTTAGTTTACAGGAACAACCTCGCAATCGGCCAGAGAAGAATTGCATCAGGGGAACCAAGCTATATACGTGGGGCGCAAAGCATTGGCCGCTACTAACTGGTGCCGATGAAGACGACAGTTTGACGAAACAGAGGGTTTTGCCAGGGTTGGAGGTTGCAGTGCCCACCCTGGCCGGATAGACTTTCCACAGCATGGCCATCGCGCGCGACAACACTCCGGAACGGCTGGTCAGCGCCTCGAGCGCTGAAGAAGAACAGGGATTTGAGCTGAAACTGCGTCCGCGCTGGCTGGGCGAGTTCATTGGGCAGTCCAAGGCCAAGGAGCAATTGGCGATTGCGCTGGAGGCGGCCAAGTCTCGTGGCGAGGCGCTGGATCACGTGCTGCTGTTCGGGCCACCGGGGCTGGGCAAGACGACGTTGGCGACGATCATCGCCAACGAACTGGACGTGGGTTTTCAGCAGACTTCCGGGCCGGCATTGCAGATTCAGGGCGACCTGACGGCGATTCTGACCAACCTGCGCGAGCGCCAGGTTCTGTTTCTGGACGAGATTCATCGGATGCAACCGGTGCTGGAAGAGAAGCTGTATACGGCGCTGGAAGATTACAAACTGGATATCATCATCGGGCAGGGTCCGGCGGCGCGTACGCACGTGATGGAGATTCGGCCATTCACGTTTATTGGAGCAACTACGCGACCGGGGCTTCTGAGTTCGCCGCTGCGCTCGCGGTTTGGGATTCTTCTGCGACTGGAATTTTATACCGAAGACGAACTGCGGTTCATCGTCGAGCGATCAGCGGAAGTAATGCAGGTTCCGATTGATGCCGATGGGGCGTCCGAGATAGCATTGCGTTCGCGGGGCACACCACGCATTGCCAACCGGCTGCTGCGGCGGGTACGGGATTATGCGCAGGTGCGGGGAAATGGCGTGATCGACCGGCCCACGGCCAACGCTGCGCTGACCATGTTGGAGGTGGATGCGCACGGCTTTGACGAGATTGATCGCAAACTGCTGCTGGCCATCATAGAGAAGTACGACGGCGGGCCTGTGGGACTGAGCACGCTGGCCGCGACGCTGGCCGAAGAGGAAGACGCGCTGGAAGAGGTGTACGAGCCGTTTCTGATTCAGATTGGATTTTTAGACAGAACGCCGCGCGGGCGGGTGGCGACGCGACTGGCCTATGAACACTTTGGGTTGACCATGCCGGGCAGGCAGGTGCCGTTGTTTTAATAGGGCAACGAATCAAATCAGTGAGTAGAATACGGATCGAAACAGGAGACAGGGCTATGGCACTTACGGAATCGACGATGCTGGCGCTGGGGACCGAAGCGCCGGATTTTGCACTTATCGATGTAGTTACTGGCAAGATGGTGCGGCGCGACGATTTTCGCGAGAAAAAGGCACTGCTGGTCATGTTCATCTGCTCGCATTGCCCGTATGTGAAGCACCTGGAAGCGGGATTGACGGCGCTGGGCAAGGACTATGTCGGCAAGCCGCTGAGCATTGTGGCCATCAGCAGCAACGACGCGGTGACTCACCCGGAAGATACCCCGGAGGGACTCAAGAAACAGGCCGTGAGTCATGAGTTCAGCTTCCCATACTTATACGACGAAACCCAGGCCGTGGCGCGCGCTTACAAGGCCGCCTGCACACCCGATTTCTTTCTCTTCGATGCCGATTTCAAGCTGGTTTATCGCGGGGAATTCGATTCCAGCCGACCGGGCAACGGAATTCCGGTCACCGGCGAGGATCTACGCATCTCGATCAATCAAGTGCTGGCGGGTAAGCACGTTCCCACCGACCAGCGGCCATCGATTGGATGCAATATCAAGTGGAAATCGTAGATGTTGCGATGCGGCGAGCCGGGTTGACGACTCGCTGCACCGAGTTACAGCGCAAGCCCCTTGAGATAGGCGCGAAATTGCGGTCCAAGGTCGGCGCGTTTGAGCGCAAATTCAACCGTTGCCTGTAACATTCCGAATTTATCACCAGCATCGAATCGCTTGCCCTCGAAGGTATAGCCAAAGACCTTTTCTTCCTTAAGCAGAGCCTGAATGCCGTCGGTCAGTTGGATTTCGCCGACCGCGCCGGGCGTGATCTGTTCGAGTAACTCGAAGATGCGCGGAGTGAGCACATAGCGGCCAATGATGGCCAGGTTGGAGGGAGCATCCTCGAACTTCGGCTTCTCGACCATGCCGGTGCAGTTGAAGATGCGCGAATCGGCAGGGTCTTGCGAGCCGGCCAGAACGCCGTAGGCGCTGATGCCTGGTCCATCGACGGTCTGCGCGGCCAGAACCGAGCCACCTTTGGCATCGAAGACGTCAATCATTTGCTTGAGGCAGGGAACCTCGGCATCGATCACATCGTCTGGAAGAATGACGGCGAAAGGCTCGTTGCCCACCAGTTCCTTGGCACAAAGTACAGCGTGCCCCAGGCCGAGCGGCTCCTTTTGGCGCACGTAACTGATGCGCGCCAGGGCGGAGACGCCGCGCGAGAGAGCGAGTAACTCCTGCTTGCCGCGGCGCTCCAGAGTGGCATCCAATTCGAAGCTTTGATCGAAGTGGTCTTCCATCGCGGCCTTGCCCCGGCCGGTGATGATAATGATGTGCTCAATGCCCGAGGCGATCGCCTCTTCCACGCCATACTGAATGATGGGTTTGTCCACCAGGGCCAGCATCTCTTTGGGAATGACCTTGGTGGCCGGGAGAAATCGGGTGCCCAGCCCACCGGCGGGAAAGACTGCCTTGCGTACTCTGCTGCTCATGCGATCAACCTCGGTTTGAACCATTGTTACTACGGGGAAACAATCCATCATAACAGCACGGGTTAAAGGGTTGGTGAATCGTCGCCCAGCAGAGCGCGACGGACAATCTTGATGGGCGGGAACCCCTGGCGGAGGAAATCATTGTGGAATTGCTCCAGCGAGAAGGCCGCGCCCTGCTTCTTCTTCATATCCTCGCGGAGCTTCATGATTTCCAGCTTGCCCAGCGTGTAGTAAAGATAAGTTGGATCGCCCGAGCCGCGCTTGGTTTCCACCGTCGCGGTCTCCTTGGATTGATAACCTTCCTTCTGGAAGAAATCAATGGCCTGATCGAGAGTCATCTTGCCGGTGTGCATCTGAATGCCGACGATGAAGCGGGCGTTGCGCAGCAGGGCATCCTGTAACTGGCCGAGACGGAGAAACTGCGCTTCCCGCTCGTCCTTAGCGCCAGCGCCGGGCTGGCCGTAGCCTTCGTCCAGCATCATCTGCTCGGTATAGTGCGCCCAACCTTCAATATCGGTGTTCGCGCCCAGCATCTTGCGAATGCGGCTGGGAGCCTGCGGCAGCCAAAGGAATTGAACGTAGTGGCCCGGATAGGCTTCATGCACCGCGGTGGAAATCACCGTGCCCATATTAAAGGAATGCATGTAACCCTCAACCTCTTCGGGCTTCATGGAAGGATCGGGAAGAGTTACATTGAAGTAAGCCTCGGTGGCATGAGTCTCGAACGGGCCGGGCGTATCCATGCTGGCAAAAGTCGTTGCGCGCATGAAGGCAGGAGTTTCTTCAACAATAGGGCGCACATCGGAGGGGATGGTCACAATATGATGCGAACGAATGAAGCCGATGAGGCCGTCGAAAGTGGCGCGGAAGCTATTGAGTAACTGGTCGGGCGCGGGATGCATTGCGCCTAACTCATCGACCACGGCGCGAGGTTCTTTTGTCGGCTCCAACTCTTTAGCAACCTGATTAAAGTGGACCTGATTCCTGTGCAGATCGGCCCAGGCAATCTCCAGCAACTTATCCAGGGGGATATCAACCATCTCGTCGTATTGCAGCTTCTTCGAGAAGGCATCCGCGCCGATGCGGAAGTCACCATTGGACCGTGCGAGCAGATCGGTTTTTAAAAAGTCGAGATAACTCTGCAAGGTGGATACGACGGCGGCATTGGTCTGCGTAAACTCGACCTTCAGCGCGGGGTCCTTGGCATCGGCAAAGGCCAGGGGCACATCATTCTGAAAGAAACTTACAATCCCGGGTAACTGCTCGATAGCAATCTCCGTATAAATGTGCGGAGGATTCTTCAAGTTCAAGCGGGCCGTGGCAAACAGCGCGGGCATCTGCTTTTCGCGCGCGATCAGCGAGCGCAGGCGATCATCGGGCGATGCGAATTTGCGCTCCATCAGCGTGAATGCGCCGTTGGCGGCAATGCCGGAATACTCGTCGGGGTCCTTCTCCCACTTGCGAATGGTTTCCAGAGTCAGCAAGCGACCGTTGATATTCGCGAGCACAATTTCACGGTCTCCGAGGGCCGTTTCTCCGCTGGCGGGTATGGCTTCAATGCGCTTCTGAAAACTGTGCAGGTCAGCAATCTCGGCATCGATATTCTTGCGCGACAAATCCTCAAGCTGCGCATCGAACTGGTGATAACCGGCTTGAGTTCCTTGTGTTGGCTGATAGCGAAGGAAAACCTGATCGAGATACGCGTTGGAAGCCTTGGCGAATTGTTGCTTCCAATTTTCTTTCTCGGGCTGGGCGTAGATGGCCATCGTCATACAAGCTCCAATCGCAAGCATTGCGAAAATCTTCTTCATAAAACCTCTCTCAACTTGGTTCATATTCAAAATTCTTACGACGCGGGCGTCAGGTTGGCAATCAGTTCGTGAATCTCAAGCAACACTTCGTCGGGTCGCGTCGCGGCCAGAGGATACTTCAAGATTCCTTGCGGCGTAAACTGTGCGCCCCGCTTGGCATTGCGGGCCACCAGACGCATGAGTTGCTGCGGATCGACGATGGACTTCTCCATAAACTTGATCTGTACTTCGGCGCGCTTGCGGTCGATCTGCGCAATGCCCAGGCGCTCACATTCCAGGCGCATGAGCGCGGCTTCCAACAAAAAGACAGTGGCATCGGGCGGTGCGCCGTAGCGGTCCTGGATCTCGGCGCGAACTTCGGAGATGGCGGTTTCGCTGGTGGCTCCGGCGATCTTCTTGTAGAGGCGCAGGCGTTGATTTTCCTCGGGTACATAACTCTCATCGATGCGCAGCGCGATGCCGAGACTGAGTTGCGTTGCGGGACGTTCCTCGCTGCTTTCGCCCTTCATTTCCTTGACGGCGGCTTCCAGCATGGAGGTATATAACTCGAAGCCAATGGCCTCGATGTGACCGCTCTGCTCACCGCCCAACATATTGCCCGCGCCGCGCAGTTCGAGATCGAGCGCGGCGATCTTGAAGCCCGCGCCCAGGTCGCTGAATTCCTTCAGCGCAGCCAGACGGCGGCGCGCAATCTCTGTAAGTTCCTTCTCGGGAGGAATCAGAAGGTAGGCATAAGCGCGGCGATTGGAGCGGCCCACGCGGCCACGCAACTGGTATAACTCACTGAGTCCATGCCGGTCGGCGCGATTGATGAAGATGGTATTGGCCAGCGGAATATCGAGGCCGTTTTCAATGATCGTCGTCGCAACCAGCACATCGTATTCGTGGCGCATGAAGGCCAGCATGACGCGCTCCAGTTCGGTCTCGCCCATCTGGCCGTGCCCAACGCAAACGCGCGCGGCGGGTACTAACTCCTGAATCCGCGCGGCCAACTCATAGATGGTTTCCACGCGGTTATGCACAAAGTAAACCTGGCCGCCGCGCTCTAACTCGACTTCAACTGCGGAGCGCACGATTTTTTCGTCGAACTTGGCCACCACGGTTTGAATGGCCATGCGATCCTTGGGCGGTGTTTCAATTACGCTCATATCGCGCAGGCCCACCAGCGACATATGCAGTGTGCGCGGAATCGGCGTGGCGCTCATGGCCAGCACGTCGATCTCCTTGCGCATCTGCTTGAGCCGCTCCTTGTGACGCACACCGAAGCGCTGTTCTTCATCCACCACTAACAAGCCGATATCCTGAAAGTGAATATCCTTCGAAAGCAATCGATGTGTGCCGATGAGAATATCGATCTTTCCTGCTTCCACGTTTTCGACGATAACTTTCTGTTCCTTCGCCGTGCGGAAGCGCGAGATCATTTCGATATTGATTGGAAACTGCGAGAAGCGGCGCTTGAAAGTTTCATAGTGCTGAAAACTCAGAATCGTCGTGGGAGTTAGAACCGCAACTTGCTTCCCATCCTGCACGGCCTTGAATGCGGCGCGCATGGCGACTTCGGTTTTGCCATAGCCCACGTCGCCGCAGAGCAGGCGATCCATGGGCATGGTGGATTCCATATCGTATTTAATGGCGCGAATGGCGGATAACTGATCGTCGGTCTCGGTATAGTCGAAGGAATCCTCGAACTCCTTCTGGAACGCATTATCTTTGGAGAAAGCATTGCCTTTGGCGGTGTGGCGCTCGGCGTATAACTTGAGTAACTCGCCGGCCATGTCCTGCATGGCCTTGCGCACGCGGGCCTTGGTCTTAGCCCAACCCTGCGAGCCAAGTTTGTTCAGTACCGGCGCGGGTCCAGCGTCGGTGGAGCGATACTTCTGAATCAGATCGAGTCGAGTCAGCGGAACATAAAGCTTTGCCTGCTCGGCAAACTCCAGAATCATGAATTCGACGGAGAGACCGTCTTGAACAATCTCTTTGAGTCCTTGATATTGCGCGATTCCGTGCTCGACGTGGACGACGTAATCGCCCATGGTGAGGTCGCGGAAGTCGGAGACAAAAGCAGCGGTCTTGGATCGCTTTGGCTCGGGGCGGGCAGCGACGTCGGCATCGTCGGATAAGTCATTCGCGCCGAATACAATCAGATTCGAGTCACTGAAACTAACTCCGGCGGAGAGCGGTGAGCGAACGATGACCGGTGCTCTTTTATTGCCTTCCAGATAACTGCCCTCTTCGAGGACGGTTTCACCGGGCCGCTCGATTCGGCTGCCCAAGCGATAGGGGATCTGATACTCGCGCAGCACGGTGGCCATGCGCTCCACGTCGCCATGATGCGGAGCGGCAAGCACCACGCGGGTTTCCGCAGCGATCAGCACGCGCAACTGCTCCACCAGCGCGGGGATGGAGCCGTGAAAGCGCAGCGTAGGGCGGGTGCCGATTTCGATTTCGCCGAGGGTATGATCCTCGTCGAGAACATCCACCAGACCCAACTGATCCAGATCGAGTCCCATGTGCGATTGCAACTGCGCTTGCAAAATTTCCGGGCGGAGATAAATATCCTCGGGACGAATCAGCGTGCCGATGCCGGAGCGCTCGTGGCGCTGCTCGACCTTCTCCCACCAGCGGTCAATCTGGTTGCGCACCATCGCCGGTTCCTCCACGAAGAGGGCGCACTTGGGGACAAGGGAGAGTAGCGACTTCTCGGCACCGGCAACGGCGGAGAAGAACTCCCATCCGGGAAAGACACTGACGCCGCCGGCCGCGGCCAGATCAGCGGCCATCTCTTCGTCCTCGCCCTCGACGCGCGCGCGGCTCAGGCGGCCATGCACGGCGGCCAGCAGGCGCTCGGTCACCGGGGTTTCGGTCAGCGGAAGCAACTGAGCTTCGTCGAGCGCGCTCTGTGAACGCTGGGTCTCAGGGTCGAATTTGCGGATGGTCTCGATCTCGTCGCCGAAAAACTCGATGCGGACCGGACGGTCGGACTCGGGCGAGTACACGTCGAGGATGCCGCCCCGGCGCGTAAACTGGCCTGGCATCTCGACCAGATCCATCTGCGTATAACCGACAGAGGCCAGGTGCCCGGTGAGCGTTTCAACGTCCACCTCTTCGCCGCGTTTGAGCATGACGGCGAGACCGGCATAGTAGTTGCGATCGAAGAGGCGCAGGGCGGCGGCCTCAACCGGAGCAATAAGGATGGCGACACCGCCAGCGGCCAGCTTCCAAAGGGCTGCGGCGCGCTGCTCCTGCACGGCCGGGTGCGGAGAAAGATTTTCAAAGGGGAGCACATCGTGAGCGGGAAGGCGGATAACGGCGGCGGGATCGATGGCTCCGGTCAGCTCGCAACCGGCGCGGAGCATGAGTTCCAGCGCCTCGGCGGCCTTGTTGTCGGCCACCAGCACAATGACCGTCTGACGCGCAGCCCGCGCCATCAGCGGCAGATAGAGGGCGCGCGCGGTCGCGGTCAGTCCAGAGACACATCTGCGCCCCGCACCAAGGCTCAGGTGCCTTCGTACGCGTTCAAACCCGGAAGAGTGCTCCAGCTCCGCGAAGATATCGCGGACAAACGGGAGGATCATGTGGATCTAGTTTATCAGCGGCGGAAGGGCGCGCGATGCAATGCGCTTGTCTGGCCAGGAAAATTGATTTTATTCGCTGAAGAGTAGGGCTTCAGCCTGTATAGAAATAGGCAGAAACGAACGTGGGCGTTAGATGCCCGTGAGGACTGATCTGGTCGCTCGCGACCTAAAATGGCTGGGACGAGGAGAGCAAATGACCAGACGTCCGCGTTCGGAACCACTCAGCGGCATTCAAGGCGAAGGTGGCCCTTGCTGCCATCAGGGGGTGAAAAGACACTTTCTGATTCGGCCAAGCAGTTTGAGGTACATGCCAACCAGATTACGGGGTGGAAGAATCAGCTTCTGGAGAGCGCGATCGGGGGCTTCAGTGGAGAAGCGAAGGCAGGGAGCGCAACCACTACAGTGACCTGAAGCACCAACTCGCCAAGACCGGTGAGTTGATGCCGGAGAATGGTCATAAAGATCATAGGGCACCGCTCGCCACTCAGACGCTTCTACAGAACTTTACGGACTCAATCAAGTAGTTCAAGTCCACGGCAGTAATTCGTTCATAGAAAATAGAACGGTTGATAGATTCTATCCTATTCACACTTCCATCAACTCGCGCATTTCCGCCAGACTGTTTTTTTGAGCCACGCTTAAACAGAATCCAATAGCCACAATAACCTGTTGGCGATTCCTCCTATCTTCACATCAACGATAGAGTGTAGCTATGATAAAGTTTAGCTATGAAAGTTGGCATATTTAATTTTCAATCTGCGGCTCTCCCATCTGGAATTGTGTGGGCAGGCGTTTTCCTTTCTGCATTGAATCCGATGCAAGCCGAAGAGCCTGCGCCAAAGGTATCCGTAGCGCAAAACGCCCCCGCAATCGCTACCCGCGCGGTTGAACCAGCCTGTGCTGCTTCGACTCAGGGTTCGCCCTACATCCCGGTCGATAGTTGGGTCTATCCGGCAGTGTTGCGCCTTTACAGCATGGGTTACGTCGATCAGGTCTACCTTGGCATGAGGCCCTGGACGCGCGCCAGTCTGAGCCACGCGCTCAAGGACATTGATCCAGTTATTGAAGACGCAAATACCTACGGAGATTCAACTGCGAGCGAAGCTCAGGATATTTACACCGCACTGCGTCAATACCTGAATTACGATGCCAGTAAGCACTGCATCGCCCGTCAGGATAACGAGCAAGTGGAGTCACTTTATTCCGCGACACGAGTCCTAAGCGGAACACCCCTGCGGGATAGCTTTCATCTTGGTTCAACTGTGATCAACGATTACGGTCGACCATACGAGAACGGAATCAACAACTATTCCGGTGCCAGCGGTTACGCCACCGCTGGACGATTCTTGCTTTATGCGCGCGGCGAGTTTCAGGGCGCACCCTCGGCCGCTGGTTATTCAACGACGTTGGCGCAGACACTCTCCAACATCGATCAGATTCCTTTCATCAATCCACTCAACGGGCTTCCCTACAACCAAGCCACGATACCACTAGGCTCGATTGCTGCTACCACCAATGGACGGGTGCTCGAAGCCTATGTTTCTACCAACCTGGGGAAACACATCATCTCGTTTGGCAAACAGGATGAATGGCTCGGACCCGGACTGGGCGGCTCCATGGCTTACTCCAACAATGCTGAGAATATCTATGCATTTCATATCAACCGTATCGAGCCGCTTGATATCCCATGGCTAAGTAGATTAACCGGACCTTTTCGCTACGAGTTTCTGGTCGGACCGCTTCAGGGACATACCTATGTTCCCAACCCGGCGTACGCCGCTGCTCCCTCGCCAAACATTCCAAACGTGATCAATCCTGGAAACTCATGGGTGCATGTCGAGAAATTCAGTTTCAGGCCTACTCAGAATCTCGAATTCGGCTTCAGTCGCAGCGTAATCTGGGGAGGAAAGGGTCACGAAGCCATCACGCTTCACACCTTTCTAAAAAGCTTTCTGAGTACCAATGCTACTGAGCCCACGGCAAAATATACCGCGCAAGACCCCGGCGCGCGCTTCAGTGCCTTCGATTTCAGTTACCGTTTGCCTTTTCTGCGCAACTGGCTGACGTTTTATACCGACTCCATAGCGCATGATGCCCCGAGTCCAATCGACAAACCGAATCATGCCTGCTTCAGACCGGGCCTTTATCTCTCTCATCTACCCGGTATCCCCAAGTTAGATCTGCGCGTCGAAGGTGCTGACACCGATTCATCTTATCCGTCGAGCATTGGTGGCCGCTACCAGTACTGGGAGATAATGCAGCCCCAGGGGTATACCAACCAAGGTCAACTTTTCGGCGACTGGATTGGGCGTGAGAACAAGGGCGGCCAAGGCTGGATCACCTATCACTTGAGCGGCAATGAGTGGGTTCAACTGGCAGTACGCAATCAGAAGGCATCCAGGGATTTCATTCCTGGCGGAACCACCTTAAACGCGCTTGACTTTCAATTAGTCAAGCGCGTGGGCAAAGACTTCGAGATCAACGGCAAATTCAGCCTAGAACGCTGGAAAGCTCCTATCTATCTTCCAGGAACGAATACCGTCGCCAATACCACGATCCAGATCACTTGGTTTCCGGAACGAAGACTCCACTTGTAAGTTGAAGCTGGGATGGCAAGCAAGGTAAAAGCAGATAGTTCCTTTGTGCGCGCATCTCTTTCAAGTACACCATGCGACAAAGCCCTCTCCGAGGAGAGGGCTTTGTCAGCAGAATCGATTATAGTAATATTTCATTGAGTTCTATTTTCTCGCAGGCCAAACTCCGTGAGTGTTTCCAGAACTAGTTCAAGAGCCTGCTCCCAATGCGGAAGACTCACGCCAAAGGTTTCCTCCAGGCGTTGGCACAACAAGCGAGAGTTGGCAGGGCGCTTTGCGGGAGTTGGATAATCTGCGGTAGTGATAGGCACAAGATTGGGAAGCGGACTTCCAAACCTTGCATATGCTTGAGTCAAAATAGCCTTGGTAAACCCGAACCACGAGGTTTCTCCGCTGTTGGTCAAATTATAGACGCCACTCCGTCCAGATATTCCAGTCCCCCCTGGTGCCAACACCTGCGCTAGCACGTGGGCGGTGGCCTGAGCAATACACTCACTGGAAGTGGGCGATCCGATCTGGTCATCCACAATACGAAGTTCAGCGCGTTCCTTCGCCAACCGAGGCTATCGACGCTTCTTGCACCTGTTTCATAGCCGCGCCCTGGATCTGGACGCGCTCACCGCCTGCTGGGCGCGGCTGTG
>Ga0209415_10007926_pt1 | contig 18454 bp, 17 predicted proteins | sample PeaSoiSIISIP2007_FD_187696 | JGI IMG/M metagenome (GOLD analysis project Ga0209415, IMG submission 187696) | Peat soil microbial communities from Weissenstadt, Germany - SII-SIP-2007 (SPAdes) (version 2) | ecosystem: Environmental > Terrestrial > Soil > Wetlands > Peat | place: Germany...
CTCGCTTCCGAGCTTCAACTCCAGCCGGGCTCCTTTCATCTGGTCGAGAAACTTCGCGAGCGAGGCTTCCTCGCCTACTGCGAAGGGAAAGTCCTCCAGGCGTTTATCCAGCGTTTCGCTGGCATCGTAGCGTACGCCTACGACTTTCTCGCCAGTGATCGTGAGCGACTTCAGCACGTCGTTCATGTCGCCGGCCTTGAAGTCGAGCCGAGCCGTTTCGCCGGCCTTCAGCTCGCCGGCGCGCTCAAAATAACCGACCCCGTGTTTATAAAGAATCACTTCGCGGACCGGCAAATCGGCCCCGAAAGTGGCCGCCATCAGCGCGGCCGGAAGCCAAAGCGATCGTATCAGCGTCATAGAATCCTCACGAAAGTAATGCCACACACCGTGCAATCCTTGCACGCTTGACAGAACTTAGCAGCAGGCGTCAGACTCGGTACAGTTGCTCATTTTGAGTCTAACGGATCGGAGAAAAGCTATTGAAACCCATACGGACGGCGCTGCTGTGCGCGTTCGCGTCGTGTGCGATGGCCCAATACGGAGGTTATCTGGGACCTGGAGTTTTAAGCCGCGGGGCGGGCGACATCGGCCAGGCCAGCGGCAATCCAGTGGACCTCCGGTTCTACGCGACGATCAGCGGCGTTTACGATAACGGCATCCATCCCTTTGCGCTTACTCCGGAAGGCAATCTCGTCAATATCGGCGGACTGTACGGAGTACAACTCGACTTGGGCGCCTATGGAGTGCATCAATGGCGGCAGTCGGAGTTGGGCCTCAATTATTCCGGCGATTTTTATCATTACGAAAACGCGCCGACATACGATGGAAGCAGTCATAACCTCACGCTCGGGTATACATACCAGAAATCCCACCGGCTCGCGTTCGATTTCCGAGTGGTGGCGGGAACCAGCGCGCTCGGCTATGGCGTTCCCGGCTTTTATGGCTCTACCAACACGCAACTGCCTTCGAATGTCGTCGACCAGCCGACAGCGCTTTTGTTCGATAATCGAATTTACTATACGCAGGTCAGCGCGGACGTAGATTTTATCTTGTCTCCACGCACCATCCTGGTGGTCGGCGGCGAAGGCTACCTGACGCGTTACAGCGCCGCCGGACTGGCCTCGCTGAACGGATGGTCGGGACGGGCCAGCCTGCAACGCACTTTATCGCGGACCAAGACCCTCGGTTTCACGTTCCAGCGTCTCCACTTCGAATTCCCTCCCGCGTTCGGATCTTCCGACGAGAACATGGGCGAAGTATTTTTGACGGCCGTGCTGGGACCGCGCTGGACTTTTTCGATCAGCGGAGGCGCTTTCGAAAGCCACGTGCAGGGAGTGCGCCAGGTAGCTTTGAGCCCGGTGGTGGCAGCCCTTCTCGGCGAGACCTTCGGCGAACAGACTTTCAACATCCAGAATATTTTTCCCAGCGGATCGGCGAGCTTGACGGGTAAGTTCAAGACCTCCCTGCTCGGGATCCAATATGGGCAGACGGTGGTGCCGGGAAACGGAGTCTACTTAACGTCGCGACAGCAATCGGCGACGCTTAACTACAGCTATACGGCGCTTCGGAAGTGGAATCTCGGCGCCAGCGGCGGATATTTCAGGCTGCAAGGAATCGGGCAGAATATCAGTCCTTACACGATTTTCAGCGGGGGCGCGGGATTCACGTATTCGCTGACGCGTATGTTTCATATCATCGGGCGTTACGACTACCGGCACCAGCAGATCGCCGTGACCAACGCCGGGTTCAACGTGACGGGTTCGCGCGCGACGCTCGGTTTGTCGTTCAGCCCGGGAAACCTTCCGCTCACTCTGTGGTAAGGCCGCGACTGCTGTTGGTGGATGACGAGCCGGGCCTGCTGGAGCTTCTGCAGAAGTATCTGGAGCGGCTCGGGTACGATGTGGACGCGTGCAGCACGGCTGAAGACGCGCTGGCGCGGTTCGACACGGATCCCATGCGTTACGCGCTGGTGCTGACCGACCTGAGCCTGCCGGGAATCAGCGGAGAGGAGATGCTGGGACGGATGCGGGTGCGCAGCCCACGCCTGGCCGCGATCGTTTCGAGCGGGTATCCGCATGTCCCACAGTCGAAGCACACCGGGTTTCTGCAAAAGCCGTATGTGCCCAAGATGCTGGCTGAGATGATCGAAAAGAAGCTCGCGTCGAAGTGAGTTAAACTGGGCAAAATGAACTTAGCACGCCTGACGGCCGCCTTATTGCTCTTCCTGGGAGCCGTTTTCGCACTCGACGCGCCGCCTATGAAAGAGGGTTACTGGTCGATCCATCAGGTAACGACGACGAGTCCGGGAAACAAGAAGACGGAGAGCGCCCGCTCGATTTGCCGCAGTCACGAATACGACCAATACGTCCGGGAGAACGCGAAGAAGCAAAGCCCGTGCAAGACCGTCACGGAAAGCAACTCCGGCGGAGCCTGGATCAGCGAGACGGAATGCGACATGGCCGGCACCGTCGTGAAGAGCAAGAGCGTGACTACCAAGTCCGGCGAGAACGCTGCGCACACAGAGGTCCACGCGACCTACACTCCGGCGATGCACGGAATGGCCGAAATGACCATGGTTATGGACCAGAAATATATGGGAGCCTGTCCCGCCGGTGTCGTGCCGGGGGACATGGTGCAGCCCGACGGCACCAAAGTCAACACCTGGAAACATTAAGACTCAAGCGACCAAAATGTGACCACCGCGCAAGCCGGGCTCATCGTAGTTTTGGCAGGCGTTCTTTTCAACTCCATTTTCCTGGGACGAGCGACCGTCGGCCTGAGTCTCGCGCTGATCGCCGCCTACGCGTTATGGTTCCGTGAAGACTGGGGTCATCGAGGGAAGCAGATTTTCCCCCTGTACCTCGCATGCATTGCCCTTTACATCGCGCACTTTATCGAAGAGTATTTAACCGGCTTCTATCGCGCCTTCCCGGGCCTGTTCGGAAACGAGTGGAGCGCACACCGGTTTCTGATTTTCAACCTGGTCTGGCTTGCCGTATTCGCGCTGGGCGCGGCCGGCGTTTACGCGGAACGACCTCTGGCGTATTTGATCGTGGCCTTCTTCGCGCTCGGCGGCGGCATCCTGAACGGGGCAGCCCACCTGGCCCTTAGCTTGTTTCAATGGAGGTATTTTCCGGGGACCATCACCGCCCCGCTGATGCTCGCCGCTGGCGTGCTTCTTTTTAGCCGGCTACGACGCGACCGGCCAGCCTAGTTGCGGCCGCACAGATCTGGGGTGCGGCACATTCCGGATGCGCAGCCGCCCATTTCCGCCGCTTTCGGCGCGCCGTTGGCGTGGGCCGAAAACGTCGAGAATTGCGTGGTCAGGTGGCTCTCGCCGCATTGCGGGCACAGCACCTGGTCGTCTGAGCGACGCACCAGCTTCTCGAACCTGGTTCCGCAATCGTCGCACAGATATTCAAATATAGGCATTGGCTTTACTCCGTTAGCGCTGTTGCTATTTTATCAATCCACTGCCGGACTTCGGCAAGCGGGGTTGAAAAATCGTTCACCAGGATGGAAAACGCCAGTCGTCCTTGGGTTTTACTGTCGGCGTATCCCGATAGCGCCAGAGCGCGGCTCAGCGAGCCTGTTTTCGCGCGAATTCCCAATCCGTCGGCGACGCAACACAAGCGCCGGCGCAAGGTACCGTCTTCGCCGCCCACGGGAAGCAGCGAGATCCATTCTTCGCGATATTTTCCGGCAAACAAATACGCGAGCAGCTTCGTCATCAGCCGCGGCGTGACCAGAGCGTTGCGCGATAATCCGGAGCCGTCTTCAAGCCGAGCTTCGTCCTTGGTCCCGCCCATTTCCACGATCATCGCGTCCAGTTCTTCGAGCCCGGCTTCGCGCGTCGCCATGTGGCGCTGCGCGCGACCTACCTCTCTCAGCATCAGCTCGGCGAAAAGATTCTGACTGACTTTATCCATCACCTGCAACAGATCCACCAGAAGCGGCGAGGTTCGCGACGCTACGACAGCTCCCGCAGACGGGACGTAATCTTCAGTCGCGAGCCGGTGCCGCGCTACGGCGCTTCCGGTAACGGATACTCCGCGACGCGTAAGAGCGTCATGCAAAGCATAGGCAGCGTAAAGGGCCGGATCGTCCACCGCCAGCGGCTCCGCGATCGACGCGTGACCCACCGGGATGCTCCCCCACACCAGAATCTGACGCGATCCGGCTTGGCGCGCGATCCGAATCTTGGCTTCGCTGCCGCGCGCAACCGTCATCACGCGCTGATCGATGGAGTAATACTCGAGCGCCGGCTCAATCGACAATTCCGCCGGATCGCCCGCATGCGCCCCGGGGTGAAGAATCAAAGCGATCGCATTATCGTTCACCGTCAGCGCGCTTACCGGCGCGCCAAACTCGCGCAGGGCGTCATCCTGCGTCCAGCTCGGCGCGTAGGGAGCCCAGGGATACAAACTGTCGTCCCCGACGATATCGCCATCGACGCGAATGACTCCGCTCGCGACGACTTGGTCCGCCAGATCCTCGATCGCTTTCAATCCTGGTCCCGCGGGCGCGTCTTTCTGATACGGGAACGCGCGTCCGGAGAGCGACGGGTCGCCGCTTCCTGAAAGGATCAGATCGCCCCCGGCGTCGCGGGTTATCTGCGTGACAAAACGGTGATCGGGACCCAGACGCAGCAGAGCCAAGGCGCTGGTGAACAGCTTCATGTTCGACGCGGGCAGAAACAGGCGATCGTCATTCCGTTTGTAAATGGTTTTGCCGCTGGCGAGCTCCACCACCGAGATCCCGATGAATCCATGACCCGCGGGCCGACTTGCATCCGCCAGGGCATCGATGCGATGCTCCAGATCTGTGCCCCAGCAGGAAAGCGCCAAACACAACCAGGTCGCGAGCCGCATGTTTCTTCGAGGATCGCACAGAGTACCGGTGCTGTTGTTCCTGGGGGTGTATCTTTTCTCGGGCGTCAGCCGCGTCGGTACATCCTTCGACTCGCGCTGGAGCGTGTACATCGCGATGAGCCTGTGGCATCGTGGCGTCACCAATCTCGACGACTACCCGGGCGTGATTCGGGCGACCAACTTCTACGCCACGGAGTGCGTGGACGCGTCGGGCCACGTCCGCATCGGCGGCCCCGAGGCTTGCAACGGACACTGGTACAACAGCTATCCGATCGGCGGACCGGTTCTTGAAACGCCCTTGATTCTGGCCGCGGTGGGCGTGGTAAAGGCGGTTCACCCGCTGGTCGGCAGCTTGCATTCCTCGAATCCGGTGATCGAAGGATTTCTGCGCGGGGATTACGACGCCAGCCATGCGCTCATCGAAATGGAAGTGGCCTCCCTGCTGCTGGCGGCGGCTACGATGGTGATGTACTTCATCGCGAGGCGTTATCTGCCGGTGAATCGCGCAGTCTTTCTGGCGCTGCTGTACGCGCTGGCGACGCCCGCCTATTTCGTGGGAGGCCGCGCGCTGTGGCAACATACGCCGTCGATGTTGTTGCTCGCGATTATCATTTACATGCTGCTGCGCGCGGAGGAGCGGCCGGTGCTGGCCGCGTGGGCGGGCCTTCCCGTGGCCCTGGCCTATACATGCCGCCCTACGGATTCGCTGTTCGTAATTGTCTTTACCGCTTACGTGGCGGTTCGTCACCGACGTTATCTTTTCCGGTACCTGCTGGCGGCTGCTCCTGTTGCTGCGGCGTTTCTCGCTTACAACCTTTCGGTCTACCACTGGATCTTGTCGCCGTATTATCAAAGCTCGCTGGTGGGATTTTATCCGCGCTACTGGCCGAAACTCGCCGTGGGACTTGCCGGGAACCTGATCAGCCCATCGCGCGGCTTATTCGTCTACACGCCGATTTTTCTTTTCGCAGTGTGGAGCATGATTCGCCAGAGATGGAAGACTCCACTTTCGCCGTGGCTGGCCGCGCTGGTTTTGATGCACTGGTTGGCGGTCTCGGCTTACACCTGGAGCTGGTGGGGCGGGATGTGCTACGGGCCTCGCTTCCTATCCGATTTGACGCCGGTCTTTGTACTGTTTCTGATTCCTTATTTCCAGGATTGGACGGCGTTCGGGCGTGCCGCGCGCGCCGCTTTTCTAACCCTGGCGCTTATCAGCCTCGCGATGAGCCTGCGCGGAGGATGGTCCTACGCCGTGTATCTGTGGAACGTCGATCCACAGAGCGTCGATCGTCACCCGGAGCGCAACTGGGACTGGTCCGACCCGCCGTTTCTCCGCTGGCGCGTCAACGTGCCGCGGCGCTGAGCCGGGCTTCCAACGAGATCAGCATCAGCAGAATGAAAACCACGGCCGACCCCGCCAGCGGCAGTCCCATCACGACGCGAACTCCCCATTCGGAAGCGAAATATCCCAGCGTGCATGGCGCGAGCAAGCCTCCAGCGATCGCGAATGAAAAAATGCCGTTATAAAATCCCGGATGGTAATAGGGGAAACGATGCCCGATTTTTTCGACTACCAGAGGATAGATCGGCGCGAACGCTCCGCCGATCAGCAAAATCCCGCTCATGGCCCCGAAGCGATTGTCGGTGGCGAGCAGCACGATGCATCCGAACATCGCGGCGAGGACGCTCCACAGCAGCAGCCGTCCATGGCTGACGCGGGGCAAAACCCATTGCGCCGCGACGCGTCCGACAAGAAGCGCGAGCCAATACAACGCCAGCATCCCGACCGCCGTCGCCGGACTGATTCCCAAGCGCTGGCTGAGGAACAACGGCAGCCATCCCGCGATGGCCCATTCATTTCCAAATTGGAAGAACAGAAGCAAGCTGAACAGGACCGCGCCCGGACTGCGCAATTCCGATAAGATCGCACGCGGCGACGGCTGGTGCGGAACCGGCTGCGGCGCAAATTTCGAGCGGACGTAAAACCATCCGAACAATCCCGGAATCACCGCGATCCAGGTCTGAATCGCTGGGGCGCTGTAGGCGTAAAACGTCCCGGAGACCAGCAGAGCGACGGTAAGGCATCCGAGCCCGAACAAAACTCCCGCGAGGTTGATGGTCGCGGCAGGATCGTGCCGGTACATGGGCGAGATCGCGTGGAAAATCGCGGTGTGCAGAATTCCCGCCGACAATCCGATGATCGCCAGCCCGGCCACGCGCCACCACGGCGAAAACGGCGGCGAAACGAAGGCCAGATACAGCAGCGCCGCCGAGGAAATTCCGCACGCGAACGCCAGCGTCCAGCCAACGCCCCGGCTTTCGAGCAGCGGCGGCGATACCCACACGCTCCCCAACACTCCGGCGATCAGCCCCACGAAATACCACGCGATGGTCGAGTATTCCGAGGATAAATGATGGCCCCAGGAAGGTAGAATCGCGCCCAAGAATGCCAGCAACAGCCCGGATACGAAGAATCCCGTCAGCGCCCGCCGGGCTCCGGTCGCCGCGAGCATGCCCTGCTCGACCTCGACCGGCTTCGGGCCTGGGGGCGCCGTCAATCCTGATCCTCCGGCGCCTCGCCGAGCTTCACTTTGATGTTCAGCGAGCGCCCACTCCGGTAGATGGTCAACTCGAGGATATCGCCGGGACGCTTGCGCGAAAGCTCGCGCAGAATCGCGTCTTCTTCGCGCACCGGCTTTCCGTCGATACCGGTAATAAAATCGCCGCCGACGCCGAGCCGCGCGTTGCCCACGCGAACTTCTTCATTCGCCGGCCGCAACCCCGCGTCCTCAGCCGCCGATCCGCGAACAATCGTCTGGATCAGCAATCCTCCGCTCGCCGGGAGATGCAGCGCCTCGGCCAGATCGCCCGCGATGAACACGGTCCTCGCGCCCAGCCGCGCCGGGCGGAAGCTCTTGCCGGCGCTGAAATCCGCCAGCATGTTCTTGGCGCGATTAATCGGGCTCGCAAACCCGATTCCGACGTTGCCGCCGCCAGGCCCGTAGATCGCCGTGTTGATCCCGATCACGCTGCCCGACGAATCCAGCAGCGGCCCGCCGCTATTGCCCGAATTAATCGCGGCGTCGGTCTGAATCATCCCCTCCAGCATCTGATTATTTTCGGTCTGGATCGGACGGCCGAGCGAGCTGACCACGCCCACCGTAAGCGTCCCCATGAAAATCCCGAAAGGATTCCCGATCGCCAGCACCTTCTGCCCGACTTGCAGGTGATCCGAATCGCCCAGATTCAGGTGCGACAGCTTTTTCTTCGGTTCGATCTTGATCAGCGCCAGATCGTCGGGCCGGTCGCGCACCAGCACTTTGGCTTTGTAGATGGTCTGATCGGGCAGGGTGACTTCCACGTCGGAGCTCGCGCTGATCACGTGAAAATTGGTGAGAATGCGCCCATCCGAATCGATCAGGAACCCCGACCCCACGGCGTGGCCCTGTTCGTCAAAAAAGAATCCGCGCTGCACTACCGTGCTGGTCACGGAGACGACGCTATCTTTGGCGGCCTTGTATACGTCGATGTTATTGCTCTCGTCGGCACCCAAGCCAGCGGAGTGAGCCACCTGAGGCTCACTCCACAGCGCGCCGGGCGTCGAGAAATTGCGGCGCAAAAATGAGTTGGGCTTGCCGGTGAAGTACACGAATCCGCCCACCAGCAATACCGCCAAGATCAGGGATCTAAAAAATCTCATAGGTTCAGACTCCGTAGCGCCTCATATACCGATCGCGTCTGCTCGATCGTGCGCTCTTTGGTTCCCGAAGTATCGATGACGTAATCCGCGTACTTCAATTTCTCCTGAAGCGGCATCTGCCGGTTTAACCGGTCGAGCACTTCCTCGCGCGTGAGCTGATCGCGCTCCATGGCCCGCTGGATCTGCTGCTCCTCAGTGCAAACGGCAACGACGATCCGGTCATAGCGGCGATACGTGCCAGCTTCTATCAGTATGGCAGCTTCCGTCACCGCGATGCCACCTGGCTCGCGTTCGGCGAAGTCGCGGATTGCATTCTCGATTCGCGTGCGGACGGGCGGATGCACCAGCGCGTTCAACTTTGCCAATCTTTCGGGATTGCCGAACACAAGCGAGGCCAGCTTTCGCCGGTCGATGGTCCCGTCTGCTTTCAGAATTTCGCGGCCGAATTCGTCGACGATGCCCTGGTACGCTTCCGCCCCCGGCTGCTGGACCTGGTGGCCGATCTCATCCGCGCGAATCACCAGGCATCCGAGGCGCTCCAACTCACGGCCGACAAAACTTTTCCCGCTCGCCAGACCGCCGGTGAGTCCTACGCGGAGCATGATTCGGAAAACGCCACATGCCGCTCCGCCAGTTCCACCGTGTTCGACATCAGCATCCCGATGGTCAACGGCCCCACGCCTCCGGGAACGGGAGTATAAGCCGCCGCCGCGTGCTGCACATCCATGGGATTCACGTCGCCCACCAGCACGCTTCCTTTGCGAGCGAACTCTTCCGACCGGCCCAGGATCTCCGCCTCCGCGCGATCTGTCACGCGATTTTGTCCCACGTCGATTACGACGGCGCCAGGAGCAATGAATTCACTGGTGACCAATCCAGCCTTGCCGATCGCCGCGATGAGAATATCCGCGCGCCGGCATTCCTCCGCCAGATTCGAGGTGTGCGAATGGCAAATCGTCACGGTCGCATTTTCGTGAAGCAGCATCAGAGCCATCGGCTTCCCGACGATATCGCTGCGCCCGATGATCACGGCACGCCGGCCGTCGAGAGGGATGTGATAATACTTCAGCATTTCCATGACACCCGCCGGCGTGCATGCGCGCGGCGCCGGCCGACCCGCCACCAGATGACCGACGTTCATCGGATGAAACCCATCCGAATCTTTGTCCGGAGCCACCGCTTCCAGAACGCGCCGCGAATCCACCTGTCTCGGCAGCGGCATCTGGACGAGAATTCCGTCGATCTCCGGCCGCCGGTCGAGATCGCCGATGATCGCCAGCAGCTCTTCGGTGGTCACCGTTTCCGGGGGGGTGATTTTTTCGCTGTAAATCCCCAGCTCGCCGCAGGCCTTGATTTTTCCGCGAACGTAAATCTCCGACGCCGGATTATGCCCCACCAGCACCACCGCCAGGCCCGGCGGCCGCTTCAATTTGGAGATGCGCGGCCGCAGCCGCTTGAAGATTTCGTCGCGGACTACCGCACCGTCAAGAAGTTGCACACCTTCATTGTACCGACCGGTTATTTGCCCGCCGGCTCCAACAAAACTCGCTCTTCCGTCGCCGCTTCCACGGCCTTGCGCGTGAACGGCATCGGATGATATTTCCCGTTGGCCCAATCATCGACCAGATCGTGATAATGTTTGCTCTCCGGATCGCCCGATTCGCCGGGAACGTTCGTCATCATGGACCGGTCCCAGTCCGACACATCTAGAATTTCGCGATAGGAAGCCCCGCTGGTTCCCGTCGCGCCGCTGGACGCGTGTACCGTATTCGCGTCGCCCGCGCGCGGCGTCGGCGGCAGATTCAGGGTCTTCACGTTCAGCGGATGGCGCCAGGCCATGGTGTGGACTGCGCTCCATTTCCAGTCCTCTTTACGCGGAAGATTTTTCTCGATCTCGGCGATCGCCCGGTCGAGCGATTCGTCGAGCGCATGGGGATTCGGTTTCGATTCGAGCATTTTCAGCACAAAATCGATATTCGTTCGGCCCTTCCACTCCGGCGGATATACCGACGCCGGCAGCGCGGTGCTCCACATTTCGAACACGAGAGCCGGCCGCGAATCGATGGTCATCCGCGCGTCCCACTTCAAAAATTCGTCGACAATCTCGCCATGCCGCGACGGGCGCGTCTTGCGCACGATGGCCTGCAATCGCTGCGCCGGAAGACTGACGACGTCATACTGCATCCGTTCAAAGTCCTCGATAGTGAATTTCTTGGGCTCGGAAAGCATCTGCTCCACGCGATGCACGCGAAACGGCAAAGCCCAGTCATATGCGATCTGCTTCGTATAACCCGGCGGGAGAATGTTCGCATTCGCGGTGGCGATGAAATGCTTCGGCGGGTTGTACAACTGCGGCATTTCCGCGATCGGAACATAGCCGGACCATTCATATTCGCCGGTATCGCCGGGAACCGGAAGCAGCCCGGTCCAGTTTTTGCGAATCGGATTGAACCCGGAAGCGAACCAGCCGATATTTCCGGAGGTGTCGGCGTAAACCATGTTTTCCGATGGAATCTTGAACCGTCCCATCGCGGCCAGAAATGCCTTCCAGTTTTTCGCGCGCGCCGCGGCGAGGCCGGCCAGATATCCAGCGCCTCCCGGTTCCGCGCCGACCCATTTCAACGCGTACGCCAAATGCTTCTCGCGATCCTCGAAAATGATGGGCCCGTGCTGCGTGTAGCGCAGCTCGGTATCCACGGGCGCCGCGCCTTTCACCAGGATTCGCTGGCGCTCCACCGTCACCGGTTTCCACGCGCCTTTGAACATATATTCATTCGCGTTTGCCGGATTGATCTTTTCCACATACAAATCTTCCTGGTCGGTACCGACGATGGTGAATCCGTAAGCGACGGCTTCGTTATGCCCGACCGCGATTCCCGGCAACGCCGGCTCCCCTGCCCCGATCACGTCCCAGCCGGGCGCGACCAGATGCACGGTTTTGCGCAGGCTCGGCAGCAAAACTGGCCGATGGGGGTCATTGGCGAGCAGCGGTTTCCCGGTCGCGCTCATGGTTCCGTCGATCACCCAGTCGTTCGACCCCTGATCTCCCGGAAATCGCGGAGCGCCTGTCGCCGTCTGATAATCTTTCAAGATTTCCGTGGTTATCGACTGAATATCTACTCCCGGCGGGACTTTCAAATGGACGAACGGATCGGGCGCTTGGAACCGCTCCACATTTTCGACGCCGAACTTCGAAATTTCGACGGCCCGATTTACTTCCTGAGTCAGGTTGCTGGTCATCCCCAGGCCAGCGATCCGAGCCGCGATATCTTCGGGCGTCCACGTTCCCGGATCATACCCGGCCAATCTGAATTCAAGAGGCCGCTTGCCGCCCAGCGACTTCACGTATGCATTGATTCCGTTCACAAACGCTGTGACGATCTGGCGCGCATCCGGGGAGTAGCTTTCCCATTCCTGATTCCAATCGCCGCGATACCTCACCAGCCGCGCCAAACGGTCGCGTCCCACCGCCGACGGCCCCATTACTTCGGCGAGCTTGCCGGTTCCGGTTCTTCTCCACAAATCGATTTGAAAGAGACGATCTTTCGCGGTAATCCATCCTTGGGCGAAGAATAAATCATCGGTATTTTTGGCATAAATGTGCGGAACACCCCATTTATCCCGAAGAATCTCGACTGGCTCGCGCAGGCCGGGAACCTTCTCCGCATACAGAGGCAGTGTCATCATGCCACAGATCCAACATCCAATCATCGGCGTGAATCTGCGTTTATCGGTGGCCATAAAATCTAATCTCCGAGATATTTTGCCACCCAATCGATATGTCTCCGCATGATATCCAGCACGAATTTCGGCTCCTGCGGCCCATGCGGGGTTCGCGGATACACCACCATTTCCGCCGGTACTCCCTTGCGCGTCAACGCATGATACATCTCGTAACCCTGCGAAGTCGGCACGCGAATGTCGGCTTCGCCATGCAGGAATAGTTGCGGCGTCACCGCGTTCCCGACATGAGCCAAGGGCGACATCCTGACATACCGCTCGGGTTGTTCATACCACGTGCCTTCGAAATAATCGTCCAGCGTGGTGGGAATGTCGTTGGTTCCCCACATCGAGATGAGGCTGGAAATACCCGCGCCCGCGGCCGCGCACTTGAACCGGTTGGTCTGCGTGACCACCCAGTTGGTCATGTAGCCGCCATAGCTCCAGCCCATCACGGCCAATTTATTGGGATCCGCGACGCCGGTTTGGATCACGTAGTCGACACCCGACATCAGGTCCTGATAGTCGGCGCCGCCCCAATCGTCGAGATTCGCCGCGCGGAAGGGCAGGCCGTAATTGGTCGACCCGCGCGGATTCGCGCGCAGCACCGCCCAGCCGTGAGCCGCGAATGACGCGATGGGATACAAGCCGCTGGCGCCGATAAACGTCTCGTTGAATGCCCCCGAAGGTCCGCCATGAATATTCAGGATCAGCGGGTATTTCTTGGATTTGTCGTAATTCACCGGCAGCGTCAGCAGGCCCTCGATTTCTTTGCCGTCTTTCGCCTTCCACTTGATTACGCGGGTTTCGCCCAGCCCGGTCTTGGGAAGGTCGACATTCGCCGCGCTCACGCGCACCGGCTTCATCGAGCCGACCTGCATCACGTACGCTTCCACGGGCTCGTCCGGAGTCTGCATCGTGAGTCCGGCGTAAGTGCCGGTGCGATTGAAGATTACTGCGTTGCCGAAAGTGCCGCGCGCCGGGTGAAACACCACCGTCGGCGGACCGTCCACTGGCATCGCGTACAGCGCCGCGCGCGTATGCAATCCTTCGCTGAAATAAATTTTCGATCCATCCCGAGCCCAGGCATCGAGCGATGGCGATTCGTCCGGGGTCGCCGGCAATTCGCGGACTTTCAGGTCTGCCAGCGTCAGCAGCACGATCCTGCTGCCGTCAATCCGCTTCGCGGACAGATTGCTGCGCACAAAAGCGAGGTATTGTCCGTCGGGCGAATAGCGCGGCTGGCTTTCCGAACTTGAGGTGGCAGCCATGGGCCGGATGTCTCCGGTTTCGATATCGGCTTCGAGAATATCCGACTTCCGCGAATCGTCCGCATCCGGCGTGGGCCGCGTTTCGTACGCGATTCGCTGCGAATTGGGCGACCAGTCGAATCCGCCGATGTCATACGGGCCCGCGGCTACTTTTTTCACTTCCCGCCGCCCGTGCACATCCGGCTCGACCGGGATCATCCATAGAGAATTGTTGTGCGGATTCTCATTGAGGACGCGGAAATCGCGCTTCTCGCGTTTGGCGCGATCCTCGTCCAGATCGGGCATGCGGCCCGTGAATGCGACCCACTTCCCGTTCGGCGAAATGGCGAACGCTGCGAGCGTGCCGGTCCAGTTGGTCAACATCTCCGCTTCGCCGCCATCCACCGGGATGCGATAGACGTTGCGTTTCCCGCTGCGGTCCGACGCGAAGAACACCCACTCAGAATCGGGTGAAAACGCCGGCGCATTCGAGCTCTTCTCGCCGCGCGTCAGCTCGATTCGACCCGACCCGTCGGTACGAGCCAGATAGACCTGCGTGACGGACTCGCTCTTTTCGCCATCCATCACCGCGTGCGTTTCGGTCCAGGCGGCGAGCTTTCCATCGGGCGACGGAACCGCGGTCGAGACCGTTTTCACTTTCATCGACAACTCGGGAGTCCATTGCGCCTGCAGGACCGGAATCAACAGCAACGGCAAATATTTTTTAGCGAACATATTTATCCACCCAATCCAGATGTCTCTGCATGATGTCCAGAATGAACTTCGGTTCCGTCGGCCCATGCGGCTGCCGCGGATAGACCACCATCTTCGCGATCACTCCTTCGCGCTTCAAGGAATGATAAAACTCGTAACCTTGCGAGGTCGGCACGCGGATGTCGCTTTCCCCGTGCAGCACCAGCGTCGGCGTGGTCACATTTTTCACATACGTGATTGGCGAATGTTTCTGGAAATTATCGAATTGCTGCCAGGGCTCGCCGCCGAAATAATCCGGGATGAACCCCATTACGTCGGATGTGCCGGTGAAGCTCCATAGATTCGTGACGCCCGCGCCGACGACGGCGGCTTTGAAACGATGCGTCTGCGTGACGGTCCACGATGTCATGAACCCGCCGTAACTCCATCCCATCACCGCGAGCTTGTCCGGGTCGGCGACGCCCATCGAGATCACGTAGTCGACGCCGGTCTGATCGTCTTCGTAATCTTTGCCGCCCCAATCGTTGTAATTGGCGAAGCGAAACGTCTTTCCATATCCGCCGGACCCTCGCGGATTCGGACGCAGAACTGCGTACCCGCGAGCGGCGAATACCGCGATCGGATACAGGCCGCTGCGTCCGATGAACGTTTCGTTGAACACGCCCGTGGGCCCGCCGTGGATGTTCAAAATCAGCGGATACTTCTTGCCCTTCTCATAATTCACCGGATACGTGAGGAGCCCTTCCACATCCTGCCCGTCTTTCGATTTCCACCGAACAACTTCGGTCTTGCCCAGTTCGAGCTTCGGCATATCGACGTTTGCGCGGCTTACGCGCACCGGCGTCATGGCTTTCACCGGCATGACGTAAGCCTCGGGCGGCTCATCCGTGCTTTCCATGGGCAATCCGATGAAGGTTCCATTCGCGTTGAGATGCGTGCCACCCGCGCCGATCACGCCTTTCGCGGGTTCGAAAATCGCGCGCGGAGGGCCATCGACCGGCATTTCATAAATCGCGTCGCGGGTGTGTTTCGCTTCCGTGAAAAGAAGATGATCGCCGGACCAGCCGAGCAGTGACGGCTGCTCATCATATGTAACCGGAAGCGAGCGAGCCTCGCCGGTCGAGCGGTTGATTAAGACAATCCCGTTGTCGAAGGCCCAGCGCGGAGGGTCCGTCAGCGATTTTTCGAACGCGAGGTACCGGCCGTCGGGAGAATACGCGGGGCGCGATCCACCGAAGGTATGCGTGGGCGCAATCGCCTTAACCGTGCCACTCGAAACCTCCACTTCCGCAATCGCAGATTGAGTCCAGTTGTCGGCTCCAGGGGCGGCCCAGTGGCTGAACGCGATTCTGGACGAATCGGGCGACCAGCTAAATTCGGTCACGTGCCGTTTTCCATCGGTCAGCTTGCGCGTGGAGCCTTTTTCATCGATAACGTACAACGCCATGTTCTCCGGGTTCGCATCCACCACGCGATAGTCGCGCTTTTCCTTCTTATTTTTCTCTTCATCCGGCGGAGGCTCATAGCCGGTGAACGCCACCAGCTTTCCATCAGGCGATACCTGATAAGCGCCCAGCCGGCCCTTGAAATCGGTGAGCATCTCGGCTTCGCCGCCCGCGATGGCGATCCGGTAAACGTTGTTCTTGCCCGATCGCGCCGACATGAAATAAACCGACTTGCCGTCAGGAGCAAACGACGGGCTGGTCGCGCTCTTTTCGCCGCGCGTCAATTGCAGGCGATGCGCGCCGTCGGCGTTGGCGAGAAAAATGTGCGTGAGCGTTTCGCTGTGCTCCGCGTCCATCACCGACTGGCTTTGGGTCCAGACGACTTTCGATCCGTCGGGCGACGGGGCCACCCCCGAAACGGTCTTGAACTGCATCGAGAATTCCGGGGTCCAACTGGTGGGCGCTTGCGCGAGCAGGGTCCCAATTGAGGCCAGCGCAAGTAACGTGGCTTTCATGATTGGATCTACTATAGTACACAGCACAAGTGGAGGCCAGATGAAACTTTCACTATTGGTTTTCGTGCTCGCCGTAAACGGCGCGGCACAGGTAAAACAAAACGATCAGATCGAACGCGGGAAGTATATCGTGGAGTCGGTCGCGATGTGCGAGCAATGCCACACACCGCGCGACGAAAACGGCAACCCGGATCGAAAGCGCTGGCTGATGGGCGGTCCGGCGCAGATCCGGCCGTCCTATCCCGCGCCGAATTGGGCGATCCGCGAACCTCGCATCGCGGGCGGACCTCCGGGAACGGATGAAGAGATCATCCGGCTGCTGACTACTGGAATTTCGCGCACGGGCAAGCCGCCGAATCTTCCCATGCCGCCGTTCCGGATGACCCGCGCCGATGCCGAAGCGGTGCTGGCGTATCTGAAATCACTTCACGGATAACTGATCTGGTCGCCGGGCATCAGGACCAGCCGCATCAGGTTCTCGCCCTTGACCGGGATCGGTCGTCCTTGAAACATCCTGAGCACTTGCACCTGGCGTTCGCCTCCGACCGCGTCGCCGACCGTTCCTCCAATGCGGACGTACGCATCGCTGCCGTTTACGCGAACACGAAGCTCGGCGTTGACGGCCCAGGCGGGCGGCACGGGAATGCAAGTGACGTCCGGTCCGAGCTCGACGCGGCAGGAGCCGTCAGGCTGGGCTTGAAACTGGCGCGTGGCGTTCTCAAGCGCGGTCCGATTCTCAGCGGCGAGGATGGTCGCGTAGTGATTCGCCGAGGAACGGCTGGTCCAGAAGAGGACGCGAAAATAATCGGCCGTGGGTGGAAGAGACAGCGGCGTGGCGGGAGGAATTCCGGGCGGACTTGTGGTGAATGAATCGAGCGCGAGCCGAATGCGATCGTCCTTGGGGGCCGCGGTGATCGAATAGTAAGCGACTCCGACTCCGGATGGCAGGGGGCTAACGACTTTCAGGCGGTAATCCGGCGTGAGCTCGACGAAGCCGGATTGAACGAAGCTCCCGAAGCGCAACTGGTACGCGAGCATGGTCGGAAGAGCGAATCTTTCGGTGATGGCCGCGATGAGGCGCGCACGTTCTTCCGCGCTTAGGCAGCCCTTATCGACGCCGGACGCGAGCGCGGCGCGGAAGGCTTCGATGCTCTTGAGGGTGTCGGTGAACATGCGATCAGGGCCGCCAAGGTCGCCGTCGGAGGGGGACATATGGATGTGCGCGGTTTTTCCAGTCCAGCGCAGGGAGATCCAATCGGTATCGATGTCGCATCCGAGGTGCGGCTTGAGACGGGAGTGAGGAAGCTCGATTTCCGGCGCAGTGCGGGTAGGAGGGGTGAGGATTAACTGCGGTCCTTGGGGAACCAGCGTATAGGCGAGCGGCGGATGGCGGCATGCGGTGAGGAGGATCGCTGCCAGGCTCGCGCTAAGAACTCGCATGCTAGATTTTTAGCATAGTTTGATCTTAACAGCAATCACAGCGCTCGTGGTCTAACGAAGGCGCAGAATCATGTGATCGATATCCGCATATTGCGAATCGATCTTCAACGCGTTCGGCTCGGTGCCGAAAGATTCGAATCCAAAGCGGCGATAGAGACTGGCGGCGTCTCCGTAACCGATGGTTACCGCGAGCACGATCTGCTCCAATGAAGGATCCTGCTTCGCCTTGTTGAGAATAGCTGCCATCAGTGCATTCCCGACGCCTTTTCGGCGATGAGATACTCTCACATACACGCCAAGAACGCGGCCTTTGTGGCGTTCTTTTCGAGCGGTGTTGCGCATGAACGTTGCCGTGCCGACGAGCTGATCGGCGTCGAAGGCCCCGAGCGTGAAGCTGACTGGCGTTTCATGTAGACGGGCTGCGGTGGTTTCGATCGAAGTAGCCTGGTGCTCCTCGACGGCTTTGCTGAAAGAGAATGGCTCCGCGCGAAGGGCTTCTAGGCGCAGATCCCAGTATGCTTTCGCGTCATCCTCGCCCAGCGTTCGGATCTCCATGCGGCAAGTTTCGCCGAGAGCGCGCTTTGACTGCAACCGAACGCTCTCTCCACGATTTTCAGTCGACCGGGAGGTCCTTCGTCGAGAGGCTTGTGAACCTGCTGGATAATCGTTAGCAAGCGCGCGTAAGAGCTTGTTTGACCACTTCCGGATTGGCGTTCGCCAATGCGGTGGCGATTTCAAGCGCGCGGTCCTCCAGCTCGAAGGCGGGCGCGACGTAGTGCACTAAGCCCCAGGCCAGCGC
>Ga0209415_10007927_pt1 | contig 18453 bp, 15 predicted proteins | sample PeaSoiSIISIP2007_FD_187696 | JGI IMG/M metagenome (GOLD analysis project Ga0209415, IMG submission 187696) | Peat soil microbial communities from Weissenstadt, Germany - SII-SIP-2007 (SPAdes) (version 2) | ecosystem: Environmental > Terrestrial > Soil > Wetlands > Peat | place: Germany...
GGGTCGCGCGGACGAGGGCATGGATGCTCCCCAGCGCCCCCGCCACGGCCTCCATCGCCCGGACGACGGCCTCATGGGTGGGCGGCTGCGCCTGGAGCGCGCTCAGCGCCGCTTGAACGCTCGCGAGGGCGGTGTGCGCGTTCGGCCCGAGCTCCGCCCCGCGCGAGGCCTCGATGCGGTGCAGGGCCCCCATCGCCTGCGCGATGGGCGCCGCCAGCTCCACGAGGTGGGGCGGGACGCGTGGATCGGCCTGGAGAGCGTTGAGCCCCATCGCGAGCGACTCGCGGGCGGTGCGGGCAAGCGTGACGACATCGGGCACGGTGCGCTTCTCCTCGGGGCGGATCGAACCGTACGCGGGCTCCACACGCAATGGGAAACCACCGCCTCAGGCGCGAGCGCGCGCCACCACGCGCGCGAAGTCCTCCGCGTCGAGCGGCGATTCGTCCTCGTCCGCGCGGCCTTCCAGCAACTCCACGGCGTCTTCTCCGGCGCGCACCACGGCCACGCCGTCCGCGCGCACGGCCGCCTCCCCGGGCGCGAGCGCGCGCGGATAGTCCCCGGTCGCGCGCACGCGCACCAGCACCACGACCTCCTCGCCGATCTCCGTCCACACGCCGGGCCACGGCGCTGCCGCCCGCACGCGCCGCTCGATGTGCGCGGCCGGCCACGCCCAGCGGACCGCCAGGTCTTCCTCGCCCGGTCGCGGCGCGGCCGTGGCCCCGGCCTCGTCCTGCGGCCTCGCGAGCGGCGGTCGCCCCGCGGCGTACGCGCGGACCACCTCGCGGAGCAGCGCGAGGCTCGGCCGGTCCAGGGCGCGCGCCAGCTTCCACGCGTCCCAGCGCGGGTCGATGCGCAGGGAGCGCTGCGCGAGGATCGCGCCCGTGTCGTACTCCTCCGCGAGGAGGTGCGCCGTCACGCCGGTCGTCTCGTCTCCAGCGTCGATCGCCCAGAAGTACGGATCGGGCCCGCGGTGGCGCGGGAGGAGCGACGGGTGGACCCCCACGGCCGGCGCGAGGGCGAGGACACCCGGCGGGATGCGCCGGGTCCAGAACCAGCTCACCAGGAGCTCCGGGCGTGCGTCGCGTATCTCCGCGACCACGCGCTCGCTGGCCAGCTCCGGCATGACGGACGTCCGCCCCGCGGCCAGCCGCGACCGGACGCGACGCGCACCGATCCCGGGCACCAGCCCCGCGTACACCAGCTCGTGCCCGTCGCGCGCCAGCAGCACCGCGGCCAGCGGCAGGCCGAAGAACGCGATCCGCACCTACGACGGCGTGACCGGCGGGACCATGATCCCGGGCGTCGGCTCTTCGCCCGACTGCCGCAGGAGCGCCGTCCTCACCGCGTGCTCGCACAGCTGCCACAGCTGCGTGCGATCGGTCACGCGCCCGAGGAACCCGATGGGGATCCGGAAGCCCCCCTTGTCGCGCCGGCCGCCCCCGTAGGGCCGTCCCTTCTCGTCGGAGCCGAACGCCTGCTCCAGCCAGACCGCCGGGTCGACGCTGGGCGAGTGCGTGCGGAGCGAGCCCTCGATGTACTTGTCGCCGACCACGCCGTAGACGACGCACGTGTCGATGTCCTCGCGCCGCACGAGGAAGTCTGCCGCCTGGGCGATGGTGTCGCGCTCGGCCTCGCTCACGAAGCCGACGCCGGCCGTCGCGAAGTTGCGCCGGACGACCATCGCCGACAGCGCCCGGGCGATGACGTCCATCGCCGTCGGCGCGATGAGGCGCCGCGACAGGTCCTCCAGCAGATCGCGGTCGCACACCTCGGCGATCTGCCCGGCCGCGCGGAAGTCGGCGGCGCGCGCGAGCATGAAGTCGTCGGTGTCCGTCGCCAGGCCGTGCATCAGCGCGGTCGCGATGCGACGGTCCTCCTCGATTTCGGGATCGAGGATGGTCAGCTCCTGCAGGTACTCGACGAAGATGGTCGCCGTCGCGCCCACGTCGAACCGCAGGTCCACGAAGCGCGCCTTCGGCGGCGTCACGGCGCGGTGGTGGTCGACCACCGTCAGCACCTCGTAGTCGCCGGCGTCCGAGAGGTCGGTGTCCACCTCGTGCGCGTCGACCAGGGACAGGAAGTCGACCTTCCCGACCTCCGCCACCGTCTTGATCTTGCGAAGCTCGAGGCCCAGGAGCTTCACCAGCGCGCGGTTCTCGCGGTGGCTCACCTCCTGGCAGTACCCGACGGTCGTCAAAGCCACGCCCATGCGCTGCGCGATGTGCGCCTGCGTGATGGCGCACGCGATCCCGTCGGGATCGGGGTGGCCCCGCAGCGCGATGAGCACGTGCTTGCCCTTGGCCGCGGCGAGAGTCTCCGCGAACGCGCGCGCCTTGGACTCCGTCGTCGACCCGTTCGCGGGGGAGAGACGCCTTACCGGTTCGGTCATCACGGGACGAATTGTGGTCACGGTTTCATCGACAAATCCAGGGCGTGGCAGCTGGTGTGGAGGGGCTCTCGCCCCCAGCTGAGCGTCACGCACGGACGGTGCCAAGCAACCCAGGCGCGCGAAACAGCGAAGGAAAGATGGTAGCGTGGCTCCCCGGCGATGCACCCTCGACGGCTCGCGTCACGGTTCGCTGTCGCGCGCGTCCTGCGGTCGCTCGTCGCGCCCCTCGCCATCGCGCTCCCACCTCTGCTCTGGGTGGCGGACGCGACGAAGCGCGCGTCGCTCACACCGCTCGGCCGCGACCAGGGCATCTTCCAGTACATCGGCTGGGCGCTCTCCTCGGGCGAGCGCGACTACCGCGACATCCGCGACGTCAACGGCCCGCTCACGCACCTCGTGCACCGGGTGCTCCTCGCGCTCGGCGGGGCCGACGAGCACCGCTTCCGGGTCCTCGACCTCGTCGTCACGGGCGCGACCTTCGCCGTCGTCGGCGCGTGCCTGCCGGGCCTGCGCTCGCGCCGCGCGCCCGAGATGCTCGACCGCGCCGCCTGGGCCATCGCCGCGTGGGTCGTGCTGAGCGGTCAGTACCTCCTCTACGGGTACTGGGACATCGCGCAGCGCGAGAGCTTCTTCGACTGGTTCATGCTCCCGGCGGTCGCACTCCAGCTCGTGGCGCAGCGATCCCTGGTCCGCGGCCGGGGGCTCCGCCTCCTCGCCCTCGTGGGCGCGCTCAGCGTCATCCCCTGGTTCGGCAAGCCCACGTACGTCCTCTTCACGGTGGCGCAGCTCCTCGCGCTCTTCCTCGACGACGACCTCGGCGTCCCGCGGCGCAAGGCCATCCGCGCGTTCGTCCTCGGCGGCGCGCTGGGCGCCCTGTCGCAGCTCGCCGTCCTCGTCGCGACCGGCGATGCGCTCGCGTACGCCCGCATCCAGCTCGCCGACGTGCCCGCGATGTACCGCTTCATCTGGCCGCGCGCCGCGGCGGACATCTTCTCCAACCCGTGGTGCGCCTCGCAGGCCATCTACGGCATCGTCGGCGCGGTCGTCCTCCTCTCGCTCGTGCTCCTCCGCGAGATGCCCCGGCGCGTCATCGCCGTGGCGCTCCTCCCCGTCTGCGCGGTGGGCAGCGTCATCGCCCAGGCCAAGGGGTTCCCGTATCACTTTCACCCGGTCACCGCGGGGGTGCACCTCCAGTGGCTCGTCTTCGCCGCGTGGCTCGCCGAGAGAACTCGAGTGAGCCAGCGGCGCCTCGCGCTCCTCCGCCTCGCACCCATCGCGTTCGGCGTCGTCGTCGCCCTGCGCGTCGCGACCTCGATGGAAGACTCGCCGTACATCCGCGCCGTGTGGCTCCTCTGGGGCGCGTCGACGCCGCAGGACCGGCTGACCCGCGAGTACTTCGCGCGCTTCCCCGAGCCGGACTACTTCCCCTACGAGATGCGCAAGGCGGCCACGTACGTGCGCGAGCACACCTCGCCGGGCGACCGCGTGCAGACCTACGGCATGGACCCCTACATCCTCTTCCTCGCGCAGCGCCTCTCGGCCACGCCGTACATCTACGCGTACGACCTCGACGCCGACGCGGCCCTCGGCGGAGGGACCGGGGGTCGCCCGGACGACGCCCAGGCCGCCCACATCCGCGCCCTCCGCGACGCGCACGAGGCCGATCTCCTCGCCCGCCTCGTCGCGCGCCCTCCCGCGGCCTTCGTCTTCCTCGACAAGTCGCCGCTGATGACCCGGGACGACGCCTGGGACGACTTCGAAGAGCACTGCCCGACGGCCGCCGGCTGGGTGCACGCACGCTACCGGGAGACGGCGCGGTTCGGGCACGATCACGTGTGGTTACGGGATGATGTGGCGCCCGTGGAGACCCTCCCGACCGACGAGGAGGCGCCCGAGGACACGCCTTGAGCTAGCATTGTCGCCCCCCCGGGGCTTCTCATGGACGACACCAACGGCACAGCGAGCAACCAGTCCGGCTCGTGGCCTGCGCAGACGGGCGGACCCGCGTCGTCCGGCACGCCGGCGCCGGCGGGGGTCGCTCCGAGCATCGTGCCCGAGACGCCGGACCTCCGGTCGAGCGCCCTCTACCTGAACCGCGAGCTCTCGTGGCTCGAGTTCAACGCCCGGGTCATGGCGGAGGCCGACAGCGACACGGTGCCGCTCCTCGAGCGGCTCAAGTTCCACGCCATCGTCGCCTCGAACCTCGACGAGTTCTTCATGGTCCGCGTCGCGGGCCTCAAGCAGCAGGTCACGGGCGAGGTCGACGACATGGGCCCGGACGGGATGACCGTGGCCGAGCAGCTCGCCACCATCTCGACGCGCGTCCACGAGCTCGTCGCCGCGCAGTCGCAGGGCCTCGCGACGCTGCTGCCCAAGCTGGCCGACGCGGGGATCGTCTTCGTCAAGCCGAGCGAGCTCTCGGAGCAGGCGCAGAAGGACATCGACGCCCGCTTCCACAACGAGGTCTTCCCGATCCTCACCCCGATCGCCATCGACCCCGGTCATCCCTTCCCGCAAGTGCGAAACAAGAGCCTCAACCTCGGCGTCATGCTCACGCGCGAGGGGACGCTCGAGCACGGGTTCGGCGTGGTGCAGGTGCCGTCGATGCTCCCGCGCCTCTACCCCGTCGCGGGCGTGAAGACGCCCGGCGGGCAGCCGGCGACGCGCGCGTTCGTGCTCCTCGAGGACCTCCTGGCGCGGCACGTGGGGACCATCTTCCCGGGCGCGCGCATCCAGGGGCTCTACGTCTTCCGCGTGACGCGCAACTTCGACATCGAGGTCGACGAGGAGGAGGCCGACGATCTCCTGCAGTCGATCCAGCAGGAGCTGCGGCGCCGCGAGCGGGGCAACGCCGTGCGCCTCGAGGTGGCGGGCGACGCGCCGGCGGGCTCGCTGGCCAAGCTGGTCAAGGCGTTCAAGCTCGACGGGGAGAAGGACGTGTACCTCGTCCGCGGCATGCTCAACGCGGCGGACCTGATGAGCATCACGCGCGCCGACGAGCGCGCGCTGCGCGACGAGCCCTTCCAGCCCCACAACGTCCCGCCGCTGCGCGACGCGGACGACATCTTCGCGGTCCTCCGCGAGCAGGACGTGCTCCTCCACCACCCCTACGAGTCGTTCGACGGCGTCCTCGATCTCATCTCGCGCGCGGCCGACGACCCGGACGTGCTCGCCATCAAGCAGACGCTCTACCGCGCGGGCGGCGACTCGCCCATCGTGAAGGCGCTGGTGCGCGCCGCGGAGAGCGGCAAGCAGGTCACGGCCATCGTCGAGCTGAAGGCGCGCTTCGACGAGGAGTCGAACATCGTCTGGGCGCGCATGCTGGAGCACTCGGGGGCGCACGTGGTCTACGGCCTCCTCGGCCTGAAGACGCACGCGAAGTGCCTGCTCATCGTCCGGCGCGAGAAGGGCAAGCTCCGGCGGTACGCGCACCTCGGCACGGGCAACTACAACCCGACGACGGCGCGCTACTACACGGACTTCTCGCTCTTCACGGCGAAGCCGGACCTCTGCGAGGACGTGTCGAGCCTCTTCAACCTGCTCACCGGCTACTCGGCGCCGCCCAAGTGGAACAAGCTCATCGTCGCGCCCCTCGGCCTCCACGAGGCGGTGCTCGGGCTCATCGCGCGCGAGGCGGAGCACGCGCGGGCGGGGCGACCGGCGCACATCGTGGCGAAGATGAACGCGCTGGTCGACGCCGACGTCATCGAGGCGCTCTACCGGGCGTCGCAGGCGGGGGTGCCCATCACGCTGCTCGTCCGCGGCGTGTGCTGCCTGCGCCCCGGGGTGCCCAAGGTGAGCGAGACCATCGAGGTCCGCGCCGTCATCGACCGCTTCCTCGAGCACGGGCGCGTCTTCTACTTCTCCAACGGCGGCAAGGACGAGATGTACATCGGTAGCGCGGACTGGATGCCGCGCAACTTCCACCGCCGGGTCGAGGCGATGGTCCCCGTGGAGGACCCGACGCTGCGCACGCGGCTCCTCGACATCCTCGAGCTGCAGCTGGAGGACAACGTGAAGGCGTGGACGCTGCGCGAGGACGGCAAGTACGAGCGCGTGACGCCCAAGCCGGGCGCCCCGATGCTTCGCTCGCAGTCCAAGTTCATCGAGATGACCCGCGACCGCGTGAAGGCCGCCGAGGCGCAGGCGACGAGCGGCCGCTTCTCGCTCGGCGCGCTGTCCCGGCCCAACGTGGACACCCACCGGACCGAGGGCCGGAAGTCGAAGCGCGAGCCGCGAGAGGCGAAGAAGCAGCCGTAGTACGCTCCGCCGGCCATGCCGGAAGCCCCGCCTCGCCGCACGCTCTATCCGTCCATCGAGCCGTATCGCACGGGGCGCCTCCCCGTCTCCGAGGTGCACGACCTCTACTTCGAGGAGAGCGGCAACCCCGACGGCAAGCCCGTCCTCTTCCTCCACGGCGGCCCGGGGTTCGGCACGGAGCCCGGGCACCGTCGCTTCTTCGACCCGGAGGCGTACCGCATCGTCCTCTTCGACCAGCGGGGATGCGGCAAGAGCACGCCGCACGCGTCGCTCGTCGACAACACGACGTGGCACCTCGTCTCGGACATCGAGAAGCTCCGCGCCCACCTCGGCATCGACCGGTGGCAGGTCTTCGGCGGCTCGTGGGGCAGCACGCTGGCCCTCGCGTACGCGGAGACGCACCCCTCGCACGTCACGGAGCTCGTGCTGCGCGGCATCTTCCTCATCCGGCAGAGCGAGATCGACTGGTTTTACCAGCGCGGCGCGAGCGCGCTCTACCCCGACGCCTGGGAGAAGTACCTCGAGCCCATCCCGGAGGCCGAGCGCGGCGAGCTCCTCCGCGCGTTCTACCGCCGGCTCACGCACGACGACGCCGAGGTGCGGGTGCGCGCCGCGAAGGCGTGGAGCATCTGGGAGGGGTCGACGAGCTGCCTTCACCCGAACCAGGCGCTCATCGACAAGACGGCGGGCGACGAGTTCGCGATCGCGTTCGCGCGCATCGAGTGCCACTACTTCGTGAACTCGGCGTGGGTCGACGGCGAGCGGGACCTCCTGAAGAACGTGCCGAAGATCCGGCACATCCCCGGGGTCATCGTGCAGGGCCGCTACGACGTCGTGTGCCCGATGGAGTCGGCGTGGGCGCTCCACCGGGCGTGGCCGGAGGCGGATCTGCGCATCGTGCAGGACGCGGGGCACTCGGCGACGGAGCCCGGGAACACGCACGAGCTGGTGGAGGCGACGGACCGGTTCAGGTGACCCCACCCCCCCGGCCCCCCGCCCCGCAAGCAGGGCGGGGGGAGCGTGGACCACGCGCCTGCCGACGGTGTCCCGAGCGCTCGGGAGGACGGGAGCAGCGCTCGGGAGGGCGTGAGCAGCGCTTGGGAGGACGTGAGCAGCGCTCGGGACGTCGGGAGCAACGCCCGGGACGTCGGGAGCAGCGCTCGGGACGTCGGGAGCAGCGCTCGGGACGTCGGGAGCAGCGCCCGGGACGTCGGGAGCAGCGCCCGGGACGTCGGGAGCAGCGCCCGGGACGTCGGGAGCAGCGCTCGGGACGTCGGGAGCAGCGCTCGGGACGTCGGGAGCAGCGCTCGGGACGTCGGGAGCACCGCCCGGGAGGGCGTCCCGGGTGCTCAGGAGCTACAGTGCGCCCCCTCGCACATGTCCTCCCCCCGCGCCGTCGTGATCCCGTTCGGCGTGCCCGTCGAGGGGCGCGGTCTGGGGCTCGGCCTCGCGGCGTTGCTGCACACCTGCGTCCACCTCGACGGCAGCGGGGTCGCCATCGCGCAGCTCCACGGCCGGCGCAACGACGAGCCGGAAGGGACGGCGCCCTCGCCGGTGGAGGCGTTCGTCGGGCCGGCCGCGTGGAAGGACATCGCGGGGCGCGGCGAGACGCCTCCGGGCGTCGCGGTCGTCGTGACGGGGGCGTTCGAGCCGCCGCTCGACGGGCACGGGACGATCCAGCTCCTCGCGTTCGACGCGAAGGACGGCAAGGAGCGCGCGCGCATCGACGCGGCGCTCGACGGGGCGCACGCGGGGGCGTCGCTCGTGGGCGCGTTCGAGCAGCTGGGGGCGCGGCTCGGCGGCGAGCTCGGCGCGCTGGGCGCGGTGCGCGAGCTGGAATGGGACGCGCTCGAGAGCGTGCTCCGCGCGGAGCGATGTGCGCTGCACGATCCCCTGAAGGGCGGCCCGCACGACCGCCTCGCCGCGATGCTGCACCTCGGACGCGCCATCGGCGACGCCCCGCTCGCGCGCTACCCGGCCGAGCGCCTCGCGTCCATCGCGCTGGAGACGGCGATGGGCGCCGCGCTCGACCCGAAGCTCGCCGCGGCGGCCGCGCGGGCCCTCGCGCGCGCCGTCGAGGACGCGCCGGCCAGCGTGGACCTCGTCGAGGCGCTCGCGGCGCTCGAGGTGCGTCTCGGCCACGCCGGCGACGCCGAGCGGCGGCTCAACGCGGCGCTCGCACTGGCCCCCGAGAGGACGCGGCTCTACGCGCTGCTGTCGCAGGCGCTGAGGGCGCAGGGCAACCTCGACGGCGCGATGGCGGCGCTCCAGTCGGTGCACGCGGGGGCCGGCGTCGACCCTCTGCTGACCACGGAGCGGGGCGTCGTCCTGGCGGCGCGGGGCGACTTCGCCGGGGCCGCAGCGGCGTGGCGCGAGGCGCTGGCGGGCGATCCCGTGCACCCGGCGGCGTTCACGAACCTCGCGGCGCTCGCGCTGCGCGACGGGGACGCCGCGACCGCGCAGTGGCTGGCCGACGCGGCGCTCGCCTCGACGCGCGCGCACCCCGACGTGCTGCGCCGCGCGGTGCAGCTCGCGCTCGCGACGGAAGGGGAGGGCCTCGCGCGCGCCTCTCGCGTCGCGCGCCTCTGCGGGCGGCTGCTGGAGATGATCCCGGCCGAGCCGTGGGCGTCGCTGGCGCTCGCGAAGTCGCAGGCGGTGCTCGGCGAGGTGGCCGCGGCGCGCGTGCGGCTCGCGGGCATCGAGCAGTCGGCCCCGCGGTCGGCTCCGGCGGCCGAGGCGCAAGCGGCGCGGCTCGCCATCGACGACCCCGCCGTGCACCAGGAGGTGCAGCGCGTGCTCAAGGCCGCGCAGACCGCGCCCCCGGAGGAGCTGGGCGACGTCGCGGCGCGCGCGCGGCGCGTGGCGACGCTGCACGCGTCGTGGCCGGCGTGGGTTGCGGCGGCCGTGGCGGAGCGACGGCGCGGTCGGTGGGCGGCGGCGCGCGGTGCGCTCGAGGTGGCGCTGGAGATGGCGCCGGGCGCCGCGGTGGCGCACGTCGAGCTGGCGGAGGCGCTGCTCGAGCTGGACGACGCGGCGGGCGCGCTGGAGCACGCGGAGCGCGCGCTGGCGCTGGAGGGCGAGTCGCCGCGCGTGACGCTGGTGCGGGAGCGCGCGCGGAAGGCCGTGAGCCCCGCGGCGAAGCCCGTCGAGCCGGGCTGGTGGACGAAGCTCGGGGGCGCGCTCGGGCGGTGGACGAAGAAGGAGTGACGCGGCTCACCCGCGCGGGCCGAAGATGGCCGTTCCCACGCGGACCAGCGTCGCGCCGCAGGCGACCGCGATCTCCAGGTCCGCCGTCATCCCCATCGACAGCTCGGGCAGGACGGCGGGGCCGCCGTGCAGGTTGCGCAGCGAGACCAGCGTCCCGAAGACGCCCCGCGCCGCGGCGAGATCGTCGGCCGGCGGCATCGTCATCAGGCCGCGCAGCGCGAGCGACGCCTGCGCCTGCACCGCGCGCATCACCTCCTCGATCTCGCTCGGCGCCGCCCCGGCCTTCTGCGCCTCGCCCCCGACGTTCACCTCGATGAGCACGGGCAGCGGCACGACGCGCGCTTCCCTCGACGCGCGCTTGCCGAGCTCCCGCGCGAGCACCTCCGAGTCCACCGTGTGCACCACGTGAGCGTGCTTCGCGACGACCCTCGCCTTGTTGGTCTGCAGGTGCCCGATGAAGTGCCACTCCACGTCCGGCAGGTCCGCCAGCGCCTCGGCCTTCGTCGCCAGCTCCTGCGCGTAGTTCTCCCCGAACGCGCGCTGCCCCGCCGCGTACGCCTCGCGCACCGCCTCGGGGCCCTTCGTCTTCGACACGGCGACGAGCTTCACGAGCGCCGCGTCCCGCCCGGCGGCGTCGGCGGCGCGCGCGATGCGGTCGTGCACCTCGGCGAGGCGGGAGGCGATGCTCACCTACCGCCTCCTCGTGTGCCACACCATCACGTCACTGTCCTTGCCGAGCGGCCCGCCGTGGAAATCGCCCTCGACGCGATCCACGCGGAAGCCGTTGTAGTGGAGCAGCGCCTCCCACTCCTGCGGGAAGAACTGGCGGTGCGCCAGCGGCGTCGCCCACGCGTCGTCGGGCGCCCCGACCGGCTCGAACTCCATCGACACGAAGAGCACCTGCCGCGCGGGATCGTAGTCGAAGTGCTCCCGGTTCTTCACGACGGCCCCGGTCGTCGGGTGCCGGAAGCGCGGCGCGTGGAACGGGCGCGCCGGGTCGCGCGCGAGGTCGGCGAGCGGCGGCATGGAGAGATCGACGACGAAGCGGCCGCGCGGGGCGAGGTGACCGCGCACCCGGGCGAGGAAGGCCTCGACGTCGGGCCGCGTGTAGAGGTGCAGGGCGGTGTTGAAGGGGCAGATGACGAGGGGGAAGCGCCGCCGGAGCTTCACGCGTCGCATGTCGCCGCGGACGACGGTCACCCGGTCGCGCACCTCCGCGGGCTCGCCCTTCAGCCGGCGTCGCAGGTCGCGCAGCATCGGCAGCGAGTGGTCCACCCCCACCACCTCGACGCCGTGGCGCGCCACCGGCACGGCGATCCGCCCGTTGCCCACGCCGTACTCGAGCACCGGCCCCCGCGCGCGCTCGGCCAGGTCGACGTAGAACGCGACGTCGGCGATGCGCGCCGCGTACGTCGCCGTGTAGTACGCCGGGTCTTCGTAGTGCGCGAGCGAGCCCGCCTCGAGCTCCCGGTCGCGCACCGTCCCCCGCTATTCGCCGAACTCGCGCTTGTTCAGGGCCTCGATGTACTCGACGACGGCGCCGTGGCTCGGGCGGTCGTAGTGGACCTTGCCGGCGGCGATCTCGCGCAGCGCAGTGACCGAGGCCTTGTTCTTCGACTGCACGAGCGGCGTGGCGCCCTTCATGAGCTGGCGCGCGCGCTGCGAGGCGAGGACGACGAGGGCGAAACGGTTGTCCTCGCGCTCCAGGCAATCTTCGACGGTGACTCGGGCCATGGGGGGGTCCTTTACAGAGGGCTGCGGACCTTACTTTGCCGCCCCGTTCTCGGCAAGTGCGTCGCGCTCGAGCCCGTCCAGCTCGTGGACGAGCTCCGCGCCGAAATACCAAGCAATCTCGTCCCTCACGCCCTGGTAGAGGGTGGGCCCGTCGTCGATGCACTGGAGGGTCTTGTCGAGGATCTCGTTCGACGGGTGGAGGAGGCCTCCGTCGAAGGTGCACGGGAAGAGGATGCACACCATGGGCTTGAGCTCGTGGTAGTCGGTGCCGCGCTCCACGGCGAAGGCGTGGATCTGGCAGCCGCGCTTGCCGCGCCCCCGGAAGACGCAGGCCCCGTCCTCGACGCGGGTGCGCGTCTGGCGGGCGCCCGGGAACTCCTTGTCGTCGTTCCACTCGCCGGTAAACCAGCGCTGGCGCGGAACGTCGATGAACTCCTCGAGCTCGCCGGCGACCGCCTCGAGTCGCTCGACGTTCGGCCCGTCGACGTCCGCGCCGTACGCGCAGCACGAGTCGTGGCAGTAGGTGCACTCCATGCACCGCATGAAGTACGTGCGATGAAAGATGGCCGGGTCGACCCGATCGAGGACGGGGGCGCCCCACCGGCAGGGAAAAAGGCGACTCAGGGAGCGGATCACGGCGTGCAATCTATCGCAGCGGCGGAGGAGCAGGGATTCGAACCCTGGGTACCGTTACCGGTACGGCGGTTTTCAAAACCGCTGCCTTCGACCACTCGGCCACTCCTCCGGGACAGGCGATCACAGCTTAGCTCACTGGGCCGCCTGGTAGTGCGCAGCGACCCGCGTCGCCGGGAGGGCGACGCCGTACACCGCGATCTCGTCGAGCACGCCCTGCATGACATTCCCCCAGAGCATGTGGACGCCGCTCACCGGCACGCCGCCGCTGCTCGCGCTGGCCTGGGCCAGCGCGCCGTTCACGTAGAGCTCCCCCACCGCGCCGTCGTAGGTGGCGACGACGTGCGCCCAGCTCCCGGCGGCGGGGAAGTCGGAGGTCTCCACGGTCAGCTCGGTGGAGGCGTTCTGCCAGCGCTCGAAGCCGAGGATGGTGCTCCCCTGCTGCAGGATCACGTACGTGCCGACCTCCGGGTTGCCGAGGGCGTTGAACGCCATCTTGGTCACGACGTGGCGATACCTGCTGTCGATCACCGCCGGCTTCACCCATGCCTCGAGCGAGAAGGGGACCTGCCCCGCGAAGTCGAAGTTGTCGCCCACGTCGACCTCGCCCGTCACGCCGTCGAGCGTGACCGCGGTGTCCGGGTCGCCGGCGAGCGCGCCCGGGGCGCCGAGCGTGTACGTCCCGGTGTACGTGCCGTCGTAGCCGTGGCCCGTCTCGTCGTGCGCGACGGTGCCGCTCTTCTCCCCCAGCCGCCAGTACGCCAGCGGCGCGTCCGCCAGCACCGCCGCGCGGTAGACGCTCGACGGCGCATCCGGCGGCGCGTCGATCGGCCCCCCGGCGTCGGTGACCGCGGCGTCGGCGTCCGCGACCCGGGTGTCGGCGGCGGCGTCGGTGGCGGACGACTCGGGCGAGGCGTCGGCGTCCCCGCCCTGGTCGGCGGTCGCGTCGGTCACGTGCTCCGGCGTCGCGTCGGAGGCGTCGGCTCCCGCGGGCGGCGCGGTCGCGTCGTCCGTTTGGGCAGGCGGGTTGCCGCTGAGCCCGTCCAGCGGGGCGACGAGCGAGCAGGACGCCACCAGGAGCGCGCCAGCCGCAGCGAGCCCCCCTCGCGTTCGCCGGCGCATCTCCCCAGTGTACGCCATGCGGGTGGCATTGACCGGTGGCGGGGATCGCGTAGGGATCTCGTAGGCAAGCCCCGGATGGACCTCGCCCTCCCCAGCAGCCGCGCCCCGAGAGCCCTCCGCGGCGACACGCTGCGCTCGGCGCTCCGCGAGCTCGGCAGCGGCGAGGAGCTCATCCCCTCGCTGTGCACCGAGAGGACGCTCCGCACGGCGCTCCCCCTCGCGCCCGCGCTCCCCGAGCCGTCCTTCGCCGACGACGATCCCGCCCCCGCGGCGCTACGCCCCGACCAGCTCGCGCGGTGGCTCCAGGACCACGGCTGACGGCGCCGCGACGCGCTCGACGGCGGCGTCGGGGGCGCCGACGAAGTCCACAACGACGCGCACGACCTCCGGGTCGAAGAGGATCGCCAGGTGCCCGACGTGCGCCACGGCGTGGTCGCGCGCCCCGCGCTTGCCGAGCATCGACGTGGCCGGCGGGTGCACGACGTTGTCGTGCGACGAGTAGACGCTGAGGCACGGCACGGGCACCGCGCGGCTCGCGCGCTCGACGAGGAAGGCGCTCCCGTGCCGCATCTGCGCGGCCGCGGCGCCCACGATGGGCCCGCGCCACGCGATCCCGGCGTGCGGGCTCGCGATGGTCACCAGGCGCCGCACGCGCCCGGGTCCCGCGTCGTGCAGGTACTCCATCGCGACGAGGCCGCCGAGGGAGTGCGCCACGAGGTCGACCCGCGCCTCGCCGGTCTCGCGTCGCACGTCGTCGCAGAAGCGCGCGAGGCGCTGCGCGCTGTCGTGCATGCTCGCGAACCATGGGTAGTTGAAGCCGTAGACGGGCCCGAGGCCCGCCCGGGCGAGCCCGCGCGCGACGCGGAGGAAGTCGACGCGGTTCTGCGTGTACCCGTGGACGACGACGACGGGCGTGCCGCGTCCCCGCGCGAGGCGCCGGCCGACCAGGTAGAAGAGCGGCACGAGCGGCTGGGTGAGGGCGGCCCAGGCGGTCTCGCGGAGGGCCTCGACGAGGTGCCGCATCGCGGGCCGCGCGTCCACGTGGGCGCGCATCAGGGCGAAGGAGCCGGCCACGTAGACGAAGATGCCGGCGGCGACGGCGAGCACCGCGTAGGCGGCGACGTGGACGAGGAGGGAGCCGCTGGGCATCGGCGCGGGACAATGTAGCCGACGCGCCGGGCGACGCACGCCGGCGACCGGGGTCGGGCAGAGATCTGGCGCTTCGCCTCGCTTTTTGGCAAACACGGGGCCGTGGTTCACGCGCCGCGCCGCTACGGGGTTCTCTTCACGGGGATCCTCTGCGCGGCGTGCCACCACGACACGCAGCCTCGCCCCGACAGCGACGGCGGCCCGGGGCTCCAGGCGGCCTCCCTCGGGATCCCCGCGCCGCCGCCCCCGCCGGAGGACGCGCCGAGGCTGGGCATCACGGCGATGCAGGTGTGGGTGCACGAGTCGGCGAGCGGGTCGTCGCGCAAGCTCGGCTACCTGCGCCTGGGGGCCACCATCGCCAGGGGAGCCTCTCCGGCGGGCACCGAGGGCTGCCCGGGGGGCTGGTACAGCGTCTACCCGCGCGGCTTCGTCTGCGTGGGCGAGGAGGCGACGCTCGACGCCTCGGCGCCGCTCGTCCGCGCCGCGAGCACGCGGCCCGATCTCTCGAAGCCGATGCCCTACCACTACGGCTTCGTCCGCGCGGTGGCGCCGCAGTACCTCAAGGTGCCCAGCAAGGACGAGCAGACCGCCAGCGAGTTCGCCCTGGAGAAGCACCTGGCCTTCTGGGCCAAGGAGGGAGCGACCGCCAACGCCGTCATCCTCGGGGCGAACGACGTCGCCCTCGACGCGAGCGGTGTCGCCGTCGACGGCGCACCCCAGCCCGCCGGCTTCAAGCTGTCCACGCAGCTCTCGCAGGGGGAGCTCTTCGGCGGGGCGAGCGACAATGACCCCGTGCCCTTCTGGCTCGTCGGCGGGCGGCAGGTCCCCAACGTCAGCGGCTTCAAGGTGCCCGGCTACGCCGTCTTCGCCGACCGCGTGCGGCGGCACACCGGGCTCGCGTTCCTCGGCAGCTTCCCCACGGGCGACGACTCGTTCGACCGGCGCTTCGGCGTCACCACCGATCTGCGCCTCGTCCCCGCGACGAAGGTGAAGCCCGACACGGCGTCGCCCTTCCACGGCGTCGCGGTCAAGTCGGTGGACGAGCTGCCCTTCGCGTGGGTGCGCGCGAGCGAGGCGTACGTCTACCGGTTCGACGGCGACAAGCCCGAGAAGACGGACCAGTCCTTCGCCCGCCGCACCATTCACAAGCTGTCGGGCAAGGCGCGCAAGGTGGGCGACGTGACGTACCGCGAGACGACGGACGGCCGCTGGCTGAAGGGCACGGAGGCGGGCGCCGCGCTCGTGCCGACCGAGTGGCCCAAGGCGGCCAGCGACGGGGAGAAGTGGATCGACATCTCGATCGAGAACCAGGTGCTCGTCGCGTGGCAAGGTAAGACGCCGCTCTACGCGACGCTCGTCTCGACGGGGCAGGACGGCATGGGCGACCCGATGACGACCAAGTCGACCATCCGCGGCACCTTCCGCATCCGCGACAAGCACGTGACGACGACGATGGACTCCAACGGGCACAGCGCGGAGGGCGGCGGCCCCGCGATGACCGCGCAGCCGGCGGAGAGCGAGCACGGCGCGGACTACGGCAAGACGGTGCGGCGCGGGCAGGGGACGTTCGAGCTGCGCGACGTGCCGTGGGTGCAGTACTTCGCGGCCGGGTTCGCGCTGCACACGGCGTACTGGCACGACGTGTTCGGCGTCGCGCGGAGCCACGGCTGCGTGAACCTGTCGCCCATCGACGGGCACTGGCTCTTCGGGTGGAGCGATCCGCCGGTGCCGACGGGGTGGCACGGCGTGGAGTCGGGGCCCGACACGGCGCCCGGCACGACGGTCGTCGTGCACAAGTAGGCGAGGGCGCTGCATGCTAGACGATCGCGCGTGACCCAGCGGCTCACCGAGTCGACGCTGCGTGAGCCCCTGCGCCGCGCCCTCGCCGCCCGCGGCGCGCACAAGGTGCCCGCGGGGGGAGGGACCGCGGCGGCCGTGCTCGTCCCCCTGTTCGAGCGCGACGGCGAGGCGCACGTGTGGCTCGCGCGCCGGCCCAAGTCGATGCGCAGCCACGCCGGCCAGGTCGCCTTCCCCGGAGGCAAGCACGACGCGGCGGACCCGTCGCTCCTCGACACCGCGCTGCGCGAGACCCACGAGGAGCTCGGGATCGTTCGCGAGAGCGTCGACGTCCTCGGCGCGCTCGACGACGTCGTCACCATCACGGGCTTCACCATCTCACCGTGGGTCGGCTGGCTCGCGCCCGGCGTGGAGCTCGCCCCCAACCCCGGCGAGGTCGCGCGCGTGTTCGCGGCGCCGCTGCGGGCGTTCCTCGAGGAGCCTCAAGGGCATTTCCCCTGGCGCGGCTGGACCGTCGACGGGGAGCTCGTGTGGGGCGCGACGGCCGCCATCGTGCGCGGCTTCGTCGCGATCGTGCGCGAGCTCTGCGTCGATCAGTAGGGGTTGTCGTCGGCGGGCTTCGGCTTGGGCTTCGGCTTTGGGGCCGCGGTGGCGGTCGCGGTGGCCGCGGCGGTGGCGGTCGCCGTCGCGGTGGCCGTCGGTCTGGGGGCGACGGTCGCGGTCGCCGTGGCGGTCGCGGTCGGAGCCGCCGTCGCAGTGGCGATCGCAGTGGCGGTCGCGGTCGCGCTGGCCGTCGCAGTCGCGCTCGGGGCGGCCGCGGCGCTCGCGCTGGGCGCCGCGCTCGCCGAGGTCGCCGTCGTGGCGCTCGACGAGGCCGCCGCCGACACCGAGGGAGCCGCGCTGGCCGTCGCGGCGCTCGTCGTCGCGGTCGCCGTCTGCGCCGTGGCCGTCTCGGTCGGCGTGGGCGTCACGTCGCTGCCGAAGAGGCGGTCGCGGTACATCACGACGGCGCCTGCTGCGGCCGCCACGACGACGAAGAGCAGGATGAACGCCCCGCCCCCGCCCTTCTTGGCCCCGGGTTGCGCGGCCGCCGCCATGGGCGGTGCCTTCGCCGAGGGGGACTCGCGCGCCGTCCGCGGAGGCTCGGACTGCCCCCTCTTCGGTGCCGGCGCCATCCCCGCGACCATCGCGCGCGCCTTCGCCGCCTCGTCCGCGTCCTTCGCCTTCGCGCTGCCCGACACCTCGACCGACGGCGTTTTCACCTCGACCGGCGGCATCGACGTCTTCTTCTTCTCGGTCGGCGACGGACCCTTGACCTCGGGCCCCGGCACCTCCGTCGTCACGCGATCGGACGAGGACGGGGGCGCGCTGTCCTTGGCCACCGCGGGCGCGGGCGTGGCGCCGGAGAAGAGCGGGTTGTGCCCGATCTCGTCCATCGACCCGCCGGCCTCGCGCAGCGCCTCTTCGAGCAGCTCCGCCGCCTGCTTCATGACGGTCTGCTCTTGCTTCGGCGGCATGTCCTCCTGCGAGGTCGTCGAAGGGAACATGCCCGCGGCGGCGGCGGCCGCGGGGCGCGGCGCCGTGGACGGCTGTGGCGGGGGGGGCGGCATCGCGGCGGCGACCTTCGGCCTGCTCGGCGTCTCCGTCGGAACCGGTGGGGGCGAGGAGGCCGACGGAATGCCCAGGCCCATCATCGTCGCCTTGCGCGGCGGCAGGGGCCCCGCCGTCCCGGCCGGCGGGGTGAGCTTCGTGGTCGCCGGGGGGGGGATGATCTTCGCCGCGGGGGTCTCGAGTACGGCCGTGGGCATCTCGGCTTCGCTCTCGTACGCCTTGCCGGCGTCGGCCTTCGTGTTCACCAGCTTGTCGATGACCGTCTTCGACGGCTCGTCGATCTTGATGAACTTCACGCCCATCCCGGCCGGGCGCTCGCCGTTCGACGTCCCCGCGTCGCGCTTCCACACGACGCGGCCGACGCCCGCGATGACCGCCTGGTCGCTCGCGAGGCGGATCTCGAACTTGAGCAGCGTCCCGGGGGGGAACGGGTTGGCCGTCTTGATGTAGATGCCGCCCCGGCTCACGTCATGCGCGTGGTTCTCGATGAACTCGTCGACCGTCGCGCTCTTGTAGCGGACGTTCAGGCTGACGATCTTCACGCGGCGATC
>Ga0209415_10007928_pt1 | contig 18451 bp, 14 predicted proteins | sample PeaSoiSIISIP2007_FD_187696 | JGI IMG/M metagenome (GOLD analysis project Ga0209415, IMG submission 187696) | Peat soil microbial communities from Weissenstadt, Germany - SII-SIP-2007 (SPAdes) (version 2) | ecosystem: Environmental > Terrestrial > Soil > Wetlands > Peat | place: Germany...
ACAGCGACGATGGACCAAAACAGCCAATGGACGTAAAGACCATGCTGAAATGGAAAAGTCGGATGTGTAAAAACCCATGCCGCAGCCAAACCCAAAAGCACCAACCCGGCACCGATGGCTTGTGCGCGCTGCATCCTCTGCGGCATAAGCCGGCGCAATCCCCACCGCAAGGGCAGCAACACCACCGCAAACATAACCGGGAAACCAAGCACGCCAGAAACAGATGCGAAAAAGAAACACTCTGCTCGGTTGTGACCAAACTCGAAAGGCGGCGCGATAATGCAAGCCACCGCGTGGAGCACGGTCGCAATCAAGACGGTGATGATAAATCGTCTCATGGCAAACGCCGCCTGACGATTAGCTCACCAATGGCGGCCTCTCAGTAACGTCCGGATTGCCAACAGGCGCGGCGGGGCCGCCATTCGGTGGAGCGCTTGGTTCGGCGGCGCCCCCCGACTTGGCGAGGTTGCGGGCCTGTTCAAGGATCGACTGTAGCTTCCCCCAAAACCCCCAAGGCGGACTCTCGCCCGTCTCCTGAGCCGCTTCCTGTTCTATCCGCTCGAACTCGTCGCACTCTGCATCGTAAATGCCGGCCTCAGGCTGCTGGCCCATCGCCTCCAGCGTCGCGACCACGGCTTGGCCAGCTTTTCCTTGAGTGATCAGGGCCTTGCACCCTTCCAACCGGACATCCCAAGAGGGGTGATCCAGAACCCGCATCAACGCGTCGGCATTCTCCGCCCCGCCACGGGATCCCAACTCCACACACGCGATCTGCGCGACCTTGTCAAAGGAATCCCCGAGGGCGCAACGATAGGCCTCCGTAACCGGCGGAGTCGGCACATTCATCAGAACAATCGCACAACTGAGTCGTATGCGAGGATCCAAATGATGCAATAGATGCTCGGCCAAAACGCCCGCCCTCGGCTCAACTTGGTCTCGAAAGAACGATAACGAACTGCCCGCGCGCCGTCGCAGTTTTTGTTCAGCAGACGAGAGGAGCGAGATGACCGAATCCAGGGCGTCCATGGGCGCGCTGTCCCGAAGTGCGGCGATCGCACGGAAACGCTCCACTCGATCTTCCCTTAAAAGGATGGCAGCAACTCTTTCCGTCAAAGGCGGCTCGATCATACATTACCTCGAACTCTCTCGGGCCGAACTGTGATTCTGCGGCCGCCAGTCGCTGATCTTGCCGGAGAATCGGCGGGTTTTCGTTCGCAGGTCCTTCATTCCCAATGACCTTGTTCTGTTAATACAACGGCCGGTTCGGTTATTGCAAGAGCAAAGATGGCACCGCCCCCAACAAAGCACGCGGCAGTGTCGCCATAAAATGGGAATGGCGGCCGTGAGAGGCGAATGCCGTGGAAGAGCAGGAGGCCATCCTGAGCCAGGGGTCAGGCATCCAGCCGTAGGCGGTTGAGCACGCGCCAAGTCCGTCCGGCGCCACCCTTCGACAGCACAGGTCATTTGAAGGCCTGAATGTTGAATGGATTTCCCACCGGTGGCTGCGTCTGCATCTCGAGTTCCAACTCCGCCATCCGCTGCTCGCCCAGGAGTTGCCGGAGCCGGCCTTTGAGCTCGGCTTCCTTCTCGGCTTGCTGCCGGTCCTCGTCCTCGGGGTCCAACGGGAGCAGGCCCCTCGAGAATCCGAAGGGCATCATTCGCGCCAGGCTCATTTTCGGGGCTTCGATGCCGGCCTCGTCCGCCGCCTGAACCATCAACCGGAATTCCGCCTCGGACTGCGCCTCGGGCAAGTATTTGAGGACATATCGCGCCGCCGGCGACTCATGCAAGCGGAGCGCGTCCAACTCCTGCGGCGAGAGCGCGCTTGCCAGTTCCGCCTCCTTCTGCCGGTTCAACTCGCCAATGGCGGCGTCCACCGAGGCGTCCGGCCCGTTAAAGGCCAGGCCATGCTGCGCCTCGACGATCAACCGGCGGTAACGCTCCTCGAGGTCGCGCACCTCCGCCCGCTTGGCCGGAGGCAATGGATCGTCGTTCTCCCCAGGTCTGGGATGATCCAGGAATACGAACACGCTCTCGGTGAGCTTTCTTGCGCTGACACCGAACAGGGCCTCCAACTCTCGGTCCCGCGCATTCCGCAACCCGAACAATTGATCCCGCAGGACGTCGCCGGAGTTGGCGCTCCCGCTCCGGGTGGGACTGCGGGAAAGGACCCTCAGTCGCTCGGCCTCGAGCAGGCGCTCGTGGTAGCTCCTGCAAACTCTGAAGGTGACCAAGTCGCGGATGGTTTGTTCCGGGCAGCCGACGCGGCGTAGATTGGCGGTCAGCCGGGCCGGGTCGGGGGAATCAAGCGAGGCCCACACGGTGGCGGCCGGCATAGGTTGATTGGCCGCCAGGAGCGGAGTGGAAGCCGCGCGGGCCGGTGCGCTCCGGTGCATTGCCCGAGGGGCGGGTTTGGCCTTGGCCTCCGCCACCAGGCCCCGGCTAGGATGCCTGCCTGCATTCCCCAATGTTGGCTGAGCCGGGCCTGGAAATCCGAAATCCGAAATCCGAAATCCGAACTCGGCCCGCGCTACACTTTTTTCGGGTTTCGGGTTTCGGATTTCGGATTTCCTCCCCTCCGAAAACCTACCCCCCGCACCCCCCATACGATAGGGGAGGACGGACGACCAGCGCCACGGTCGCCACGCCCAAAGCGCCAGCGCCGCGCTGAAAATCAAGCCAAAGTAAAGCAGTCGCTTCATGGCCGGGGATGGGGCTGAGCCGCGTTGGCGAGCGTAAACCGAAGGGCTTGCCGAATGGCCGTGCTGGCTTCGCCGCCGAAGACTTCATTAAGACGCGCCTCCGCCTGGGCGCGCAGATTCTGGGCCTGGCTTCGACGTTCCTCCAGAGAGAGGCGGTCATCGTTGACCACTTGCTCGACCGCGAGCCGAGCGTCATAGACGATCTGGCCTGCTCGGTCCGCCAGGCTGCCCTCCAGGCCGGCGCGTTCCGCAGCCCGCCGCCCGTTCAAGTAGCCGTGATCACTGACCCGCTCGAATTCCCTGGCCCGCTCCGCCCCGAGCAGGCGGCGCACGTTCTCGATGGCGGTCTGCCGGTCCACGGCCAGGTGGTCCGGCTGGCCTGCCAGTTGCTCCTCCCGCAGGTCGAGCAGCCCCTTGAATTCCTGCGGGGTGCAGTCGAAGTATGGTGTTTCGTTGCGCAACCACTCGGCCCTGGCCGAGTTCAGCAACCGGTATTCATCCAATTCCGCGGGCGTGAGCACCTGGGCAAGCAGCCTGAGTTTCTCGCTCAAAAGCTCTCCTTGCCGGTCCGCATACGGATTGCCCCGCTGCGCCAGCTTTTCTTCATAGCCATTCTCGGCCAGCACCTGCCGCGCCGCCTCCCGTTTCTCGGGCGGGAGAAAGAGGAACTCCGAACTCGAGGCCGTGAGCTGGAATGCGGCCAAGTCCACATAATCCTGAGTGAAGATAGAAATCCCAAGCAGTTCCTTTATGGTCGCGGTCTCCTCGCGGCGAAGCGCGGCGAGCGCGCTTAGCTGCTCGGGGCCGGGCCGGGTATCGCGAGGCTTCTTCCAGTAAACCCTCGCGGGCGGCTTCCAGATTGCCTGAGCCTTCAGGGCGTATGCCTGGTTGAGGTCGGCGACGATGAGGTCGCGGATCGTCTGTTCCGGACAGCCAATGGCCCGCAGGTTGGCGATATATTGCCGATAGTCGCTGGATTCGACCTGGCTCCAATGGAAACCGGGGCGCCTGCCTTGGCCGTCGATGACCGCCGCGGCACCGACCCTGGATCGCTCTGTGTCGTCGCGCCCCAGCGCCGACGGACGCTGTGGGCTGGTTCTCGCCAGTTGGAGGGCGCTGACGCCGGCCAGGAGCACGACCGCGGCGCAGGCGAGCCCGGTCTTCGTTTTCAGCCACCCCAGGAACTCCGCCCAAGCCACCACGCCGCCGCCGGCTGCCCCTGCGCCGGCGGCCACCGTTGCCGAGACCGCCGTCGCCAGGCCAGCCGGGGCGGCCGCAACTGCGTGGTCGGCGATGGCCACCGCCAACGCCGCCGAGGTCAGCGTTACTCCCCGCCTTAAGAAGTTGGAGCGCATTCGCTCCAGCGCCCGCGACACCCGCTTCTGCGCGGCATCCGGGTTGATGCCCAGAGCGGCGCCTACCGACTCGAGGCTCTGCCGCTTGAAATAGCGCAGAACGATGGCGTCGCGGTCCTGGCTCCCCAGCTCCTGCAGGACCTCGTCCAGGATGGGGGTCAATTGCTCCCAGTCGGGTTCGGTGGACTCGTGGATGGTGTTCATTTGAACCGCCTGGCGTTCGCGCTGCCGGCGCCGCTGCTCGGTCCGCACTTTGGCAGAGGCTACGAAGAAGGTGTGCCGGCAAAGCCACCCCGCGAGCATGGCGCCGCCGGCGAGCGACTTTGCCTTGAGCGACAAATCCGCGAAGACGGTCTGCGCGACGTCCTGGGCCAGGTGAACGTCGCCCCGCACCAGGCGCAAGGCCACCGAATACACCAGATCGATGTGCCGTGCGACCAGCTCGCCAAAGGCCCGCTCCGAGCCGCGGCTCGCGTAATCCTGCACCAACTGGCCGTCGTCTTCTGCCATACGCCTTTCACCTCTATAGAAGCCGCCGGAGACGAAATCCGACAGAAAAAAAATCCTCTCATTGCGGTGACACTCTTGAGCGAACCAGGCGGGAGATGGGCCGAAGTCGCAATCCCGGGAGCTGTCCAGGAATGAAGGCGGTCCGGTTCGAGGGTTTAGCTGTGGCCCAAGCGCCACCTCCGCAAGCCCACGGCGCAGATCCCGGCAATGGACCCGAGCAGCGCGCCAATTGTGGTTCCGTAGAGCAGATGCGCTGGTTTGTTCGGCCAGGCAGGCTTCAGCGCCGGCGATGCCTTCTCCGCAATTTGCACCATGGGCTGCCCCGGGTCGGGGTGGTCGAGCGCTGCCTCGGCAATGGCATTGGCAAGTGCGGCGGCTAGACCAGCATCCGAGTCAAAGACCCGGATCTCGATTGTGTTCGCCGCCGTATCCGGGGTCAACTGCGTGCGCCACTGAAGCACAACCAGGCACTCGGGCGAGCCAAGGACTGCGCCATGACCGTAACTGTCGCGCCATCTGTGGTTCAGGTCCATCTTCTCGACTACCGCCCTAAGAACACGGCCGGACTGGGTTGCAGCAAATTCCTCCATCACGGAGGCCGGATCTGCCGGAATGACTTTTAGTCTGGCCGTCCCCGCATAGTAGGGCAGCGCAAGGAACGCGCGGAGGATGCTGAAGCCCAGGACCAACACGAACACCGTCATGAATGCCCGGCGGAAGCGCCTCCCAAGGCCGGGTTGGGTGCGTATGGCTACCAGGAGATCATATAGCCCGGATATCCTTGCCTGGCCGACGGTGGCGACTGTAGGCGTGAACACAACGCTCCGTGGTTGGCGAGGCCGGCCCACCAAAATCACCACGCCGGCTGCCACTAGGAACATGGACAACAGCATCAACCACTGCTGCGGCATCGGGAGCCCAAGGAAGTGCCGGCCATGGACGTGAGTGGGGCAGGCAATGCCCTTTTCCGCCAGCAGCGCGAGCGTGGACTCGTTCGCGGACGCGTAGAATCCCGAAAGTCCGCCTTTCTCAGTAAGCTGGATTAGCAGCATCCTCGGTTCGGTCTCGTATTGTTCAACACTGAATCTGGCATCCCCCCTTTCGGCAATGATCTTGCGCGCCTCCGCGCTCGGGATGTAGCGCCGCTCAGCAAAGTGGGGCCTGGAGAAGACATCGATCAGGCACATCAGCAGCACGCACGCCGGCACGATCATTCCCAGCCCAAGCCAACGCACGAGCGGCCTCCTGGCTGTCTTGAGGCTCTCCAGGCCCTCCGTTTCCGGACGGGCCAGCCCATCCCACCACTGCCAGGCCCAGATCGCGAGGGCACCCAAAACGACGGGATAGATCAGGCACAACCACCATGTCATCCCGAGGCAAAACCCTCGCCGCAACGCAGCGGCGGGGACCAGGTAATCCAGCACCAGGGTTGGAACCACAACGACGGGGAAACCCACCGCCAGCATGCGCCAGAACCGAATGACATGCTCGCGCTGCCGGGCAGACTGCCGAAGCGCGCGGCTCATCAGGTAGCCGAGGCCAAGGCCCGGAACGCCCGCTGACGCGAGAACTGAAAGCGGGTAGAGGATCCCGGCCACCAGAATCGAGGCCAAAACGCCCGTTACGATCGGGGTCTTGGCGGTTGCACCGCCCTTCGCCACGGCGGCGCCCGCTGCGGTGGCGGTCGCCGCAATCCCCAACACCGGCAATGCGCCGAGCACGCCCAGGGTGAACGCTGCACCCGGCCCGGAACGTCGCAGCGCCCCTTCGACGAAAGCGGCAACTTGCCGTGCCAATAGTCTTCGCCCTCGGGCCAAGCGCTGCTTGACCACGTCTTCGCTCAACTCCAGGGCTTCTGCCACGCCAGCAACCGACTGTCCGTCCCGGTAAAACAACACCAGCGGCTCCCGATACACCTCGGGGATGAGAGTGAGTGTGCGCCAGAGGATCGCTTCCTCTTCCCGGCTGATTGCCTGGTCGGTCGGGAGCGGCTCCGGTGAGGCCAGTTCGGGAATGGCCTCAAGCTGCTCGGCAGCACAGGCTGGTTGTCTCCCCTCGTGCCGAGACGTGCTGCTGATCACCGACCGTGCAATGCTGCAGAGCCAGGATTTCAGTCTTTGCGGGTCGCGCAACTGACGAAGCCGATTCCAGGCAATCAGAAAGGTCTCCTGCGCCAGGTCTTCGCTTCGGCTCACGCTGCCGGTCGCGCTGTAGGTGAGACTGCAGATGAGCGGCTGATACCTCTGGACCACTCGGCCGAACGCCTCCCGGTCACCCGCCAGGATCTCTGCCACCAAATCGGCATCCGTAGCTCTCATTTCCGTTGCCATGATACCACCGCTTAAGAGGCACAAAAGGCAGGAGTGGTGACAAGAATTCGGTTAGAAATCGTCGGTCCGCCAAGCCCTTGCAGCGCTCTTACCGTCGGGGACCAACTGAGAAGCACCCCGACGATGGATACGCCCCAGACAAGGGCTGCGAGGCCGAGGAACAGTCTCAAGAGTCGAAGATGCAGGTCACGCTCCGGGGTTGACTGAGCTTTCTGGACCAACCTGAGGTTCTCGTTCGGGTATCTCGTGTCTGCGGCCCCATCGGTTCCACGCCGCAAGCAGGCCGGCGGCGATCAGGAAGATGGGAACCAGCAGGATGAACCCGACGTAGAGCAGCAAATGGATCAGCCCGAGGGTCGCCGCGGTTTGCCAGCTCAGGTTGAGATTGGCGGAGGTGCCGCTCAGAAAGGTCGTGTATTCTCGCAAGCCCAAGAGTTCCGAAGCGCAAAAGAACGCAGTGATGAGGACGGCCCGCACCAGGAATGCCGTGGGCGAAAAGACGCTGGCCTTCCAAAGACGGCGCAGGAATCCGAATACTGTTTTCATGGTTTGGACGTCCTTTCCCAGAGCGGCCCGAGCACGCTGGCGTAGAGCACCGCGGCGTCGCCGACTTGGTTGCTGGCGCAGTATTTCAATTCACCGTTCCTCCGCGAGGGGAACGCGGCCATGTCGAGCGTCGCGGCAAGGGACCGGACGAAGTCCCAGTCGTGGAAGGTCGTGGCCGCCATGAACGCCATCCCGCTGGAGCCGGCGCTCACCTCGAAAATGGGGATGACCATGCCGGAATCAATATCCCGCGGCCCTTGCCAGGAGGCCGGCCATTCAGTGCCGTAGCCGAACCCCAGCACCACCCGGCCCAGTTCCTGGCGCGCCCGCTGGTATTGGTCCTGCGCGAAAGCCTCGTCCACCACCTGCAGACAATGGGCGGCCATCCAGATCGTCGAGCCTTCCGGGCCGTCCAGCGCGGTGCCGTCGGTCTCAAAACTCGAGACCAGGAGCCCGGTCGCTTTGTGGACCAGCTTTTCCTTCGCGATGGCGATCCATCTCTTGCACAAGGCAGAATGGTCCGTGTCGTCCAGCCGGTCGGCGACTTTGAACGCGGCCAGCGCCACGGCATGATCGAAGGTCCAGCATTCATTCGGGTAGCTCTCCGCCACCATGAGCGGGTTGGCGCGCCACCGCTCCTCGATTAGGTTGAGCCGCTCGGTCATGGGCTGCTTATAGGCGGGTTCCTCCTGGAGCATTCGCCGGGAACCCATCATCAGCGCGAGCTCGCCTTCAATGAACAAGCTGCGTGCCGGCTTGACCCTGAATGGCCGGTCCTTGGCGTAGGGCATCAGGAAGGCATAGATACCGTCCTGCTGCTCGATTCTGACCGTCTCGCGGATGATTTGGTCAATGACCGGCAGGTATTGGTCTTTCATCTGCGGCTCGCGCAGGCCCATATTCACCAGCGACCACACCAGGAAGCTCCGGCCCATGAAATCCCACTCGGCGTTGCTGGCGCGCATCTTCCTCAGCTCGGCCCGGCGCAGACCGGGGTCGATCCAAAGCCGCAGGTGCCTGGCCGCCAATTGCTTCGCCTTTGGAGAGATGCCCTTCTCCTGGTAGAAGTCCGAGAGTGGCTTGCGGAAGAACAGGTGCAGGCACGGCAGCCACAAGGCTGCCGCCACGGCGAGGGCCGCGATGCCAAGACCGGCTTCTTTCGCGCGGGCTCTGAGTTGAGGTTTCATAAATCGGCAATCAATGGCTCGATTCTGGGCCGGATTGGGCGGCGGCGATCGGTTCCTGATTCGGCCCGTCCTTGGTTACCCCAGGAGTCTGCTTCCTTTTTACCAAGGGGAGCATGACGCCAATCGCGAGCAGGATTATCCCGGCCAAACCATGGGCCGTCGCGAGCGCTCCGATGCCGCCGAGCATGAAGCAAGCCCAGAAGGTGGCCTGCAATCCCGGTGCCCAGACTGCCGGCTCGGATGGGCGGCGCGCCTCCCGAAAAGTCCAGACAGCGTTCAGCAGCCGCCAGGCACCGAACAGGAACACGGCCGTGAGAACGACATAGACGTATGGTGGGATGCGCCCGCCAGTCCTTATAGGAAATCCCTTCTCGGGCTGGACGCTGAGCTGCCACAAAATAGCGGCCTCTCCCAGCATGGGTGCATCGCTCAGGTTGGAGAGGATCGCTGGTATGGCCAGCACGCCGTTGGGAAGTTCTCCAACGGTGGCCAGCATCTCCGCGGCCAGAGGATACGCCCGATCAAAGCGGCCGTTCTTCCGGGCGGCGCCAACTCCGAAGGCGCTTGCGGCTACTCCGTGACCGGCAATGACTGGGCCGGCATCCACATCCATAGTCCAGTCGGAATGCGGAATGTCTTTGGGAAACTCCCTGTAACCGGCAGCCGTAATGCGTTGCTGCCAGAATAGTCTGTCGTGAAACTCGAACCAGTGTCTGGCTTGTACAGGCCATAGCTCCGGCGCAGTCAAGCACATGTAGGCGTTGGCGCACCCGCGCGATTCGGAGGACGGCAGTCCTGTGGCCGAGCTCGCTGCATAAGGCGGCAACTGGAGCCGCGTGGCCCTGGTCCCGGTGAACCCGCGCAGGGCGCGGTCGAGGAAGGTCGAATGGTCCGTGCTGAGGACAGCATCCGCGCGCTTGATGCACATAAGGGCGGCCATGACGTCGCCCGGGTAGCATTCTCCGGGATAATCGTCGAGCAGACCAGTCTTTGAGGCGTCCAGTTCCTTGGCCAAGGTCTCAACCTGGTCGCGCAGCAGGTCAATATGGGCGCCATCATGGACCAGCTTTTCCCGGCAGGTCAGGGCCGCGATGACCAGCATGCGGTAGAAGACGTTCTCCCGGTGCAGGTAATCTCCGCCCCAGTGCTTTTTCACCCAAGCCGCATGCTTTGGATCGATCACCAATTCCGAGGCGGCGATGATGGCGTCCTTCGCAAACACCTTGGGTTCGACGCCCGCCTTATGGTCTCCCGATTCCCAGGCGAGCTGGAGATTTTCCATCGCCCAGAGATAAAACACCGAGCCGAACAGCGGCCACTCAGTGCCCGAGATGTCACGGGTCGAGAGGCCTTCAGCCCTTCCTTGCGCGACTCTCTGCTCGGCCCAGGTCGCGTAGCGCGGAGTCAGATTCCGGTAAAGCCTCCAGGCTGCCCTGGGTGTGCCCGGCTGCCGAAGCGCGGGGTCCCAAATGTTGAGCACAGCGCGAACAGGCGGGTAGATAAAAAGGAAAGCCGCCAAAATGGCGATCACCACCGAATTGATGCGGATGATCTTTCGAATCATGGCCAGTAAGGTTGATCCGCCCTCTTCGATGCTATGGCGAACTCGCCTTCATCCAGACGGGATGAGGGTAGCAAACCCTGGGCGACAGGCCAAGGTTTCGGCGCCCGTATGGTCGTTACGGACTGCTGCGGCCGATCCGGTCGCCCCCGTTCGTGGGGAGGATTGACCAGGAGCAGGTTCATAGTAGTGGTGAAGGTCTGGTTATTTGTCGTTCTACCGCTCTGCTCATGCACGGGCTGCCGGTTTTCACAGGTCCATCTACTTTGTATGACAAAGTAACCTGCCAAACGTTTCATTCTTTGTTCACTTTCTTGTTTGGCTGGGTTATCCGGCTGGGCAACCAGGCGCCGGGTTGGAGGAAACGCGCAGACCCGCGAGGCTGCAGGTTGGAACGTCCCGGAAGGGGCCAAGAGGGCGGTAGGCCTGCGGAACAAAAGTCAAAAGGATTGATTCTATCTCCCAAGAGCTTCAAGAATAGGGCCGACGATGAAGATCTTGCTTCGACACCTGATTCTCGGCCTCTGCGTTTGCAACCTCAACGCCGCCCAACACGAGCGCAGGCCGAACATCATTTTCGTCCTCGCCGATGACTTGGGCTACGGTGACATCGGCCCCTTCGGACAAACCATCATCCACACACCCACACTCGACCGGCTGGCCAAGGAGGGCATGCGGTTCACCCAGCATTACTCGGGCAGCCCGGTTTGCGCGCCGGCGCGTTGCGTGTGGCTGACCGGCAAGCACCCCGGCCACGCCTTCATCCGCGACAACCAGGAGGTCGGCACATGGTATTCCTTTCGTGGACAGCTTCCGATTCCCGCCTCCGAACCCAGCATCGCGGCGGCCTTGAAGGCCGCCGGGTATGCCACTGGCGCATTTGGCAAATGGGGCCTCGGAGGTGTCGGGTCGTCGGGCGACCCCCTCAAACACGGTTTCGATCATTTCTTCGGCTTCAACGACCAGCGTCAGGCGCACAACTATTTTCCGCAGTATCTGAACGACGACGAGGGCAGGTTCGTTCTGACCGGCAACACTCATGTCTCGGAAAAGGAGGGCCTGTCACTGGCGCCTGGCGCGGACCCGAACGATCCTGCCAGTTACTCGGGTTTTTTCGGCGGGCAATATGCCCCCGATTTGTGCAACGAACGCGCGATGCATTTCATCCGCGAGAACCGGGACCGGCCGTTCTTTCTCTACTACCCAACCACCGTTCCGCACCTGGCGCTACAAGTGCCGGAGGATTCACTCGGCGAATACAGGGGCAAACTGGACGATAAACCCTACACCGGCGGAAACGGTTATTTGCCGCAGCAATATCCGCACGCCGCGTATGCCGCCATGATCACGCGCCTGGACCGCGACATCGGGAAAATGGTGGGGCTGGTAAAGGAACTCGGCCTCGAGGACCATACGGTCTTCATTTTCACCTCCGACAACGGGGCGGTTGAGCGGTTGGCCGGGTATGACCCGCTTTACTTCAAGTCCAACGACGATCTGAGGGGTTACAAGGGCGAACTCTACGAGGGCGGCATTCGCGAGCCGCTGATCGTCCGCTGGAAGGGCCATGTGCCCGCGAACACCGCCTCGAGCCGCGTCACTGGCTTTGAAGACTGGCTGCCGACGCTACTCGAGCTTGCTGGGGCGACGAACTTGATTCCCAGAACGACCGACGGCATCAGCTTTGCATCGACGCTGCTTGGGCAACTACAGGAGCCCAGGCCGTTCCTCTACCGCGAGTTTCATGGCTACGGCGGTCAGCAGGCCGTGCGCGTCGGCGACTGGAAGCTGCTGAAACGCCAACTGCTGGGCACGGCCGCGAGGCCCGCTGCACCGACCAGCGAACTTTACAACCTGGCGGCCGATCCATCCGAACAGGACAACGTCGCCGCCGCGCATCCGGACATCGTGGCCAGGTTGGAGAAAATCATGAGCCAGGAGCACACGCCCTCGAAAGAGTTTCCGTTCACAGATACGGTCGACAAAAACCAGAGCCGCGGAACTGCGACCGAGCAGAAAGAGGATGGCAGATAAATGGGGGCAGAAGGATTCTTGAAAGAAGGAAAAGGTGTATCAAAATTGGCCCGAGGCGGCCTGCCGGGGAGACACGCTCCGGCGCCGGGAAGGCCTGATTCCGCCATCCATGAGGCGCGGGGGAGGAGGCCTGCGTCAGGCGGGGGGGCGCCCTGGTCGAATCTGCTTGCTGGCCGTCTCCGTTCGCCCAGGATTGCTGCATCTGGCAGGATTCTGGTTTGGTGACGTCGCGTTCGCTGGGGATCGCCTCGAGTGCCTGCTCGAAGCGAACGGATACAGCTACCTCCTCGACATAGACCGGAGGCGCCTGGGCACTCTGGCGAACGGCGGCCGGTTCATTCTCATGACTCCGCGCTACCAAAAGCCGCTCTAACGGGCGGGGAGTCAGAATCTCGGTTTTCTTGCTTTCCTGGGACCGCCAGACTGAGGCCGGTCGAATTCGAGGATGTTCAATTCTTCCGGAATGGCTTCATTTTGCGGTTTTGGATTTTCAAAACTACCGAGGGGCGTCTCGGCGCAAACCAGGAACTGGAGCAGGAACCGCCTCATAAAAGCGGTTTGGAGCTCAATCATCTCCCGGTCGAATTCCCCCGCCGCATTTCGATGGCCGTCGATTTCCAGGTAAAGCGCTCGCGGGCATCCCGGGTGCCTGCGCTGTGTTTCCTTCAGTAGATGGAGGAGAGTTTGGGCGGCGTGATCGAAATCCTCGTGCGCAGACACCACATGGGCAATGATTATTACTCCAGCAGGTTTCCTCATTCTTCAGCCCCGTTCACTAATCGTTGCGGCAACATGTTCGCTCTGGCCATCTTGGCTTGGGCACTGAGCCCTTGCCGCTTTGTTGTTTGGCTGGAATTTTCGCCCGGGCCGGGGAACCGAGCGGAAGACCGAGGCGTAGGGACTGGCCCGGCGCGACCTCGCTGACTTGCCGCCGGGGCCACAACGGCAGGAGTCGGCGCTGCCCGCGGGGCCATCATCGCGAGGAATGTGCTCCGAAATGCGAAACCCGCAAAGCGCGTCGCCTGGCTGCCGCTTCCGACCCCGCCGCCGCCAAAACCGCCCAGGAACAGGCAGGATCTACGGGTTGACGGGCGCGTGCCGCTCCTGCATCATCCCCCCGTGATGAACGCGGCCAGAAACCAATTCTCCCTCACCCGCGTAGCGACACTCAATCGGCGTGAGCGTTACCCGACCGCATTTAGAGCTCCATTCCGCAGACATTCCAATGCCGAAATCGAAGCACGCTCGAACTGAGCAGTTCGGCTGCACTCTTCGATTGCTCGTGCTGAAGCGCGGTGGGAGAGGTAGCTTGACCAACGGGTCGCCCGGAGCTACAGGGTGAAGCGTGAAATCCATCCAATCGGTGTTCGCCTTGGCGTTTCTGGCGGTTGGGATGGGGTCCGTCAGCGCGGCCTCTGTCGATGAGGCGCTGCCCGATCCTCCAACGCGCCTTCAAGATGTCGGCCCCACCGACGGACTCGTCGTCCAAGTCCAGGGCCGCAAGACGGCCAACAATCAAAACGATAAAGCCTATCCTGGTCTGCCGAATATCGCGCAATTCCGGACCAATCGCTCAGACCGTTTTCTAGTGGACCTCCAATATGTCAGTGCCGGACACCCCTTCAAGGGAAGAAGAGCCGTTCAGCCGCATCAGGGCGCGCATATTCACTGGGACAATTCCACCAACGCCTGGCCCAAGGACGGGGTTGGGGTGAGCAACTATCCGGCGATCTATGCGGTGGCGGACGGGTATGTCGATCGCATCGATTACTCATTCAAGGTAGGGACAAACGACCGCTACGGTGTCTCCGTTGCTTTTGCCAAAGACGAGGCCACGGTCTATTCGTTCTGCGCCGGTATTGAGCCGATGATTCCCGAGCCGGCCCCCGGTTTTTACAGGCGCTATATCCTCGTGTCCGAGGGACAGCGGGTAAAAAAAGGCGACATTGTCGCCTACATGTATTTGCCCCCCGGCGCGGGGGGCGGGAGCCATATTCATTTCCATATTCAGGCGCATAACGGCGGCGCGTTTTTGGCCCCGGCTATTTTTTCGGGTGAGAGTGTGGAGGGCTTTCATGCTCACTGGAATAGTTTTGCCCGTGATGGGGCCACGTTGATGCCCGTTTGCATGGGATACCTGCTGGAAGCGGATGAGAACCCATTTGGGACCGGGGCGGCGGATGTGCTCAAATGAACGGGTGATTGACGGCGGCCAGGCATGGCGCAAAACTACGGGAGTTGCAGGGCGGCGGTAGAGGGACCACGGGCAACTCTGAGATGAACCCGATTACATGAGAGGCAAGTGGATGAAGGCGGGCCCGGCGGAAAGTCCGAGAAAACAGAAAAACGACTATCCCGCGGCTCAGAATCCTTTCCACGACCAGCCTGGCGCTTCCTGGCAGGTGAAACGGACTTGGTCTCCCGGATTGAGGATAGAGATTTGGCCCGCGGTGAGGCCGGCCTGGAGGGTGCCGCTTCGCCCCTTCCAATCAGCTTGGGCCCATCCCAGGACCTTGCCGCAGGTGAGGATTTGCACCTGAACTAATGATCGGCGGTAAGGACAACCTCTCCGAGGTCCAGGGATGACGCGTTTTCTCCCGCCGCCTCCGGCACGGTTATTTTCATGCCCGTCGAGGCGATTCGAGGGCCAAAAGGAGAACCCGTGCTCAAGTCCGGGCCCGATCCCAGGTATCCCTGGCCGACATCCACGAATAATCGATATTTCCCCGGCAGGACCTCGGGAATGGTGAACGAGCCGTCCACTCCCACCTTGAAATCATAAGAGTATTGGTCGCGGAACCAGACCCGCCCGACCTCTGTGTCCTCAAACTCCAATTTCCAGCGCTCGACCGCGCTCCCGGTCAGATCCGCCGGCACATGATAGTCGGCCCACTCGACGTGGAGTCGCGCGAGCGTCACTTGGTTTGTCCAGCTTCGGATCTGGACGCCAGGGGGCGCGACGAGCTTTCCGGTGACTGAGCGGCCAACGCCGCCAATTTGGACCTCCACAGTCTCGCCGAAATTCACGTGGATCGAGGGCGATAGGACCGGCCCTGCGGCGAAGTCGTCACCGACGGCTACGCGGCAATCTCCCGGGGGAACGTGCTCGAGCGTGAAACTCCCGGTGGCATCCGAGAGCGTGGAGAATCCTCTGGAGTCGTAAAAGAGCGTCATCCAACTGGTCAGATTTCCAGGATGGCTCCACGTCACCTTGCGGCTGCCCCACCAACCGTCCCGGGTGCGCACGGTCCCCTCAATGCGTCCCCAAGGTTGAAGACGAATCTCCAGAGGCTTCGAGGTATCGAAACAGCGCACCTGACCCAGCCCCGCCAATCCGACCGCCACCACCGTGTGCGCCCCCGGTTTCGGATCAAACGAGAAGGAGCCTTTTTCGTCGGTTTTCCTGCGGTAGTCATCGCGCTGTGCCCGGGGGATGTTCCCAAAAGCGCCAGGCGCAAAGGCCGTCCCGCTGAGGCTCACGCCCGCCTCAGCCGTGCAGAGGGCGACCTCGACTCCTGCCGCAGGGCTCCCATCGGGCAGCAAGACTGCGCCACGGATGGATCGGGCCGCGCTCTGGCGGCTTAGCCTAAAGTCACACACGCCTTCCACTCCATTGGTCAACTGGAGCCGAGCATCGACCGTCTCGTAGCCATCGGCCTCGACTCGCAAGTAGGGAACCTGCTCCTCTTCGATCGCCACTTGATAGAAACCGTCGTAGCCGGGTTGGCTGCGCGGATCCCACACCGGGGTCGGGTCGGCAGGGTTCCACTGCTGCGAGTGCCCCACGGTAAACTTGAAGCTGGGCACATGTGCGCCGGTCTCGGCGTCAGTCACGTTGCCCTTCACACTTCCGGCAGGGTGCAGCACGATCGTATGTTCCTGGCCATCGGCCGAGAGCTTGTTCGTGCGGGAATAGCAGTAGCCGGCCTTGCCGAATTGCAGTTCCAGCTCCCCTTTGGGAGGGGAAAGCCAGACCAATCGCCCGTCCGCATCCGTCGGCTGTGGCAGATGCTGGCCGAGGGTCCCCGCTCTTCCCCACCAATGATACAGAAACAGGGACACTCCTGGCACCCCTTGACCTGACTCATCCACCAGGCGGAGGTTAAGCGGACGCACGGCGTCGAGGCGGAACACGATCGCCGCGGACACGTTCGTGGTATCCAGTGCTTGTTGATCGGCGGCAAATCCATCCGCCATTACCGTCACGAACGGTGGCGTTGCAATCTTGTCCAGGGCGAATTGCCCCGAGGTGTCGGTGGTATCCTGGGCAAAGGGCTGTTCGCCGAGGCCGCCCCAGACCTTCGCCCCCGAGATCGGACGGCCCTGGCTATCCACGACCAACCCCGTGACCGCGCCGGTCTTCCCAAAGGCCTGTCCTCCCTCCTTGGCAATCCGCGCGGAAGACACATTCGCAACTTGTTCGGTGGCCGTTGTCGCAACGTCCATTCGGGAGGCGTCATTCACGGAAATCGCCTGCGGCGCCGCGTGGCGTGTGAGTAAACCGCCGGCGCTCGCCACCACCAGGATCAGAGCCACCGAGGCTGTCCCCACCCCCAGGGCCGATTTGGCTGTTGCCCAGCGCCAGGCGCTGAGAGTCTCGCGTGCCAATCGCGGCAATACCGCCGAAGCCGAGACGCCGGCGGCTGCGCCTGTGAGCACGCCGGCGCCCAGCGCCGCAGGCGCAGCCTGCACGGTCTTCTCGGTCAAAACCGCAACCAACATCGTCCCGCTCACGGCCACGCCGCGCCGCACCAGCAAAGCCCTCAGCTTGTCAACCGCCCGGCTGACGCGCTTCTTGGCGGCGTCTTCGCTGATGCCCAGTCGGCGTCCCACCTCAAGCAAGGGCTTCTTTTCGTAAAACCGCATGAGAATGGCGGCCCGTTCGGGCTCCGAGAGCGCCGCAACCACCTGGTCGAGGTGCGGCTCGAGCCGCTCCCAAACAGCCTCATTGTCCTCAGGGGTAGTGGTTATGGCGGTCATAGATGCAGCAAGTTGCTCACGATTCTTTTGGCGTTGTTCAGCCCGCAGGGCGCGGCTGCCCACGAAACAGGTTGTGCGGAAGAGCCAGCCGCCCAAAATGGTCCCCGAACGCAGGCTGCCGGCCTTGCGCGCCAGCAGGATGAAAACCGACTGGGCCACCTCCTCCGCCAACTGCGGCTGACGCACCTGGCGCCTGGCCACGGAGTAAACCCACGCGAGATGCCGCCCGACCAACTCGGCGAAAGCCGGTTCCGAGCGGTTCTTCGCCCAAAGCTCAATTAGTTCCCAATCGCTCATAGTGCGCATGTTCTTCCATCTATCCATCCCCGCCAACCGAGAAAGGGGACAGCGTTTTTGCGGCTGCGAGCCCTATGGCGCGAGCACCGTCGGGGAGTAAAGATTTCTCTGAAGGAACAGGCGTCTGAGAATTCGCCGCATTATTATCCGGCCGGCGTTTACACCGAAGGAGAAAAAGGCCGCTCCCCCGCGACTCAGAATCCTTTCCACGACCAGCTTGGCGACTCCTGGTAAGTGAAACGGACTTTGTCTCCCGGATTGAGGATAAAGGTTTGGCCCGGGGTGAGGCCGGCTTGGAGGGTGCAGCTTCGCCGCTTCGCATCCGTCTGTGTCCATTCCAGCACCCTGCCGGGGGTGAGGATTTGCACCTGGACCGGGCCGAGGTTCCGGTTGACCCTTCTGGAGCCTAGCGTTGTTGCCGCCCCCCACGATATAGACGTCTCTGACCTCCTCATGCGCGCGATTGAATGCCTCCTGGAGCCCGGAGGTTTTGGCGCCCGGCGTGCCGGGACCGAAATCGCCGCCGTCGGCCGGGCCGTTGGGCGTCACCACGATGTAATTGAGGCTGCGCCATTGGGTTGGCACCGCCTTCGGCTCCACCGTGTTTGTGGTCTGGGCGGGACCGTTTCGCGTTTGGATTCCTGGAAACTCTCCGTGGCGAAAATGCAATTAAGGCACGAAAGTTGTCATCCTGTTTGCGTTGCGCGTCAGTCGGCGCCGTGCGGCCACTTCCTGGGCGACTTCTGGTGGTGAAGCGGGCCGCGGCCAGACCAGGTCGGGCGGGTCAAGGTCAAGCTGCCGGAGGTGGGCAGGCATTCGAGCCCGGCCGGCAATTTGCCCGTTCCCGCCATCGTCCGTGCAGTCCACTCCAATGGAATAGAGGAGGAAATGGCCGTCCTCGGTGCGCCGGTAGCGGAAGGGCCTGCCATCCATGAAATCGAGCGGCGGG
>Ga0209415_10007929_pt1 | contig 18451 bp, 15 predicted proteins | sample PeaSoiSIISIP2007_FD_187696 | JGI IMG/M metagenome (GOLD analysis project Ga0209415, IMG submission 187696) | Peat soil microbial communities from Weissenstadt, Germany - SII-SIP-2007 (SPAdes) (version 2) | ecosystem: Environmental > Terrestrial > Soil > Wetlands > Peat | place: Germany...
GGCCGCCGAGTTGATCGCCCGCGCCGACGCAGCGATGTACCAGGAAAAAGCTCAAAGAGGGAAGGCGAGCAAATAGCCGCGACAAAGAATGGACGTATTTGTCGCCCGGCAGGCAATCTTCGACCGCAAACGGCAACTCTACGCCTATGAGTTGCTCTACCGTTCCGATGCCGAGTGCAATGAGTTTGATGGCTCAGACGCCGCAGCAGCTACGCGGCAGGTGATCTCGAGCACGCTGCTCTCTATAGGTTTAGAGAATATTTTGTGCGGTAAGAAGGCTTTCCTCAACTTTGATCATCGCCTGCTCAGCGACGGGATGCACATGAGTTTGCCGCGGCAGGCAATCGTGATTGAAATCCTCGAATCCGTTCAGCCAACCGCCGACCTCATCGCCCTGTGTCAAAGCATTCACGAACAGGGCTACTCGATCGCCCTGGACGACTTTGTTTCGCAGCCCCAGTTTGAACCGCTCACCCGTATCGCCAAGCTGATCAAAGTGGATTTGCGAGCGACGTCGAAGGAGGAACAGGAGCGCCTGCTGCGGATCTACCAGCCGCGGGGGCTCATGATGCTCGCCGAAAAGGTTGAGACTCACGAGGAGTTTGAGTGGGCGCGGCGCGCCGGATACGATTTATTTCAAGGCTACTTCTTCGCGCGGCCGGTCATCGTCAGCGGGCGGCAAATCCCGGCGGTCAAGGCTACGTGCATGCGTCTGCTCCGCGAGACGCGGCAGAAAGACCTGGACTTTCAACACTTGGAGATTCTGATTCGCGAGGACGTGTCACTCACGTTCAAATTGTTGCGCTACGCGAACTCAGCCCTTTTCGGTAGAAGCGAGAAGACCAGCTCGATCGGGCGAGCCTTGTTGGTGCTTGGTGAGGATGGTATTCGCCGCTGGGTCGCTCTGGCAACTCTACCGACGTTAGCGACGAACAAACCTGGCGAGTTAGTAACCCTTTCAATTGTGCGGGCGCGCTTTTGTGAGCGGCTGGCGCAACTTGGGGGAATCGTGCAGCACGGCGATGCATTTATGATGGGCATGTTCTCCTTGCTGGATGCGCTGATTGACTGCCCCCTTGATGAAGCGCTGCGCGAGGTGGATTTGGGAGCCGGCATCACCGAAGCTTTGCTTGGAACAGCTCCGGCACAGGATGTGCTCACAAAAATCATCCGGCTCACCCGCCGGTATGAATTGGGCGATTGGGACGAGGTTGAGAGTCTGGCGCGCGATTGCGGAGTTCCTGCCGCTGCCGTCGGCGCCGCATACGTCGAATCAACACTGTGGGCCGAACGCCTGCTGCACAACGTCGACGGCTAAATCCCGGTTTCACGAGGGGACTGAAACCTCCGTCGGTTTCGGGCAGAAATTGGCTAGAACGAGAACCGCGCGACGATCGTACCCGTCCGGGGCTGGGGATAGAACGCCGAGGATTGACTCGGCAACGCGTATGCGGTGTTCGGCGCGAGATAGGTGCGCTAATCCCGAAGCCACTGGTATAGATCCCCAACGCATTCTTCGCCGGCGCGTTCTGCGGATTCGTCGTGATCGGGGATGGCAACAGCGTCCGGTTAAAGATGTTGACGAATTCGCCTCGGATCTGGAGATTCATTCGTTCCTTGATCCGGAAGTTGCGTGCGAAATTTGCGTCCTCCTCCGGAGTGCGTGGGGCGCGGAAGCTCTTGATGAAATTTCCCGCCGCCATACAAGTTCCATTCGTGGGGCAGGGGCCCAGGCGTTCGGATTCAGCACCTGTTGGTAATACGGATTGTAGCTGTGGATATCGTTGATATTCACGTTATACAAGGGCTGGCCCGCCTTCCAAATGTTGGAGATACGGAGATTTTAGAGCTGTATCCGCGAAAACAGATAAGCACCTGCGGCAACCAGCGCGGCGGCGATCACCGATAGAACGGTCATGTCCAGAGTGGCGCTGAAATGGCCCACGCCGATAAGCGCTCCGCGGAGGCCGTCAACGCCGTAGGTCAGCGGGTCCAGGCTGGCGATGACGGTGAGAGCCTTGGGCAGATTGGTAAGCGGGAAGAGAGCGCCGGAAAGGAAGAAGATCGGCATCACCAGGAAGTTCATCACCAGCTGAAAACCCTGGAAGTCGGAGAGTACGGAGGCGATCGCCGTGCCCATCGCGGTAAACATCACAGCTACGAGGACCATAAATAGCAACGCGACGGGCAGACTCGCGAAGCTGGTGACACGGAATCCGGCCAGGAGGCAAATCACGATCACAATCAGTCCTTGGAACATCGCCACCGTGGCCCCACCCAGAGTACGGCCGGCCATGATCAGGATGCGCGGCACCGGCGCCACCAGAGTCTCCTTGAGAAACCCGAACTGGCGGTCCCAAATCAGCTCGATGCCGGAGAAGATTGCGGTGAACAGAATGCTCATGCCGATCACGCCGGGCGCGAGGAACTGGATATAATTACCCTGCCCCGCCCTTTGAAAAATCGGCCCGAAGCCGAATCCCAGCGCGAGCAGGAACAGGAGCGGCTGCCCCAACGACGCGATGATGCGCGGCCGCGAGCGGAAGTAGCGTTTAATCTGGCGCAGCCACAAGATGTAGATCGCGCTCATTCGTTCAGTTTCGCTTCCCCCGGAACATGCGCGCCATATTGCGCATTTGATCGATGGAGCCGGCTTCCTCCTCGCGGATGGTTGAGCCGGTCAGCTTCAGGAATGCGTTCTCCAGAGTGTCGGTGCCGGTCTGCTCCTTGAGCTCCGCCGCCGAGCCCTGGGCCACGATCTTGCCGTGATCGATGATGGCGATGCGGTGCGCCACACGATCGGCCTCTTCCATGTAGTGGGTGGTCAGGAACACGGTCACGCGCTCCTCTTCGTTGAGCTTTTTCACGTGCGTCCAGAGCTGATTGCGGGTCTGCGGGTCCAGGCCCAATGTCGGCTCGTCCAGGAACACGATCTTGGGGGTGTGCAGCAGCCCCCGCGCGATCTCCAGACGCCGCTTCATGCCGCCGGAAAACTGCTTGACAAAATCGTTGCGGCGGTCCCACAACTCGAACAGTTTCAGCAGCTTCTCGATGCGCTCGGCACGGACCTTACCGGGAACTTTGTAGAGCACGCCATGAAAATCCATGTTCTCGTAGGCAGTGAGTTCCTCGTCCAGGCTGGGATCTTGAAACACGATTCCGAAACGCTTGCGCGCCTCGTTGTGCTGGACCGCCGGATTCAGCCCGTCCAGCTCCACTTCCCCGCTGGTGGGCTTGAGCAAAGTGGTCAAAATCTTGATGGTGGTGGTCTTACCGGCCCCGTTCGGCCCCAGGAACGCGAAGATCTCGCCCTGAGCCACGTCGAAGGAGATGTCCTTGACTGCGGCAAAATCGCCGTAGTTTTTCACCAGATTGCGGACCTTGATCATTGCTTATCGGACCATTATTTATCGGCTCGGGGTTTGTCAAGGGGTCGCGTCCCGGCCGGTGCGGCTCCGTCTTCCGGAACCGGCTTGGCCAACCGAGTGATTTTGGACATCAGTTCCAGAAAGATCTCTCGTTCGCCGCTGCTTAACGGCTCCAGCCAACTACACGCCATCAGCTCCCGCTTGTCGCGAAACTCTTCCTGAAGCTTGCGGCCGTACTCGCTCATCTCCACCTGCACCACCCGGCGGTCCTCCTCGGAGCGATTGCGCAGCACCAGACCCTTGGCCACCAACCGGTCCACAGTGTGCGTGGCCGTAGACAGAGGAACGGCCAGAGACTCCGCCAGGTTGCTCATCATGATGCGCTCGCCGGAATCGAGAATCACCAGTGCCCGAATCTCCTCCCGCGAAATCTCGAGAGACGCTTCGTCGCCAGTCCTGCGAGGCAGCATCAGGCGGCGAAACAGCGTGTCAAGATAGCCCAGAAGTTGGGCAGACTGATGATCCACGCGGTCTGCGCCGGGTGGCTCCGGGTTTGAAATGCCCGGCGCGACTGTAGTTCGCTTTTGCAATATTTCAAGTATCGAAGGGATTTCACGCTTTGTCAAGCCCGGACAGGACTCCAAGCGCGCGAACCCACTTTACTTGCGTGCGGACATTGTCTGGTCGCCGTCGGTGTACGCGACGTACCCATCCGTACCGGCGGAAGCCGCCAGATCCTTGGATTTGGCCTTCACCCCGGGAAGCTCCACGCCGCCGTACGATCCTTCCGAGCGCGTCTGGACCGCGCGGATATTGAGCTTATGGCCGTCCACGGCATCTACCGACGTGAGCTTGAACGTCAACTTGCCTCCGCCAATAAAGCCGAGGATCTTTTTCCCCGGAACTTCCGCAATCGCGCCCGTAACGGCCGCGCCTTTGGCGATTACGATGCTGTCGCCCTCGCGTACGTCCTCGCTCACAGTGAAGCGCAGGGGCCGGCCTTCCTGGGCGTTTTCCGGAATATCCTCCGCCAGCGTGATCTTAAACGGCTTGCCATCCTTGATCGTCACAGTTCTGAAATTGCCGGATGGGGCCGGATTGGGCTGCGGCGGCGCGGGAGCCTTCGCGGCCGGGTTTGCTGCGGACGCCAGCTGAGACTGAGCGGGAGTCGCGGGAGGCGGAGCCGGCTCCTGTGGCTGCGCTGCTACCGTTGGCTGCGGTGGAGGAGGCGTCTCCTGCTTCGGCGCCGGCTTCGCCGGGGACGCCGGCGCGGGTGAGCTGCCCGATGTGGACGCGTTAGCCGGCGAGGGCGTGGTTGACCCTGCTCGTTTGGGGTTCCGCATCGCCTCAATCACTATATCCGGCACTCCCGCCTTGCTCAAACGGATCAACTCGGCCGGCGTCATCACGAAATCGGTCTTGGAAGACCGGATCTGCCCGATGATCAGAGGAGGGGACACTTTCCCCTCGACCATCTGGATAATCTGGTCGTTAGTCAGGCTTCCGTCGGCCGGAGGCGCCGGGTTTTGCGCGACGGCTGTGGTATCAGTGGGAGTCTCGGGCGGAGCGGTCGCCGCCGGAGTTGCGGATTCGGGCGTTGCAACCGCGGCCTGTTCGACGGGCGCCGAAGCTTTGTGGTGCTTCCACCACACTCTCCCGCCGATCCCAGCCAGCACCAGCGCAATCACGACGGCCAGCGCGCCGGCCAGCGCCGGCCCAGGCACGCTGATCTTCTTTCCGCCTCCGGCCTGGACGCTCGAAGGAGCCACGGGCGGCTCCGCAACTCGCGCCCGGTACAGCCTTCCCGAGTCCGATTCGTACTTCAGCGCCGTCAGCGCCATCTGCACGTCCTTCATGGTCTGCCAGCGCTCGTCCGGACTCTTCTTGAGGCACCGGCGGATCACTTGCTCAAGTTGCGGCGGAGCTTCGGGAGCAAATTCGGCTATGGGCCGCACCTCGTCGCGCAGAATCGCCGACAGCGTGGTTAGCGTGGAGTCGCCTTGAAAGGCGCGCTCCCCCGTCGCCATCTCGTACAGCACCACTCCGAACGAAAAAATGTCGCTGCGGGTGTCCACCTTCTTGCCCTGCGCCTGCTCTGGGGACATGTAGCTGACCGTTCCGATGATCGAGCCTTCAATCGTCAGCGGGGATTCCCGCATCGTCTTGGTCTCGTCATCAGTCCCACCCACCGCGCTCAGCGGCCCGCGGTCGGCCATCTTGGCCAGCCCAAAATCCAGAACCTTCACGAAGCCGGACTCCGTCACCATCACGTTGCCCGGCTTAAAATCCCGATGCACGATGCCGGCGCTGTGCGCGGCTTGCAAGGCGTCGGCCATTTGCACGCTGTACTTGAGCACCTGCGGTCCGCGGAGGCCGCCCTTGGGAATCAAGTCCACCAGCGTCTTGCCGGACACGAACTCCATCACCATGAAGTCCGCGCCCCCTTCGCTGACGATATCGTGAATGGTGATGATGTGCGGATGGTTCAGCGCGGAGGCAGCCTGAGCCTCCTGGGTGAATCGCTGCCGCGCGCGCAGATCGGGATCGCCCCTGGCCGCGGTGCTCAACACCTTAACCGCCACGAACCGGTTGAGCCGGGTGTCGTGAGCCTTGTAGATTTCGCCCATGCCACCGGCGCCCAGTTTTTCCAGAAACGAATAATGCAGAATCGTACGGCCGACCATAGAAAAACCGCCCTCAGAGACTTCCAATAGTGTTTCACAAATAGTTTGTCACAAAACTGGCGCATAGCGCGCGGGGGGGTTGGAGACGGATTTGTCTAACGGATTATCCAGCGCAAGCCGGCCATGGGTCCGGTCAGCGTCCCCACCAGGAATTGGGTGCCTGCGGTCGAGGTCTTGAAGTGGAAAAACTTGTATCCTCCGAAGATCTCCAGATGCTTGAAGCGCACCACCGCCTGCGCCTCCGCGTCCGCGATATCGGCATGATGAGGGAACCCAAAACCCAAGGTGCGCGCCTCGAAATAGAAGTTCTTGCTCGGAATGTATTCGGTCGAGATCCCGAAGTCCGGGTAGAAAATATTCTGCGAGCCGGTGGCCGGCGTAAACGTCGCGCTGGCCTCGAATGGAGCGTCCACGGTGAGGCTGACTCCCGTATAGTTGAAGGCCCAGAGGGTTCGAATTCGCCATTTCGAATCCTCGGGAGGGGCCGGCCAAGTCAGGTAGTTCCAGGTGATCTGGGCGTTGCGCACGTGGTAGGTGGGAGAAATGAAATCGCCCTGCGTAAAACTGCTGCCAAACAAGCTCAGAGGGACAGCGGCGTAGCCGGTCCCGACGCCTTCGGCCTGAAAATACGATATTTCCAGGTGGTTGAATTTCCCCGCCGGTATCGAAATAAACGCGCCTGGCGTACGCGGCCGCGCATTGGGCAAACCCAATATTTGATCCTGCGTATAGTATTGAGCCGCATTGCCCGGGAGCGTTTTCGGAGAGCCGCGGGTGAGCCAATAGAACACCCCCTCCGGCTCGCCGTAGTCGGGATCGTCCTTGCTGATCTCCGGCGGGGCGGTGGTGGCAGCCGGATTCTGCTGCTGTTGCGGCGGAGGCTCCGGCGGGGCGGGCGGCTGCTGCTGGCCGAACATCAGCGAAGAGAGGGCACACATCCAACCCGCCGTGACGATCGGTTTCAAGATTTCCTCATGTATTGGAATGGACCGGTTTCAGAAAGCCTAGTCTTTAAGGATAAGCTGCCGCCGGGGAAGGGTTCAAGCCGCATCAGATTGTTTTTGTCGCGCCCCCGTCCATGTCGATCAGCGACCCATGCAGCAAACGCCCCTCCGGGCCGGCGATAAACGCAACCAGCGCAGCGATGTCGGCGGGCTCGCCAATACGGCTGATATTTTCTTCTTGGACGTAATGTTGCTCCGCCTCGGATACAGCGATTTTGCGCTCCGCTGCGAAAGCCTCGAGTCTTTTCTCAAAGCGCTCCGTGCGGATGGTCCCGGGATTGATCGCATTCACCTGCACGCCGTCGCGCAGCCCCGCGTCGGCCATGGCCTTGGTGAAGGAGAGCAGCGCCGCGTTGACCGAGCCGCCGATGGTGAATTGGCGTCCCGGCGTCCGTCCGCCGACGCCGGAGATAAAGATCAGCGAACCCGCGGACTTTTTCAAATGCGGCCACGCCGCGCGTGTCAGCCGCACCGCGCCGAAAAACTTCAGCGCGAATCCGTCGGCCCAATCTTCATCCGTCAGCGCCTCGAACTCGCCGCGCTTGGTCGCACCCGCGTTGTTTACGACAATCGCGATCCCTCCGAACCGGCTCACCGCAAAGTCGGCCAGCCGCGCTGCGCTTTCGGGCCGGCGGAGATCCAGAGCGATCGCCGCGGCCCACCCATTTGTCGAGCCTGCTGCCGCCTCCATCTCCTCAACTGCCCGCTTTAGCGCCTCACCGTCGCGCGCACACAGCACTACTCGAGCGCCCTCCCGCGCCAACCGCAGCGCAATGGCTCGCCCGATTCCCCGGCTGGCGCCCGTCACGATGGCGGTCTTACCCTCGACGAGTCGCATGATCCTCCCTAGTGTAAGCGAGGCGCCTCACCGGCGGTTCACTTGACTTCGAAATCTGCCGTCCGTTTGACTTGCTTCCTGGTGGAATCGAACGCAGTTACTTCGAGCTCATAGGGTCCTGTCGCGAGCGAGCTGAGCCGCAAGCTTGCGCCCGCCGGAATCGAAGGCTTACCGGCATTGCTCGAAAGGGGGAGTGTCGTGACTCCTGAGTCCCATTTGGGTTCTTCGGTCCTGCGATCCAACACTCGCACTCGGACTCTCACCGACGCCGGATCTGGATCGTAGAACTCAAGGTAGAAGAAGCCAAGTTCCGACCTGGCGAATTGGCTTGAGCCCGACGGCACGAACTGAGCGCCCTCCGCGATCAGCGGCGTCCGGTCTTCGACTAACGAAGAGACCAGGCCGAGGTCGGCCGCCGAATGTGTCTCCCGGCTCAGAGCCACGCTGCTCAAAGTGAGTTCCCCGGTATTCCAGGGATCGACGGCCAGCGGGACCTCGATCTTTCCGAAATCAGGGATCTTTCCAAAACTGGTCCCGTCCGACTCGAACGTCACCGCAAAGTTGTACTTCCCCGGAGCAATCCTGAACTGCTTCTCGTAATGCACCGGTGTTTGCTTGAATTTGTCGACCTCCGCTTGATTGTCGAAATCGAGCTTGAGGGTGTCGCTGAAGCGCGCCCCTACACTGCCATCCGGCGCAGTCGCGGTTCCGAGAAGGTTGACCTCGGCATGCAGCTTCCCTCGTTGATTCTCAAATTTCAGCCCGTTGGGCGCGATCTCCATCGCTAAGTGGACTCTGGCAACGCTCGGTGAGCTATAGAAGTAGGGAAGCTGAATCGACGCCCTGAGGTTGCCTGCTTCCGTGCCCGCGGCGCGGCTCTCCAAATCCTTTGCCGCCGGAGTCCCAGTGATTAAATCCGGCGGTTTCGCGGCGCAGTAGCTGCTGCGCGCGCGGACCGTGGCGCCTCCGCGATCCACCTTGACCCGCAGTGCGTGGCAGCTTCCTTCCTTCGATTCGGGAGGCGTATAACTGAGCACGTAGTATTCGGTTTGTTCTTCGCCGATCTGCTGCAATCCGGCCGGCAGTTCGCCGGAATCGCGTACAAGAAATCCTCCGGTTCCATCGGCCAGCGCGAGCAAAAGATCCTGGCCTGCCGCGAGGTCCTGAGTTCGAGGCGAGTCGTCCGTGCCCTGAAGTCCACGCCCACGGCGTCCGGAAGTCTCCTGATTGGGAAGCGATTCCACGTCAACAGAAACCGGGCGCACATTGACTGGATAGATGGCGACATCGGAGCGGCTGGAGGCCTCAATAGCCGCCGCGATCACCGATTTCAACTCGGAGGAGAACGGCAGTCCCCCGGTTAGCAGAACGATAGTCTTTCGGCCTGGAAGAACGCCGAGATCCTTTGTCAGATTCCCGAGGGATTGAAGCATGTTGCGCGACCCGAAATTGTCCGCGGCGCTTGGCGTGCCCGATCCGGTGGAAGGCCGTTCCAGCTTCGAGCTGCTGGTTACGCTGCTGGAGCCTTCCACCCGGTTCAGAGCGTCCTTCAGCAGCCCGGCGTCGTCCGTGAAATTTTGGGCCACGCGCAGAAAGCCGTTGTAACTCACGATAGCCATGGAGCGGCTCGATCCAGAGTTCGCATCGATGAACCGGGAAGCGGCCTGCCGCGCCAGGAATTGATCTTGGCCCGCCATCCTGGTGTCGTCGAAGAACAGTACCAGAAAATGCGGCTCGGCGGACTTCGATTCCAGAGAGAGGCTGGTGATGGCTTGTTCCTTGCCGTCCTGCCAAATGCGGAAGTCCTTCGCGGTTAGATCGTGGACGTACTCTCCGCGTTTACCGGTGACCACCGCGTCCACCAGCACCGTGCGGGTCTCGATCTGGATGACCGGGCTCTGCTGTGCCTGTCCTGCGAAGCCCGTCAGGCAAAGGAGAACGAGTCGTCCGGCGCGGCGCCTGCTCATGGCACCTCGATGCCGGTGTTCCTGGCCGCCGTGGTGTGCCCTTCGCTGTCCTTCACCACCACTCGCACAATGTATCGCCCCGGTGGCACGCTGAAACTCTGCTCCACGCTGATCCCGGAACCTTCCAGCACCTCGAGTGACTTGTCCCGGAGACGCATCTCCACCACTCGCTCGATACCGGAAATGTAGTTCCCGCTCTGGTCGAACAGGCCCGTGACAACCCTCAGCGTATCGTTGTTCCGATCGTCAGTCTTCTTAAACTTCAACGCCTTTGCATCCAGGCGGGCAACCACGCTTATCTCCGCCTTCGCTCCGCTGGGCTTGAAGAATTCCGCATGTAGATCCAGTGGAATGTCCGCAATCTCATCCCGTGAGAACAGCGCCTCCTTGAGCTCTTCCTTCGCAGCCTCAGCCGGATCGACAGCATGACTCGGCGCCCAGTAGCCGCGCCGCGCCTCGATATCGAGCTTCGCTTCCTTCGCGAGCTTCACCTTCAACCCGTGATAGCTTCCATCGAATTTCAAATTATCCGGCGAGAAGCCGAGCACGTAGACATACTCAGGCCGTCCGGCGAGTTCCTTTAGACCGCCCTCGAAATCGTTGTCGTTGTGCACGGTCCCACCGGTTCCATCGGCGAGTTCGGAGAGGATATCGCCCGACCTGGACGCCTCGTCCTGTTCGGCCTGCAGGCGGACAAAGCCCGCGTCAGGAGAATTGGCGCCACCGGATTCTGCGTCAAAGGTGCGTGTTCGAAGAGGAGTGTAGACGCCGCGGATGTCCAGACTGTTGACGATCACGTTGGCGCGAATCGCTTTCTCAAAGATGTCGTTCTCGTTCGTTCGATGCTCGGCGGACATGATGAACCCGGGCGATACCAATACGATGGTCCGGCTTCCGGGCAGAGCGGACATTTTGGTTATCAAATCCCTCAAAACCGTTAACCCGCTCGTCGTCTCTTCCATCCCGTACAGCAGGGCGGTGTTCGCCGTCGTCCAGAGATACCGAAGCGGGAGGCTCTTGTCTACGGGGTGATGCAAACAGCCATCAGCCTCGCCCAGCAATACCGCCGCGAGCTGGCTGCCGCGAGTGATGCCGAACGGCGTCAGCGACTGTTCCTTGTTGATGAGATAGTCGGCGAGGTAGTAGCTGATTTGCAGACACTCCGTTTTGTCGGTGATTGGTGTCCATGGCTGAATCCGGTTCACCGCGTCGTGGAGTTTGGCGACATCATTTGTAAAGCCTTGCGTGGTACGGCCGCTGGTGGTGAAAACGCCGGCGCGCGTGTTGGGATCGAGTGCCTGGTCCAGGTGGTGATTCGCGGCTTGCCGCGCCTGCAACAGATCGCCCGGCTGCATGTGGATGTCGTCGAAGAAGTAGGCGACGTAGCGGTCCGGCAGCTCGGGTTTGGAAGTCGCGGCGGACGGCTCTGCGGCGTTTCCCGCGACAGACGCCGCGGAAGAGGCCGTCGCCGGGGTTGTAATGCTGGTTTGGATCGTGAACTTAGTGATGACTTGCGGCTTGCCTTTGTCGAAGAGCTGGAAATCCTCCTGCCGCAGGCCACCCACCGCTCGGCCCTCCTTATCGCGGATCACCACCGGCACGGAGACCAGGTTAACCCGGCTGCTGAAGGTCGCCGGAGCTTCGTGCGAGACCACTTCCGGTTGGCTCTGGGCGGAAGCCTGGGCCCACGCTGGGCATGATCCGCAGACCACCAGGCACAGCACCCATGAGCGCACGTTCATGCCTACTACTGTAGCGCCGGAGCTGTCTTCAGGGTTCCCTTCAGCGCCTCGTCGAGATTGATGTGATTGGTATCGAGCGTGATCCCCATGGCCTGGTCCAGCGCAACCTTCGCCTTGGCGTAGACATCGCGGGCTTGCACCTCCGCGAGTTGGGCCGCGAACAGGTCCCGTTCCACCAGGATCACGTTGTAGGAAGTGGAGAGGCCCGCGGTGAGCCTCTTTCTCTCCGCGTCGGTCTTCTGCTCATTCGTGCGGACGGCCCCGCGCGCGGCTCTCACCTGCGCCCGGCCTAGCTCCACGCCGATCAAAGCGTTCTGCACGTCGACCTCGATCTGGCTCTTGGTCCGCACCAGCGTGTCTTGCGATTGCTTCAGCTCCAGCCGCGAGCGGATCTCGTCGGCCTGCGCCTGCCGGTTGCGCAGCGAGAAACTCACGCTGACGCCGACCGCGACCTGCGGATAGGCGAACTGCACGTTCTCCGCAAGGGAGCTCCCGAAGAGTTTGTTCAGCCCTTCCGCGTTGAACAAGCCATAAACGTTGACGTTGGGCAGCAGTGCATTGTCGAGAAACGGCATGACATCCTGCTCGCTCTTGATGTTGCCGTTGGCGATGGAAATCTCCGGCCGGTTCTTTTGGGCGATCGCGACCGCCTCCTGGAGGCTCGGAAGCTTGTCGTTGTCAGGCTCCGGAAAGGAATCTGTTGTCTCGATGGGGGCCGAGGCGAACGGCTCGTCCAGGTTGGCGCTGATCATGCTCTTCAATGTCAGCTCGGCGTACTCGACGTTGGTCTGAGCGATGACCAAATCCCGCTGGCTGGCCGCGACCTGCGCTTGCGCGTTCACCACGTCCAGCCGCGCCATCACGCCGGCGTCGAAGGCCCGCGCGTTGTTGCGGTACAGTTGCTCCGATACCTCCAGGGCCTGCTCCGCCGTGCGCACGGACTCCCGCGCGCTGATCAGATCGTAGTAAGCGTTCTCGGCGCTGGCCAGCGAGGCGATGACCTGCTGGCGGAAGGATTCTTTTTCGATGCCCTGCTCGTTCTGCGCAACCTCGATCAAGGCCCGGTTTACTTTGTAGCCGAATCCGTTGACCAACTGCTGGGCCACGGTGACCGTGAAGCCGGGTGTGAACGCCGGATCGAACAGCAAATGCAGTTGCGTGGAAGTCTGTCTCTGAAATCCGTAGGAAGCCGTGAAGCTGGTGCCTGAGGGGAAGGCTTGCACGTAACTCACGGTAGCGGCCACAGTATGCGTAGTCACCTGCGGTATTCCGGCGACCACCAGGGTGTTCAGTGGACTGGGAGTACGGTCCAGGCTGAAGCTCACGCGAAGGCTAGGGTCGAACACGCCTGACGGCGCCACGTTGACGGCGGACGCCGCTCCGGTGATACCGCCTGCGTTCGAGGCCCCGCCTCCGCCTCCGCCCGCGGTTCCCAGGATGCTGCCGCCCGTGGCTCCGGCGAATACTCCGCTGGGGATCGCGCTTTGATCCACTCCGCGCGGCGACGCACCGGATCGGGCTCGCATCAGATCGGTCTGCGCCGCGGCGGGAAAGTAGCGCGCCCCCGCGACGGTCAAATTATTCTGCACCACGGCCGCGGCTATCTCAGCCAGGGACAGCCGCAGTTTGCCATCCTGCACCTCTAGCGGAACATTCGCCGCATTGGACAGATTCGGCTCCGGAACGTATCGGTTCACGTACGGCTTGATCAGATTCGGGAACACCTTGGCGGGGACGCTGTAGTCCGGAGCGACTGGGTTTTGCGCCTGCGCGACACACTGGGCGAGCAGCACAACCGCTGCGAACTTCAAAGCCGTGGCGCACGCACTCGTGCGTGCCGCGTCGCCACTCCTGGCGACGCCCAATCCCAAACGCACATAAGGTGTCGAGAAGAGTCTCGACACGGCACGCAGGAGTGCGTGCGCCACGCTGGTCATCCTCCGTGGCGCGCTCATCGGTTACCTCTTTGCGCCGGATTCGGTTGCGTCGGATTCGCGGCCGGGGCGTGAAACGGCGGAGTGGGCTGAGTGGTGACGATTCCGCTGACCGCGTCCTCCAGCCGGATTCCGTTCTGCTCGAGTGTCGTTCCCGTGGCCTGATCCATCCCTACCAACGAGTTCGCGTAGGCGGCCTCCACTTGTACTTCGGAATATTGCGCGGTCACCAGGTCTCGCTCCTTCAAGATCACGTTGTAGGCCGTGGAAAGACCCTCCCGCAGCTTCTCCTGCTCCGCATCGCGCGATTCGAGTGCGAGCCGCGTCGCCTCGCGCGCCGCCTCCACCTGCGCCTTGCCCTGAATCAGGCCGATCCGCGATTGCTGCACTTGCAAGCGAATCTGATTACGCGTGTTTTGCAGACTAATTTCCGCCTGGTTCCGCTCCAGTTGAGAGCGGACATTGTCGGCCTGCGCGGAGCGGTTGCGGATGGATGCGCCAAAGCTCAACCCAACCGCAGTCTCAGGGTAAGTGGCGCCGAAGCTTTGGCCCAGCGCGTCGAAGGCCCCGCTGGTCTGCAGAGCGCCGGTCGGCGTCTTTGAATTGCCCTGTAAACCGGAGGCGGCGTACAGCCCGAAGACCGCCAGGCTGGGCAGCATATTGTTCTTGGCATACTGAATCGCGATGCCCTGATTCAGTAGGTTGTTGGCGGCTTCCTTGAGCTCCGGCCGGTTGGCCAGCGCCGTGGTGAGCGCCTTGTCTAACGCGGGTAGATCGGCTTCCCGAGGCTGCGGCAAGGGATCCGTAACCACGATGACCGCGGCATCCAGATCCGGATCGTCGCGCTTGCTCAGCAACTGTTTCAGGCTGGTTTCCTGCTGTTCGAGGTTGGTCTGCGCCACGATAAGGTCGCGCTGGCTGGAGGCCACTTCAGACTCCGCGGTAATCACGTCGAGACGGGACAGAATGCCCGCCTCTTCCTGTTTCCGCGTGTCGTCCAAGAGCTTCTGCACGGCCATCAGCGACTCTTGCGCCACCTGCACGTTCTCTTGATACGCCCTGAGATTATAGTAGGCGTCCTCCAACTGCGCGACGCTGGTGATTACCTGCTGCCGGAACACCTCGTCCGCGGTGCTCACATCGTTCTTGGCCACGGTCATGAAGCGCTCATTGGGCAAGCGGCCGAATCCCGCCAGCAACGGCTGGTTCACGCCGATCGATAGCCGGGAGGTCACGTCGGGGTTGTACAGGACGTTCTCCTGCGTGGTGATTTGGCGCAGCGTGCTGAGCGACACCGAGTAGCTGAGACCCGTGGTGAACAGTTGCGCATAGGACGCGGTATACGCCAGAGCATCGCTCGTCGTCGTGGGGATGCCGGAGACCACCAGTGAGTTCAAGGGGCTGGTCACCCGGTCAAAGCTGGTGGAAAAGGCAACCGTCGGATCGAAAGCTCCCGCCGCTCCAATCGAGACCGCCCCGCCTCCACCCGTGATACCTCCCGCATTGCCGGTGCCTCCGGTGGCGCCCGCGCTGGTCACTCCTGCTCCGATGGCGCCGGAGTTCAACTCGCTCGGGTACAATGCGCCCGTGAACCCGCGCGCGGCCTGACCGGACTTGGAGCGCAGGATATCCGTTTGCGCGAACGGAATCACATACCGCTGGACCACGATATCCAAGTTGTTCTCCAGCGTCAACGCGACCGCGTCCGATAGCGACAGCTCCAGCTTCCCGTCGTGAATGAGGCTGTGAAGCCGCGGCGAATTGACCAGAGCCGGGAGGGAAAACGGCTTCTGCACGTACGGATTCCAAACATGCGGAAACTCCTTGGGCCCGTACGCCAGCGACCCGAGAAAGCCCTTCTGAAATCCGGCCGTGGTATCGTCGCCCGCGGCTGCCGGGCTGCCGCCGGACGCCGCGCCCCCCGCGGGTCCGTTCTGACTAACCGCCTGCCGCGCCGAAGCAAGCAGCAGGAAGATACACGCACACATCTGCACAGTACGAAACATATGACGAAGAGTGTATAACAGATCGAGATATTCGCGCGACTGCTGGATGGCAGGATGCGGATGGGGTAGGGATCAAACAGGATATGGAAGGATCGCAGACGCGCGCGTTCGCTGAAAACTGTCAAGACCCGGCAGGGAACATAATGTGCAGGACGGCCGGAGCAACTCAAGCCCCAGCCGTTTCCTGCTATCGTCATCGCGCCGCCCGACGCTGAATTGCCTACGGACGCGAGTACTGATTCAGCACCGATACGAGTGCATCCGCGGCCGCTGGCGGTTTCACCCGGCCCCGGACGATATCGCCATTATTCACGTCCCGGCCGTAGACTTTGCGATCCTCGGCGCGGTCCGGAGTGATGGTGGTCCCGTCAAGAGCGATTCCCGCAAAAGCCCCCTTGGCTCGCGAATAGGACAGCATTTCCGCTGTCAGCCTGGCGTCCGTATCGGCCGAGGCAGTCCTGCCCACTGGTCCAATGGCAGCCGAGGCGTCCGCTCCGATTGTAAACTTGTCGCCGGTCAACCGATCCATCCCTCGCTGGTTCATCACCAGAATCACCACGTCGGTGGACTCCACGCCAAGCTGGGCGCCAAAGCTCCCGCCTCCCATCCTCACCGAGGCCGGCCCGCCCCACGTATTTCCAGAACGGCAAACGGCATAGCCGCGTCCATAGTCGCCGCCAAAGACGAAGGCGCCTTTCTTCAATCCCGGCACAACGATTACGCAACGAGCCCGTTCAAAAAGGTCGTGCGGGATGCCCTTGTCCGGAGCGGCCATAATTTCCCTCAAGACATCCGCCGAATGCCGCAAACGCTTATCCGGGGTCTCTTCTTGGCCCCACGCGATCGCAGCTGCTAAACCTATAACAACCGGTAACTTCCACATCGTATTATCTCCTCACCGCAATCAAATTTATCCGCCTGGTACGCGGCTATTCAGGTGATACCTGCGCGGCCACATCTGTTTCTAGGCCTTGTGATCGTGAAACTTCTGGGGCGGAAATATAATCCACTCGATATGCCGACTGAGACCCTCGAAACCTCCTGTTGCGTTGTCGGCGGCGGACCGGCCGGAATGATGCTGGGTTACCTGTTGGCGCGAGCTGGTGTTCGGGTCACCGTGCTGGAGAAGCACAACGACTTCTTCCGCGATTTTCGCGGCGACACGGTGCATCCTTCCACCCTGGAGCTGATGTATGAGCTCGGGCTTCTGGACGCCTTCCTGAAGCTGCCGCACCAGCAATTGACCTCGGTGGGCGGCGTCTTCGGCGACTTCCCGTTCCAGACCGCGGATTTCCGCCACGTTCCGGCGCATTGCAAGTTTGTTGCGCTCATGCCGCAGTGGGACTTTCTGAACTTTCTCGCCTCGCGCGCGAAGAACTTCCCGGCCTTCGACCTTCGCATGCAGCACGAAGCCGTCGGCCTGCTTCAAGATGGCGGCCGCGTCACGGGCGTGGAAGCTCGCACGCCCGAAGGGACCGTTGAGATTCACGCGGACCTGGTGGTCGGCTGCGACGGCCGCCACGCCACCACCCGGCACGTTGCGCATCTCGAAGTCATCGAGTCCGGCGTGCCGATCGACGCGCTCTGGTTCCGCATCAGCCGCAAGACCGGCGACCCGGAGCAATTATTCGGAAGCATCAATTACGGCAAAGCGCTGATCCTCATCAATCGCGGCGACTATTTCCAGTCCGGATTCATCATCCGCAAAGGCTCTTTTGAGGAGATGAAGCGGCATGGCTTGGACGCTTTTCGGAGGAGCATTTTGCAAATCGCGCCTTATATCGGCGACCGCGTCGAGGAGCTAAAGGATTGGGACCAGATCAAGCTGCTAACCGTGCAGATCAACCGCTTGCGGAAGTGGAGCCGGCCCGGACTCCTGTGCATCGGCGATGCCGCTCACGCCATGTCTCCGGCCGGCGGAATCGGCATCAACCTTGCGATTCAGGACGCCGTTGCGACGGCGAATCTTCTTGGCGATGCGCTGCGGGAACGCCGGCTCACCGACGCGCTGATCGCTCGAGTGCAGCGGCGGCGCGAGTTTCCTACGCGCGTCACCCAAGCCGTCCAGGTGGGTGCGCACAACAGATTGGAATACGTGTTTCGCCACCCAGGCCGCATCCATGCGCCGTGGCAGATGAAGCTCGCCTTTCGAATACCGGGCATCCAACGACTAATCGCCCGGTTCATCGGCATCGGAGTTCGCCCGGAGCACATCCACGACACAAAAGCCGGACGCAGCGCCGCCGAGACCTCGATAAGGCGTGTCGCAGTTTTTGCGGGCATCCTTACGGGCATCGCCGTTATCGGCGTAGTGCGAATCTTCAGGCGCTAGGCCGAATTTCTCAACAGACGTTTGGTGCTGATGATGTGGCGCACGCACTCGTGCGTTCCGTGTCGCCACTCCTGGCGACGCCCGGTTCCGACACACCTCTTGACAGATTCTATATTTCTTCTATTGTCGAAATATGCCCGCCGCCAGAACCAAGAAGCAGACCGCCGAGCAGGTCGCCAAGTACGCCGACATGTTCACAGCCACGGGCACAGAGCCCCGCCTGCGCATCACGCAGCTCCTTCTCTCGGCCCACCCCGATAGCCTCGTCGTCGGCGATATCCAAACTGAGCTCGGCATCCCCAATTCCACACTGTCGCATCATCTCGAAAAGCTGAAGAATGAGGATCTGGTTAAAGTTCGCCGCGAGAGCACACAGCGAATACCGAAGCGCTGGAGGAGCTGCTCGGCTTCCTCTATGCCGAGTGCTGCACGCGCAACAAGGCCGTCAAATCCGAGGCAATCATCACCCTTTGCAAATAGAAAGCGAACCCCATGGAAATTCCGGCTCTGAGCAGGAATCTGTAGGGCCCCCCTGGTTTTGCAGGGCTTCCGAGAAGAAGCTGATTTCGGTAGACT
>Ga0209415_10007930_pt1 | contig 18451 bp, 21 predicted proteins | sample PeaSoiSIISIP2007_FD_187696 | JGI IMG/M metagenome (GOLD analysis project Ga0209415, IMG submission 187696) | Peat soil microbial communities from Weissenstadt, Germany - SII-SIP-2007 (SPAdes) (version 2) | ecosystem: Environmental > Terrestrial > Soil > Wetlands > Peat | place: Germany...
CTGCTTCGGCTGCTGTCAGCGGGCGACGAAACGGCGTTTCTGGAGTTCTATCGCAGGCATCAGGGAGTGGTGTACCGATTTGCGCTGCAGATGAGCGGGAAAACCGAGATCGCCGAGGAAGTAACGCAGGACGTTTTCATGGTGGTGATGGGGTCGGCGAAGCGGTATGACAGTGAACGTGGATCAGTGGCGGCGTTTCTCTATGGGATCGCGCGGAATATTGTATTGCGAGCCTTGGAGCGCGAGCGCCCCTACATGACTGTGCTCGACGATGTGGACAGCGAGTATGCGGGCCAGCTGACGGCTGCGGACGATGTGCTCGGCGACCTGGCGCGGAACGAACGGGTCGAGATGCTGCGGAAGGCGGTGCTGGCGCTGCCTCCGGCGTATCGCGAAGTGGTGGTGCTGTGCGATCTGCACGAACGGGATTATGCCGAGGCGGCAAGCGCGCTGGGATGTGCGATTGGAACGGTGCGGTCGCGCTTGCATCGGGCTCGGGCGCTGCTAATGGAGAAGTTGCGCGCGGGCGAAAGGGATGCGGCATGGAAGACAACCGAGAGCTTTTAGAAAATCTGCGAGCGTTGGCGGCGGATGGGCCGCAAGAAGCGCCGGATCGCGTGGAGCGGCGGCTTCGCGCCGAGTTTCGAATCCTGAGCAGGCGACGCCGTGTGCGTGTTTGGGCATCTGTCGCAGGGGTAGGTGCGATTGCCGCTGGCATCGCGTTGTTCGGTTGGGTTCGTGTGTCGCCAAGGCCGACGCCCGTCGCTATGCAATCAACTGCCGAGTCGGTTGCCGCCGAGGAAGATGCGGATGCAAGTTTTTACCCGCTGCCGGAAGCCGAAGCGCTGCCGGCTGTCGAGAACGCGATGGTGGTTCGAGTTCAAATGCCGGTGTCGTCCTTGCGGTTGATGGGATTTCCCTTGGAGGAAGAGCGCGCCGATGCCGCGGTGCAAGCGGAGTTGTTGCTGGGCCAGGATGGCCTGGCTCGCGGCGTACGGCTGGCGGAATAGTGTTTTGACGTGGAGGTAAAGCAGCAATGATGAGCAGACTATCGATGATTACGGCTGTGGGACTGGCGGCTACCAGTCTGTTTGCGCAGGCGCCGGGCCGGCACATGGGCGCGGGGCCGATGGGACCGGGCGATTTTGCCCTGGTACGGGCGGAGTTTGGTGTTTCCAATAAAGTTGTACAAGGTTCGCCGTATTCGGCGCAGGCGACGACGCAGTTCACGCAAACGCTGGCGAACGGCGATCATATTCAGCGGACCAGCACTGGTTCCATAGCGCGGGACAGCCAGGGGCGGACGCGCACGGAGCGGTCGTTCGGGGCCATTGGGGCTCTATCATTTTCAGGACGCGCTTCGGCGGGACGCGGCGCGGGCCGCACGGTGATGATTTACGATCCGGTGGCGAGCAAGAGTTTTGTGCTCGATCCGGAGAGCAAGACCGCTCGCTCGACGTCGATTCCAGCGGCGCGCCCGGCTAATGCGAAAGCGCCGCGAGGTCTGGCGTCCGCGAAGACAGAGGACCTGGGCACGCAGGTGATGCAAGGCGTCACGGCGCAGGGCAAGCGGGTGACACGCAGCATTCCCGCGGGTACGGAAGGCAACGAGAAGGAAATCGATATCGTTACCGAGACATGGTTCTCAGCCGACTTGCAGGTGGTTGTGATGAGCAAGACCAGCGATCCACGCTATGGCGAGTCGGTGTATCAGTTGAACGGCATCACTCGGGCAGAGCCGGATCCGGCGCTGTTCGTGGTTCCTTCCGATTACACGGTAAAAGAACGTCCGATGCATCAGCGCCCGACGCCGGCTCAGTAGAGGGGTGGGGCTTGACGCCTGATTCAAACCGAGTCGGGCGTCATTTCCAGAGCTTCCTTGATGTCGGTGAACGGAATTCGAGCGCGACGGTTTGCCTGTTCCACGGCTTCTCGGCTGGCCGCTTCGAAGTAACAATGCGTCTGCGCGGCTTCAGGCATATAGAAGCTTCGGATCCAGCGTACGGGTTGTCCCTCCTGGGTCATTTCGGCGCAGCAGGTTTTGGCGCGTAAGCCCGCGCTCTGCAGAGCCTCCAATGTGACGCCAGGCAGGTCGCGTTTCACAACAAATTGAGCCATTGTCATTCTCCTTCTTGCTCAAGTTTCTGGCAGTACCGGTTCCAGCACCTTATCCAAGTCCACTCTGCGAATTCGAATCGCTCTTTCACCGGCCAGACGAAGCGCCGGCAGTTTTCCGGAGCGGACATAGGCGCGCAATGTCTGCACGTGCACGCCTAGAACTTCAGACGCCTCTTCGGGACTCAGGTAATCGCGAACAACTCTCGTTTGAGAGGAGCCGGCGTGTGAATCTCGCGCCTTCTCGCCCGGCCAGTTGGACGGAAGCTGGGCGACCGCAGCCCGCCAGCTAGCGTTTGTCATGCCATGCGTCCGCTTTAAATCGCGCATCAGACCTGTCTCTTCTCCGGCGAACGCAGCCAATAAATGCTCGACGTGAATCCCGGACTCCGCGCTTTTGGCGATACGCGCGGCCGAGTCAAAAATGTCGACAACGGCCTGCGAGTAGGCCACTTTAACCCCGTCTTGTTCGGGGCGAGATATCCAATCTACGCCCAGGACCTCCAAGTCGAAGGTCCAGGCGCCAAGCTGAACGATTCCAAACTGCGAGATCGCCTGTAAGCATCCCAGCAGCAACTCATCCGGCGTGACTTCTCGGAGGCCGCGCTCCTTCGCTAGGGCGACCGCGAAGGAAGCTGCTGATTCAGTGTCTTTCATTCCCTCTTCAAAGCGTCGTTTTCCATTATCTAAAATACCGTAAAACAACGTTATCCTATCTTAAAGTACATTGTCAAGAAAAAGTTTGGCTGAGAACTTATACTAACGGGTATCTTGCGCGCCTTCGCCTTTTCCGCAGCCTTTCTGTTTTCAAGCCTAACGCTCTGGCCCGCGCCAGCGGCGCCGGACGCCGCGCTGAATTCACTCTCCGCTCTGCACGAGTTTCGCGGCGTCGCGATTTCTCCCGACGGCGGCAAAGTCGCCTGGATCGAGTCCGCTCCCAGCAAGATCGAGAGCGAACCTCCGAGCCTTTCTGTCTGGGTCAAAGATTTACACGATGCGGGCGTCGCGGCGAAGCGCATCGGCGATCCAGGGCCGATGGCGCGCGGTTTGGCATGGTCCCAGGATGGCCGGTTGGCGTTTCTTTCCGATGCGGATTCGCACGGGCAGATGCAGTTGTACGTGCTGGATAAACCGGGGCGCGGAAAACCTCACAAGATTGGCGAGTTCAAGGGCTACATCGAGCAACCGCAATGGTCGCCGGATGGAAACAGCATCGCGTTACTCGAGATCGAAGGCAATGGCCGCGTGCCGGGGCCCACGGAAGCGACGGCGCCTGCCATGGGCGTGATCGCCTCCGAGGTCGTGGAGAAACGCCTCGTGATCGTGAACGTCGGCACCGGAGCCGCGCGCGTGATTTCGCCCGCCGACATGTACGTGTACGAATTCGATTGGTCGCCTGGCGGCAAGGAGCTGGCGTACTTGGCCGCGCCGGGTGATGGCGACGACAACTGGTTCGTCGCGGAGCTGTACGCGATCGACGCGGAATCGGGCGCGGTGCGGCACGTGTTCAAGCCGGCGATGCAGGCGGCCAACGTTCGCTGGTCGCCCGATGGTAAGTCCATCGCCTTCATCGGAGGATTGATGAGCGATGAGGGCGTGATCGGCGGGGAGATTTATGCGCTACCGGCCGAAGGCGGCGAGGCGCGTGACTTGACGCCGGATCGCAAGGCATCGCCGAATTGGTTCCGGTGGTCGCCATCATCGAAGCAGATCATGATGACCGAAGACATTTCCGGAAACTCGGCGATCTCGACGCTGGACCTGGCGTCCGGCAGCGTGGAAACGTCCTGGAAGGGCGCGGAGAGCGGGCTGTTTTCGGGCGATGCGGCGACCAGCGCGGTAGTGCGGAGCTCATTCAACCAGGCGCCGGAAGTTTGGGCCGGTACCACCGGGAAGTGGCGGCAGATCACGCATTCCAACGACGGGCAGCAACGCGCCTGGGGCGAGGGCAAGAGCATCGAATGGAAGAGCGGCGGCTTCGATGTGCAGGGCTGGCTGCTGTTCCCGCAGCCGTACGATCCGGCCAAGCACTATCCGATGGTAGTGTCGATTCATGGCGGGCCGGCGGCGGGCGTGAAGGCTAGCTGGCCGCGTCCGGGACTGCCGTTGCAGCTTCTTTCCGGACAAGGCTACTTCGTCTTCGAGCCGAATCCGCGCGGCAGTTATGGAGGGGGCGAAGCCTTTACACGCGCCAATACGCACGACTTCGGCCACGGCGATCTGGACGATATTCTCGCGGGCGTGGACATGGTAGTGAAGAATTATCCGGTGGACAACGAACGGGTGGGCATCGCCGGCTGGAGCTATGGCGGATTCATGACGATGTGGACGGTGACGCAGACCAATCGTTTTCGGGCGGCGTTCGCGGGCGCGGGCATCGCCAATTGGCAAAGCTACTACGGGGAGAACGGAATCGACCAGTGGATGATTCCGTATTTCGGCGCGTCCGTTTATGACGATCCGGCGGTGTATGCTAAGAGCTCGCCCATCAATTTCATCAAGAACGTCAAGACGCCGACGCTGGTGATGGTGGGCGATCGCGATGCGGAGTGCCCGCCCGCGCAATCCTACGAATTCTGGCACGCGTTGAAGACGTTCGGAGTGAAGACCGAGTTTGTGCTCTATCCGGGTGAGGGGCACGGTTTCCACGATCCGCAGCACATTCGGGACCGGTGGGAGCGGGTGGTGCGGTGGTTCAACGAGAACATGCCGGCGGCAAAGTAAGGAGCCTTCGGGATCAAAGGAGTTTTCCGATGCGCGCGTTGTGGATCGCACCCATTTTCGTGGTCCTGCTGACCGGTTGCGGCGATTTACCTTCCGTGGAGGCTTTGGCCAACAAGGAAAATACGGTCTTCGACCCGACTCTCGTTGGCGCCTGGAACTCTGGCGATGCCGTCCTCATTGTTCAAGCGGGCGACGATCAGAGTTACCGCATTCATTGGTTGGGAGCGGAGGGCACGGAAGCTCCGCGGATCGTGGAGATGGAGGGACGGCTTGCCAAGATCGGTGACCAGCGGATCCTCGATCTGAGCGCGTCTGACCCGGGCGCCTTCGCCATTCCGTGCCACGTCTTTCTTCGCGTCCGTCCAGTGAAGGAAGGGCTGAAGGTTCAGTTTGTGGATTCCAAATGGATTCGCGGGCAAGTGCCCAGTTCGCTCGCAAGTTTTGTGCAGGATAATCATCCCGTGCTCACCGCTCCGGCGCCGCAGATTGAGGCGTTTCTCCTCAAATTCGGCTTTGATGAGCGAGCCCTGGACGATCCGATGCTGCTGCGGCGGTTGAAAGAGTAACGCCGGTTATAGCAGATGCTGGTGCTGTTTCTCTAGTTCCTTGACGATGTCGCCGACTTCCTGCGCGCGCGAGCGGTCGGCGATGAGCAGGGCATCCGGGGTATCGACCACCACCAGGTCGTTCACACCCAGCAACGCGATCAGCTTGCCCGGGGCGTCCACGTAATTGCCTGAGCTGGATCGCGCCACAGCTTCGCCTCGAAAGACATTGCCGTTTTCGTCGCGCGCGAGCAGTTCGTAAACCGCGCTCCAGCTTCCAACGTCATTCCAGCCGAAGTCGTCCGTGGCAAAACCAACAACGCGCGGGGATTTTTCGAGCACCGCGTAGTCGATCGAAATGTTCTCGCAGTGCGGGAATACTTCTCTTAACTTCGAATGGAAGCGGCGGTTCGGGAGCTCGGGCAAGCTGGCGAGCAGGGTCGCGGTCTTGGGCAGGTATTCGCGCAGCGCATCGAGCAGCACGGAGGTTTTCCAAAAGAACATGCCCGCGTTCCAGTAGAAGTTGCCGGCTTTCACGTAGCGGCGCGCGGTTTTCAGGTCGGGCTTTTCTCGAAACCGTCGAACTGGCACGGCCTCGCGCGATCCCGCCCGCACGTTTTTCGGAAACTCGATATAGCCATAGCCGGTCTCGGGCCAGCGCGCTTGAACACCCAGCACGACGATCTTTCCATCCGCGGCAGCGCGCAAAGCGGGACGGACGAATTGAAGATAGCGCGCGGGCTTGGCGATCACGTGGTCGGAAGGAAACACGCCCATGACGGCATCAGGATCGATGGACTGCAAAATGTGTGCGGCCAAACCTATTGCCGGAGCAGTATTCCGCTGGGTGGGTTCGGCCAGAATCTGGCCCTTCGGAACCTCAGGCAACTGGCGGACGATTTCGGCGCGCAGATGGTCATTGGTCAGGATCCACAGGCGATCGGGCGGAATCACCGGGCTCAGCCGATCCACGGTCTGCTGGATCAGGGATCGATCGCCGACGAAGCGCAGGACTTGCTTGGAATGCGAGCGGCGGCTGCGAGGCCAGAAGCGCGTGCCTCTACCGCCGGCCAGAATCAGGCCGTAGTGGTTGGCTGAGCGCGGCATCAGTTGGGTGAATAATCGTGATAGCCGTGGATCAATCTCAATGTGCGATTCCAACGGGTCTTGGTGAAGAAGTGAGTGGCGAGATCGAACATGTGGTGCAAATTGTAATCCTTGAGATCGTCAGTAGGGGCGTCGTAGGACCAAAAGATGACTAGCGGCTTACCTTCGATGTTGTCGCGGGGCACCAGGCCCCAATAGCGGCTGTCGAGTGAATTGTCGCGGTTGTCTCCCATGGCGAAATAATTGCCCGGGGGCACCACCAACTCACCATTCACGACATTGTCGTGCAGCATTTGAAAGGCGCGCTCGGCCATCTTGGGATCTTGCGTGTACTCCGGCTCGCCGGCCGGGAAGTCGTCGCGATAGAGCGAGAAATCGTTTTGATGAATCACGTACGGCTCAGTCAGCGGCTTGCCGTTGATGAACACCTGTTTGTTGACCAGCTTGATGTGGTCGCCCGGCATCCCGATGCAGCGCTTCACATAATCGACCGTGAGGAGCGTGGGATGTTTGAAGACGATAATGTCGCCGCGCTGTACGTCTTCATAGGGCAGCAAATGCTTGCTGAGCGCGTCCTGTGGCGCATAGGCCAGCTTGTCGACGATCAAGTGGTCGCCGGTAAGCAAGGTGTTGTGCATCGACGAGGTTGGAATCACGAACGGCTGAGCGATGGTAGAGGTTCCAAATAGCAGAATCAGAATCGTAATGGTCCACTCGGCGATGGAATGGCGTTGCGCGGGCTGGGCTGGTGCGAGCTTAGTAGTTGTAGTAGCCATGGATCAACCGGAATGTGCGATTCCAGCGGGTCTTGGTGAAGAAGTGCTGGGCGAGATCCAGGAAATGGCTCGCGAGACTGTTGACGGACGAACTGGCCAGGCTTTCGGTGCTGGCGGCGTAGGACCAGTAGATGATGAGCGGCTTGCCAATGATGTTTTCGCGTGGAACGAAGCCCCAATAACGGCTGTCGAGCGAATTGTCGCGGTTATCGCCCATAGCGAAGAAGGAATTGGCCGGCACGACGATTTCACCGTTCACGACGTTGTTCGCCAGCATTTCGCGGGCGCGATCGTGCATCGTAAAGTTCGGCTCACTGTTGGGGAAGTTGTCGCGGAACGAGTCCGGATAGGGGCTCTTGTGAACCACGTAAGGTTCGGTGAGCTTCTGGCCGTTGCGGCGCACTTGCTGGTCGATGATCTTGATGTGATCGCCCGGAACGCCTACCACGCGCTTCACGAAGGTCTGGGAGATGTCCTCGGGATAACGAAACACGATGATGTCGCCGTCCTTGGGATCCTCATAGGGCAGGATGTACTTACTGAAGCTTCCCCCGGGTGCGTAAGCGAGTTTGTCCACCAAAAGGTGATCGCCGATGAGCAGCGTGTCTTCCATGGATCCGGTGGGGATGACAAAAGCCTGCACCAGAGTGGTGGTGCCGAACAGCAACAGCAGGATGGTGATGGTCCATTCGGCGATGGTCCCGCGCGGAGGCTCGGGCTTGGCGACGGCCGCGGACGCGCCCGGTTGGGTGGCGACTTCTGCTTTTCCACGATCAATGGTGGGTTTCATAGCGTCGATGCTTTCAGTCTATCAGGGGGCAGTCTATCCGCAGGCGAGGCGTTGGGGCCTGGCCGGCGCAGGCGCAGCAACTCGCCGATCGAGATGCAGATGTTGAGCAGGCCCAGGCCGCTCAATGCGCCACGGAAGTACGAATTGGTCCAGTAGTCGCGCGACCAATGGAGCAAGCTGGCCAACGAGTTGCCATCCCACTGCTGGGTCCACGGAAAAATGAGCAGGAAAACCCCAACTTCGAAGCAGACAATGACGAATAAGATGACGCCCAGCTTGTGGTGCCAGGCATGTTTGACGGCCTCCGGAGCAGCGCCCGACTCCTCGACGCCGGGGAGCTGAGGCTCTACTGGGCGCATGTGACTTCCTTGAGCTCCAGAGGTTCCGGTTCCGCCGGGAACAAGCCGGCTTGCCGCGGGTAGCCAGTCCACAGCGTGTGGGGCGCGTGCTCGCGAACTGGCCAGAAGCTGAAGCGATGCAGCGGGGTTGGCCCATGCGTTTCCAACGCCTTCCAGTGCTCGTCGGTGGAATAGCCCTTGTGGTTCTTGAGACCGTATTGCGGGAAGACCAGGTCCCATTCGCGCATGCAGGCGTCGCGTTGCACCTTCGCCAGAATAGACGCTGCCGCGATGCATTGCGATAGGGCATCGCCGTGGATGAGGGCGCGTTGGGCAATAGGAAGGTCGACTGTGACGGCGTCCACCAGCAAGTAATCGGGCGCTGGAGTGAGCCGCTGGATGGCACGCAGCATGGCTAAGCGCGAGGCCTGCAGGATGTTGATGCGGTCGATTTCAAAGGCGTCCACCGCGGCTACGGACCAGGCGATGGCGCGCTCGCGAATGCGCGGGGCCAGCGTCTCGCGGCGCTCGGCATCTAACAATTTGCTGTCCTTGAGGCCGCGAATGGGACGATCAGGCGACAGGATGACGGCGGCGGCGAATACCGGGCCGAACAACGCGCCGCGCCCGACTTCATCGACACCGGCAATGTGCTGGAATCCCTGTGCGCGGGCATCGCGCTCGTATTTTCCCTGGCACTTCATTACTCAGGAGAGCGCGCCGGACCGCGGATTACTCGCGTTCGCGGAGACGCGCCGCTTTGCCTTTAAGCTCACGCAGATAGTACAGCTTTGCGCGTCGCACCCGGCCGGTACGCACCACGTCGATGTGGTCAATCACGGGGGCGTGAAGCGGGAAAATACGCTCGACACCCTGGCCGAAGCTGATCTTTCTCACCGTGACGGTGGCGCCCAGCCCCTCGTTATTGCGAGCGATGACGACGCCTTCAAAAGCCTGGAGACGCTCTTTCTCGCCTTCCTTGATCTTGACGTGGACGCGGATGGTGTCGCCAGGGCGGAATTCCGGCACCGGGCGGAGGTGTTTGGCGACAATCTTGGTCAATAGGGGGTTCGGCATGTGACAAATCCTTGAATCTCTATTGTAGTAGATCCGGGCGGTTCTTCGCAGTCTTGTCCCGGGCGGCCTGGCGGCGCCAGTTCCGGATCTCCTCATGATTGCCGCTCAATAGTACTTCTGGGACCTTCCAGCCGCGGAAATCGGCGGGGCGGGTATATTGCGGGCAGTCCAGGAGATCCGGGGCGGTGAAGGATTCCTGGAGGGCCGAGTCTTCGTTACCCAAGACGCCAGGGAGCAGCCGGGCCACGCAATCGATCACCAGCGCCGCGCCCAATTCGCCGCCGCTGAGGACGAAATCGCCGATGGAAAGCTCTTCGTCGGCCAGATGCTCGGCCACACGCTCGTCCACGCCTTCGTAGCGTCCGCAAATGAGGAAGATCTCCTGGTACTGACTCAAGCGGCGTGCCGCTTCCTGATCGAAGCGCCGGCCTTGGGCGGAAAGCAGGATCAGGCGCTGGTTCGGATTGCGCTCGGGCCAGATGCTTTCGACGGCGTCAAAGATGGGCGCGGGCTTCAGAAGCATGCCTTCGCCGCCGCCGAAGGGACGATCGTCGACGGTGCGATGGCGATCTTGAGTCCAAGTGCGGAGGTCGTGGATGTGGATTTGGATGAGGCCGGCCTCGGCGGCCTTGGCGACCACGCCGTACTGGAGCGGGCCTTGGAAGAAGTCGGGGAAGATGGTGAGGATGCGGAAGATCATGAGATTTAGCCACAGATGAACACAGATGAACGCAGATAAGACATTTGGCTAGTTTAGATCAAGGAGGCCGTCGGGGAGACTCACTGTGATTTTCCTGCCCTGAAGATCTATGTGCGTACAAATGGAGTTGGCAAATGGGATGAGCAGATCTTTTCCGACCCGGAGCAAGGGCGTACCTCCCGTTTCTTCGAAATCTTCCACCACTCCGAGTGAGCGCCCGGTCGCGTCCACTACTTCGCAGCCGATCAGGTCGGACTGATAGACTTCGTCCTCTGTGAGCTCGGCCCGCTGTTCGAACGGGATGGCGACGTCGGCGCCGGCCAGCTTTTCGGCGTCCGAAATCGTGTCGACCCCCTTGAACTTGAGGATCAGATGATCCCCGTGCATCCAAGTGTTTTCCACTTCCATGGGGACTTCGTTGACGAACACACTCTTCAAGCGGTCGGGCTGGCTGGTGAGAGGGAGGGCGGCCAACTCTCCTTTGTTTCCGCGTGCGCGCAGCAGGCGGGCGATGGTGACGAGCTTCAGATCTATTCCAGAATTTCCAGCGTGAACCGGCGGTTCAGCTTCATCCCCGCGGCGCCCAGGAGAGTGCGGATGGATCGCGCCGTTCGGCCCTGTTTGCCGATGACCTTGCCCAAGTCGCTGGCAGCGACTTTTAGCTCCAACACGGTGACTTGCTCGCCCTGCACCTCGCTGACGGTGACCTCGTCGGGCAAATCCACTAGAGCCTTCGCGATGTCTTCGATGAGTTGTTTCATTTCCGTGCCTGATGCTAGTTTAGCGCTCGCCGCCTTCGCGCGGAGTTTTGCCTGGCAAGCCAGCCGGATTTTCGTGCACGCGCTCGCGGAAGCGGCCCTTGAGTCCCATGGCGAGTGAAACGCTGTCTTCGCCGAATTTGTCGCGCAGACGATCCACTGCCGACATGGCCTTGCGCCAGCGATTGGTGTTCGGTTCTTCGAGCATGTTGAGCTGGCCTTCGGCGGGTTTGAGGCCGGAAGCCTGGACGCCGAGGAGCCGGATGGTCGCTTTGGCTTTCCAATTCGCGCGGAACAGGGCGCGTATCTCGCGAAAGATTTCGGTGTCGAGCTGCGTGCCGTGATCGAAGGAATGCGCGCGAGTGATGGTGGAGAAATCGGTATAGCGGAGCTTCAACTGGATGGTGCGGGCGTGCAGATCGTGCTCGCGCAGGCGACGCGCCACCATTTCGGAGAGCCGCGCAAGCGTGGATTCCAACGCGTCCGTATCGGCGGTGTCTTCGTTGAAGGTGAACTCGTGGCTGATGGATTTGGGCGTGCTCTCGTCGCCTACTTCGCCATCGAACCAGCCGCCCGCGTCCATGCCGCGCGACTTTCCCGCCAGCGCCAAACCCCACTGGCCGAGATGCTGGCGCAGGAAATCCTCATCCAGCGCTGCGAGATCGCCCACCTTGCGAACGCCCCACGCTTGCAGATTCTTTTCGGTGACCTTGCCGACGCCGGGGATTTTCCGGACATCCAGCGGCGCCAGGAAGCGGGCCTCTTCGCCCGGCAGCACCCAGAGCACGCCGTTGGGTTTGGCTTGATCGGACGCAACTTTGGCGACCATGCGCGATGTCGAGATGCCGATGGAGCAGTTGAGGGCGGTGGCGCGCTTCATTGCGTCGTGCAGGCGGTGAGCGGCGGAGAGCGGCGGGCCGTGCAGGCGCTCAGTGCCGGTGAGATCCATGTAGGCTTCGTCGACCGACGCCATGTCCACCTGCGGCGAGAAGCTCTTAAGCACCTCATAGACCTTGCCCGAGTATTCGCGATAGCGCGTGGGATGGCCATCGACGAAGATGGCGTGCGGGCAGAGCCGGGCGGCGGTGCGGAGCGGCATGGCGGAGTGGACGCCGAACTTTCGCGCGGCATAAGACGCAGCCGAGACGACCCCGCGTTGATTAGCCTGTCCTCCGACGACCACCGGCTTGCCGATGAGCGAGGGATCGAAGAGCTCTTCGACGGAGACGAAGAAGGCGTCCATGTCGACGTGGAAGTAAGTCTTCATTGGAACTAGCCACAGATGAACACAGATAAACGCAGATAGATCAATTGTCCTTTAATCGGTGTTCATCCGTGTTGATCTGTGGCTAATCCTGAACTCGTGCCGCGAGGACGCGCGGGAAGCCCGCCAGATCGGGGATGACGGTGATGTCGGTCCAATCGCGTTGCAGCATCGCGCGTACCGATTCTAACGAATTGTAGCCGAGTTCGAGCAGCAGCCAACCGCGAGGGCGCAGGACTCGGGCGGCGTCGGCGATGAGTCGCTCGTAGATTTCAAGGCCGGTGGGGCCGGCGAACAGCGCCACATGAGGTTCGTAGTCGCGGACCTCGCGCTGGAGGCCGGGTTCGTCAGTTCTCGGAACATATGGCGGATTCGACACGAGGGCATCGACGCTGTGATTGCGAAAGGCGTCTACAAGATTGCCGAGCAGGTAGTGGACGCCAGATGAGAACTGTTGAGCGCGGGCGACGCCCAGCGCAGCGGCGGAAATGTCAGTAGCGAAAACGCGCGCGCGAGTTTCCAGCGCTAAAGTGATCGCGATTGCGCCTGATCCCGTGCCGACATCCACGACAACCTCGCCCGGTTGAATACGTGCGATCGCCGCCTCCACCAGATGCTCGGTTTCCGGGCGTGGGATCAGAACGTCGGAGGTCACACGGAAGTCGCGGCCGTAAAACTCCTGGCGGCCCGTGATGTATTGCGTCGGCTTTCCATTCAGCCGCTCGTGCAGATAGCGGCCATAGTGGATCCAAGCCACCTCACTCAGCTCGTCATCGGAGTGCGCGTACAGATACGCTCGATCGCGCTGCAGCGCGTGCATCAGGAGAACTTCGGCCGTAAGCCGCGGTGCGCTGATTGCGGCCTCCTCGAGCAATTGAGTGCCCTGCAGGAGCGCAGTTTGGACGGTCATCGAAGCGCTAGGCGGCTTCGCCCTGCTCTTTCAACTTCTCCATCTGGTAGTAATTCGTCAGCGCCGAGATCAGGGGATCCAAACGGCCCTCCATCACCAGATCGAGCTGGTGCAGCGTCAGGCCGATGCGATGATCGGTCACGCGGTTCTGCGGGAAGTTGTAAGTGCGGATCTTTTCGCTGCGATCGCCCGAGCCCACCATGCTGCGCCGCTCGGCGCCGATCGCGTCACGCTGTTTTTCGAGCTCGATCTCATAGAGTCTCGACCGCAGCACGCGCTCGGCCTTGGCACGATTCTTGATTTGCGATTTTTCGTCCTGGCAGGACACGATCAGGCCGGTTGGCAGGTGCGTGAGACGCACGGCCGAATAAGTTGTGTTGACCGATTGGCCGCCGGGTCCCGAGGAACAAAACGTATCGATGCGGACGTCCTTGGCCTCGAGTTTGATTTCGACTTCGTCGGCTTCGGGCAGCACCGCGACAGTAATGGCTGACGTATGCACACGGCCTTGTTGCTCAGTGGCCGGTACGCGCTGCACGCGATGCACTCCGCTTTCGTACTTCAGATGACTGTAGACCTTATTGCCGCTGATGAGCGCGATTACTTCCTTCAACCCGCCGACGGCCGACTCGCTCGATGACGTCACTTCCACGCGCCACTTCTGTGATTCGGCGTAGCGGGTGTACATGCGGAACACTTCGGCGGCGAATAGGGTGGCTTCGTCGCCTCCGGTACCGGCGCGAATTTCGAGCACGACGTTTTTCTCATCCAGCGGGTCTTTGGGGAGCAGCAGTACCTTCAGTTCTTCTTCGATGCGCACCAGCTCCGGCTCCAGCCGTGCGATTTCATCGTTGGCCATCTGCCGCAGCTCGGCGTCGGGATCTTCGACCATCGAACGCGCTTCGTCGTAGTTCCGCTTGGCCTGCTTGTAATCACCGTACTTGGCAACCACGTCTTCGAGCTCAGAGCGCGTCTTGGCGATTTTTCGATAGGCTTCGCCATCCGCAATGACGGCCGGGTCCGCCATCTGGCGGGTGACGGCGTCAAACCGGGCTTCCATATCGTCGAGTCTCTGCGAATATTGCATGGCGGGCTCCAGAGGGCCGAGTCGCGTTAAGCGATCACCAACTCGCCACCCTGCGCTTCTTCGAGCTGCATGGCGCCGTCGAGCGCTTGAATGGCGACACTGGCCTGCTCGTCGGATGGCGGCTGCGTGGTGATGCGTTGTAGCCAGAGGCCTGGTGCAGTGAGCGTGGCCATCAAGCCCTGCTGATGCCGGGCTGCATATCGGATCAGCTCATAAGCGACGCCGACGATCAGCGGGAGGAGAGCAATGCGCGCGATCAGCTTGGCGGCAAATGCGTCGAAGGGCAGCAGCGGATACACCAGGATCGCGATCACCATCACCAGCAGCAGGAAACTGGTTCCGCAGCGCGGATGGAAGGTGACGAATTTCTGCGCGTTTTCCACCGTCACCGGCTGGCCGGATTCAAAATTGAACACCACTTTGTGCTCGGCGCCGTGATACTGGAACATCCGGCGAATGTCCTTCATCAGCGAAAGAGCATAGAGGAATCCCAGGAAGATGGTCAACCGGATCAGGCCGTCCATCATGTTCACCGCGAACCGTCCGTGCAGCGATGGAACCGCTTTGCCGAGCTCGGTGGCCAGGAAGAGCGGCACGAACTTGTACATGAACAGGAAGAAGAGCAGCGAAAACGCCAGCGGCGCGGCCAACATCCAGCCGTTGAGTTCGGGCGCCTTTTCACCTTCTTTGGCGGCTTCTTCGCCTAAAGCCACGTTGGCGGAAAACTGCAACGCCTTCACGCCCAGGTACATGGCGTGTCCCAGGGTCCCCAGACCCCGCAAAATCGGCAGCTTGAAGATCGGATACTTCTCGGAAACGCGCGGCAGCGGACTTTGTTCGGTGACGATCTCGCCATTGGGCTTGCGCACGGCGACGCAATAGCTGTGCGGGGCGCGCATCATGACGCCTTCCATGACGGCCTGCCCGCCCACCAGCGTCTCTTCGCCGCTTTCGAGCACGGGCAGCATTTGAATATGGGCGCTCAGGCGCAAAAAGCTTCGGATGGACAAGTGGGAAACTCCTTTGTCATTATATCGCGAAGCTAACTAAAGGGTTCCCGCTAGTGGACGGCGAGGGTGACCGTGGGGCCGGATACGCCGCCGACCGTGACCACCACCGGTACGGCGTTCCCCTGCGTAACGCCCTCCGGGACGGCGGAGTTGATCTGGTAAAGTCCCGTGAAACCCGGCGTAACGCCGGCGAATTTGACGTTGGCCGTAACGCCTCCAATGGTCAGGGTGACAGGGTTTACGGTCTTGTGCAGCACGTCCGCCGGAACCGCGGCACCCGCTGTTACCGCTGGTGTCACGGGTCCCAGACCGCTGCAATAAATCACGATGACCTCGCCTATTTTTGCGGGATTGGCGGCATCCGCCAGAATCTGTTGGGTCGCCGAGGGATATCCGTAGATGTGCCCCTGGCCCGTGCCGCTTTGGTCCACCGTGAAAATGGCGGGTTCAGCGGGCCCAATACTCACCGGTTGCGGTACCGAGAGCCGGTTGCCGTGCTGCAGAACCAATTGCTGCGTGGTCCCCGGAGGCAGGTCGTACGGAAGCTGAGCATTGATCTGCCCCGCGGTAGTAAATAGCAGAGGGAGAACCTCGCCGGCCATGCTGAGCGTGGCGTTCTGAAGCTCGTGAGGCAGCGGCAGACCGTTGGCGCTTTGTAACCCATCGGCCATGGAACTGCCGAATATCGCGACCAACTCGCCCGGAGACGGCGTGGCCGTCTTTGAATAACTTCCCGAGTTCACTACTCCATTGGGGAAGATGGAAGGCGCCAGCGGATTGGCCGCGGCTGACCCGGTCACCTGCGCGGTGCCGCTCAGCCCCAAGTCCGGCTCCGTGGCGGTCGCCGTGACCACCAGCGATGAATTGAATGGAAACCTTGGCACCCAAGTTGCAGACCAGTGGCCGTCGCCAGCCGACACCAGGGCCAGCGGCGCATCCCCGTTCGAGAACGTCACTGTAACGCTTCCCGTGGTCATATTCACGCCACAATCGTCAACTACGTCGACGTCAATGGGGCTGGGCCACGCCACTGCCGAGGAGAAGTTGGCGCCCAGCAACGCGAAGACCGGCAGCAGCTTCGTGGGCGTACAGCTAGACGTGGCAGATCGTCGAAGCGAGGCGGGGACCGATTGCGCTGCGAGCGTTGGCGTCACCACCAGCAGCAGGTCGATGACGCGGCTCGTGTTGTTGTCCTGCGGAAAGGTGAGCGTCAAGGCTCCCTGATAGACCCCGGCCGACAGGCTCGAGGTATTGGCTTGCACCGACACAGTGGCCGGAGCGTTCGGCGCGACGTTGCCCGAGGTGGGTGTAAACGTGAACCAGTTTTGTGTCCCGATAACCGAGCCCACGGCGTTGAAGGAGTGGGTGGCGTTGGCGAGGTTGGTGATCGTCACCGTTTGCGCGCTTGGACTGACGCCGCCGGCGGCTGCGACGAACACCAAGCCGGTCGGCTCGACGACAGGTCCTGGATTTGCCGTGGCCCCTGAAATATTCAGGACCACCGAGAGAAATTGCGGTGAATCACTGACACCGGTGGCATCCACGCGGATTTGTCCATAGTAGTCGCCGGGCGCGAGATTGCCCGGATTGACCGAGACCGTCACGAGATCGGATTGCTGCGCAGCCTCGGATCCGCTCAACGGCGCCGCACTCAGCCATCCCGAACCGCCCGAGACTGTTGAGACCGTGAGGGTGAAGTTGAACGGCTGAGTGGTGCCGTTGATGATCTTGAAAGTCTCCGGTGATGGAACTCCACCGCCTTCCACGGCTTGAAACGTGAAACCCGTTTGGGTGATAGTGAGGCCCGTGATGTTAACCGGAAGCGAGAGTGTGTTTCCGGTGAAACTGTCGACCGCTATGGTAATGGGATAACTGCCGGTTTCCAGGTCGCCCGGGACGGTGACCGTCACTTCGTAGCAGCCGGTGCAGAACGCGTTGATATCCAGTGCCGATGACAGCACGATTGCCGGCTCACCGCCGATGGTCACACTCGGCGTGGCGATGGTGGGTGCGGCAGTGGTCGGATTCGCGCCCGCGGTGGACGGCGGATTGGTCTGGCCAAGGCCGACAGCGCTGAGAGTGACCACCTCGCCCGGATGAGCCGGGTTACTCACGGATCCGAGTCCGCCATTGGTATGAAGGAAGTAGGCGACCCCCGTGCCAGCGAGATTCGAGGATAGAAGAGCCGGCGCGTACTGCAGGATCTGGATCGGCGCGGGTGCCGAGGTATGGCCGAGATACACGACGTTGATGTTGGCTTTTCCAGGCGCGATATCAAACGGGATCTGAAAGTTCACTTGCGTAGCGGAGGAAAATGCAACCGGCGCGGCCTCGCCGTTCACCGTTACTGTAAGCCCTTGCGCGTCTCCTTTCTGCCCTGTCGCGGGGCCCAGACCCGAGCCGAAGATGGCCGCGTCCACGCCAGGCGACAGCCGAGTACTAAAGTCCGCTCCATTCACGACGGCGGCGATTTGCGGCTGCGCGGCGGCTCGGAGGACGAACAGGGTGAACACCAGAATCAACCGGCGGCTGAGCATCAGGGAACATTGTACACTCAGGGACTCGTTACAATGGGCTTATGCAAGTGCTGCTGGCGGGGGCTCACAAGTTCCTGCTGCTGGAGCTAGATCCGGACTTCGTGGCCAATATCGCCAAGCAGGTGGGCTTCGAGTACCGGATCGAGGAAAGCCAGCGATCCATGTGCCTGCACCTGGCGGCGGTTGACCGCCAAGCGCCCTTGTTATTGTTTGACGCGGCCGATCCCGGCAACCTGGGCTGGTTTTCGCGCTGCCAATTCTATGTGGACGGGAAGACTGGAGCGGTATTGCAAACGCCGATGTCCCTGGCGAACCAAAAAGACCGGTCGGGCCGGACGCTTCCGGGTTCGGTTCGCGTGCAGATCTCCAAGGAGCTTCCACTGTCGTTTCGGATGCCGGGCAAACAGCCGGTGAACGAGCAGCTAGTCTACGCAGTGCTTTACAATTTGCTCAATGCGCTGTTGAACACGGGTGTGGGTGTGTGCGGCGGATCGATTGTGAAACCGCTGGCGGGGCGCACCGAAAGCATCGGGACGCGGAATTGACTAGCTAAAGCGTGCGCCACAATGGGTCACTCTGGGTCCGCCAGAACGGCGTTGAGTGAGCCCTGCCGGTAGCCTTCCAAATCGATGGTCACGTAGTGAAAGCCTAGCGGCTTGAAGATTTCAACAAATTTCTGGGCCATTTCAGGCGTGAGCGCGGCCGCGAGTTCA
>Ga0209415_10007931_pt1 | contig 18448 bp, 13 predicted proteins | sample PeaSoiSIISIP2007_FD_187696 | JGI IMG/M metagenome (GOLD analysis project Ga0209415, IMG submission 187696) | Peat soil microbial communities from Weissenstadt, Germany - SII-SIP-2007 (SPAdes) (version 2) | ecosystem: Environmental > Terrestrial > Soil > Wetlands > Peat | place: Germany...
TCCATGCGCGCTTGCACCAGCGCCTGCTCGAGACCGACGGCGCGCGATCGTTCCTTCTTTAGGGCGGCTTCGCGACGGGAGAGAAGGGCACGGGCTTCGGCGAGCGATTTCTCGGCGGTCATCCGATTACGCTGGAGCTCCTGATGCAGGCTCTGGAGTGCCTTGGCTTCGGCCTCAAAGGAATCACGCTCTGCCGCCTGCATCCGCGCCGCGGTGTCCTCCGCGGCGTCCTTGTCCCGACTGCCTCCCTGATCCGCTGCCGCCAGGCGCCAGAACTCTGTCATCAAGGGCACCGCCTCGGGCGGAAACCCAGCCATGGGCAGACTTCGAGCGATGGCACCCGGAACTCAGGTCAGCGTCCGATCGCGCTCCCGTCGCCGCGTACCACGGGGATCGGACCGCTTTTCCAGTACAGCTGACGGCAACCTGCAAGCCCGCGTGAACCTCCGCGAGAGATGCCTTTTCAGCGATCTTCCGCGGTCAGGTTACGGGGGGCGGGACGCCGCGCAGCCTTACCGTCAGTTGCAGTGCACCAACTTCATGCTTCGCCGCCATGGGCCGACGGTACCACTGCCGGCTACCGCGCTCCAAACCGGTCACCCAGCACCCGGGATAGACCACTCTCTTATATCTGAGTGGTTCCCGCTATTGCGCTCGGCGATAGCAACTTTCTAGACTCGGGCACGCTCACGGGCATGCAGCGTTGACGCTGAAAGGTGCGCAGGTGTCCCCGGCGCATGAACCCACCGCATCGTTGAATCGCATCGTGCGTCGACAACGGACGAGTTGGGACACCGCACAGCGCAAGTGAATGGCAGACATCTCCTAGGCGACTCTCGCAGCCGGGATCGTGGTCACGGGCGGCGCCAGCTTTGCAGCACGGCCGATACTCAGCGCCACCAGCCATCGTCCGCTGCGCAAATGCGGCGTGTGCGCGCGGGGTACCTTCTAGGGTGAAGTGGAAATGGAGGCAACGTGGCTACGGCGGCGACCTCTCGAATAGCGAGGAGCATGAATATGTCGGCAGTTAAGTTAGCTGATTCACCTGCAACGAGCACAGTCAGCAGCGTGCTGGTGGAAATTCTGAAGAGGCACGAGATTCGGCATGTGTTCGGGCTTCCAGCTGCGCAGCTCGGGCTGGTAATGAATGGCACCAGCTCAGATCCGTGGTTCCGCTACGCGACCACGCGGCACGAGGAGGCGGCCGGCCACATGGCACATGCGGTGCATCTGGTAACGGGCGAAATGGCTGCCTGCTTTGCCACCGTCGGCCCGGGCGCCACCAATCTCGTGCCGGGCGTCGCGGCCGCCTGGGCTGACAATGTTCCGATGCTGGTACTCACCGCAGACAATCAGGTCAATCGAATTGACCCGGGCCGGGATCTGCTGCAAAGCGTCGACCAATTGGCCCTCTATAAGCCGATCACGAAGTGGAGCGCGATGATCCGTAGCGCCGAGAGGGCGCCAGAGCTGATCGAACGCGCACTGTATATTGCTCGCTCGGGCCGCCCCGGGCCGGTGCACCTCGACGTCCCGTGCGACGTGGGCAGCTGGCCCTGCAGCCACGATCTTGGCAGCATTCCAACCGTCGCTACGCCGCGGCCAGTACCCGGGCCGGCGGACGTCGAACGCGTGGCGAAGATGCTGCGAGCCGCCCGCCGTCCGTTGCTGCTCGCGGGAGGCGGCGTAGTTCGCTCGGGCGCGACGCAGAAGTTTCGGGAATTGGTGCGCCGAACAGGATTCCCCGTGACCACTACGCCTAAGGCGTTCGGTGTCGCAGAATTCGACGGCGTCAGTCATGTTGGCAGCGCCGGCGTATTGGGCGGTACCGCCATGGTTCGGGCATGCCAGGAAGCCGACGTGATCCTTGCGGTTGGCTGCAAATTCTCATCCTGGATCCCCATCAACAAGCCGCCGAAGTACGTCGTGCCTAGGAACCAGCGGATCATCCAGGTGGATATAGACGACTCGATGCTCGGCAAGAGCGCGCCAGTGACACTTGGACTCGTCGGCGATGCGCGAGACACGATCAGCCTGCTGCTCGACGCGCTGGGCCACGACAAGCACTTCTCGGCGGACCTCGCCTGGATTGAAGGGCTCAAGACCGAATATCGCTCGTTCCGCGCCCAGATCGATGCGATCGCGGACGCGCGAACGACCCAGGGCACGACGATTCCTAACACCGCGGCGCTCATGCGCGAAGTCGTCAGGGCCGCGCCTCGCGATGCGATCTTTTGCATCGATGGCGGGCAAGTCATGGAATGGGCCCTCACGTATCTGCGGCCGCAGGATGCCAGCCACGTCACCTTCAATCCCGGCATGGGACACCTGGGTGCAGGCTTGCCGTCCGCAAACGCCGCCAAGGTCGCCCGACCGGACAGCACCGTCATTCTCGTAACGGGCGACGGCGCGGCGGGTTGCACCATCCAGGAGCTCGAGACCGCAACCCGGTACGGGCTGAAGATCATCGCGGTGGTGTTCAACGACAGTCACTGGGGTATGTACCGACCGCTCGGAGAATACCTTTTCAAGAATCCGAGATTCGGCTCCAAGTTGACCGATGTCGCCTTCGCGACTGTCGCGCGCGGCTTCGGCTGGCAAGCGGAACGCGTGACCACCATCGAAGACTTGGCGCCGGCCCTGAAGCGCGCGCTCGCGTCGGAGACGTCGGTGCTACTCGATGTGCCTACCGATTTTACGCTGCACCCGATGGACGGGTTCTGGATGGAGGTAGTGATCCAGGGCGTGAACTTCCTGCCGGGTGGTTAGACGCCAAGATCGGGAAGCGACGGCTCGCCGGGAGCGTCAATAGGGGACGTTATTGGACGTTTGGTGATCCAATCGAGTCGTTCGGAGTGAATGGAAAGGGATAATGAAGCACGACACAATGAATAGGAAGGTCACGCTCGTGGCCATGGCGTTGCTGGGGCCCGCCGTGGTTTCGGCTGCCACTGTCGATGGAATCGTACGCGACGCGCACGGCGCAGCCGTGCAGGGCGCGTTGGTGACGGCGACATCGGCGGACGGTCTGTACGCCGAGACGGTATACAGCAATAAGAATGGCTACTTCCGGCTCGCCACCCGGCAAGCCGGATCCGTGACGGTGCGCGCACGCAAAGCGGCTCTCGCAGACGCATCGCGGCAGCTGGCTCTGCATAAGAACACTGCCGTACATGTCGATCTCCAGCTCGCGCCGTTGGGTTCGCCGGAGGCGATCTCGGATAGTCTGTCGGCCAGTGCGCATTTCGCCCGGCTTCGCTTCGCCGACGCCAAGGAACGGCAATGGATGCAGGTCGAGTGCCTGACGTGCCATCAAATAGGCAACGCCTTCACGCGCACACCACGGCCGCGGGAGCAGTGGACGGAAATCGTCACCAAGATGTTTGGCTACTATGGGGTCAAAGATGCGACTCGGATCAGCCACTACGTTGACATCCTGTCGCAGGCGTTTGACGGCAGCGCGCTGCAGTCGGCCCAGTACGATCGAGTGGACGCTTCCGTTGACGGGGCGCGCGTTATGGAGTGGAAGTTGCCGCAGGGCACCATCGCCCACGACGTGGAGTACAACCCTGCGGACCGCAAATTCTATACAGTGGACCAGGGAAACGACCAGATTTACATTACCGACCCAGTCAGGCTGACGACGGAAACGTTTGTCATCCCGACAAGCGGCATGCCGGTCGGCGGCAAATTTTTTACCGCCCTCGGTGACCCGAATCCGTTTGGCTTGACGGTAAAACGCGGCCCGCACAGCCTGCAGCGGGGGCCGAATGGGCATTACTACACGACCGACACGGTGAGTGGGCAGATCGGCGAATTCGACCCGCTGCATCGGACCTATGTCGGACATGAGATCGGTGGCAAGGCCCTGTACCCGCACACGCTCCGCTTCGATCGGAAGGGACGTGTGTGGTTCACGCTTGGAGTATCGAACCAAGTCGGCTACTACGATACCGTCAATGATCAGATGAAACTGATCGAGGTGCCTCCCGACACGGACCGACCGAGCATGCAGGCGCTGATGCCCTACGGCATCGATGTCAATCCAGTTGACGGCAGCGTCTGGTACAGCTCGCTGATGGCCAACCGCATCGGCCGCATCGATCCGGAGACGCTCAAGGTGACGGTCTTCACGCCGCCGACGTTGGGTCCGCGGCGGATGCGCTTCGCGGCAGACGGCACGCTGTGGATACCGAGCTTCGGCGACGGCAAGTTGGTCCGTCTCGATACGAAGACCATGCAGTACCATGTCTACCCGATTCCGACGCTGGCGCCGAACGAAGTTGAGGCACCGTATGCGGTCGGCGTGCATCCGAAGACGCAGGAGGTGTGGATCACGGCGAACATGTCGGATCGCGTATTCCGCTTCCTGCCGAAGTCGGAGCGATTCGTCACGTATCCGTTGCCTGCACGCGGTACCTACTTGCGCGACATAGTGTTCACGCCAGAAGGGTGGGTGTGCGCCGCGTCGAGCCCCGTGCCTGCGCCGGTGACGGTCGAAGGCGGAATGCAGGAAATACTCTGCGTCGATCCTAGCGCCTCGCGCCTATCACAGCCATGACGGCCTAGTGAACGACCGTTAAGCCGTGCGTCCTTAGTGCACACGCCATCGGACCGCGTGTCGGCGTCGTGAAGCGCGCGTAGGCCGGTCCGGCGGGAGTGACGCAGCGCGCGCCGGATCGGACGCCACTCGGCGCGGTACACCCGCCTGCCTGTGTCGGGCCGGTGCGGGCGGTGGCGTGCGTGCCGCGAAAGCGGGCGAAGCCTTCTGTGCAAAGGCGCACCGCCGGAGACTCGATGGTACGGCCTCGATTTGCGGCTGTGAGTCCGGGAGCGGTACCGGTGAGAGAAAAGCGTGGCGGCGCGCCGGCCGCCCATGCAGCGCCGCGTAGGAGCCCAAGGCCGCGCGAAAGAATAAGGGGAGCGCGATGGATCAGGATACGCGATTGGTACTGGACGCCCTGCACGCGCAGGGAGGACCGGAGTTGCACGAGCTATCAACGGGCGATGCGCGTGCGGCGCTCAAAGCCCTCTCTGCCAGACTGGACATCGAGCGGGTGCCCGTCGCTCAGGTTACCGAGCATACGGTTCTTTCGGGTGGCGTGCCGCCGTTGCGGGTACGGGTGTATTCGGACCCGGGTCCGACGCCGAATCAGGCCGTGCGCCCGCTTCTCATGCAACTGCACGGGGGTGGCTTCATTCTGGGGGATCTCGATACGCACGACCACCTGTGTCGGTACTACGCGGTGCACGGCGGAGTGATTGTCGTGTCGGTCGAGTACCGCCTGGCGCCCGAGAACCCGTTTCCCGCCGCGGTGGAAGACTGCTACGCGACCTTCGAATGGGTCGCGCGCAATGCCGCTGGACTCGGTGGCGACGCGCACCGAATTGCAATCACCGGCGACAGCGCCGGGGGAAACCTCGCAATCACCACTGCGTTGACGGCGAGTCGGCGCATTGGCCCCCGCGTTTGGAGGCTAATCCCCATCTACCCGGCGGTCGACATGCGACCAGATCCTGCGTTGTATCCGTCCCGAGCCGAATTCGGCGGCGGCGAATACTTCCTCTCGCAGAAGGGTTTCGAGTGGATTGTGGGACTGTACGTGCCGGAGGGCACGGACCTTACGGACCCTGGGCTGTCGCCGATTCTGGCACCCAATATCGGAGCGCTACCCCCGACATTCCTCATTGTGGCTGGTTGCGACCTCCTTCGTGATGAAGGCCTAGCCTTCGCAGAGCGGCTGCGCCGCGCAGGGGGCAACGTGCGCTGCCGGTGCTTTGATGGAACGATCCACGGATTCATATCTTTGGCTGGCGCCATCGCCTTGGGCCGCGTGGCACTTGACGAGGTCTGCCAATACCTCAGAACAGAATTGCAGGGGTCTCCCTGAGATAGGCTGGTGCCGCTGTCCCACCTTTTTTCACGCCCTTCGAGGCGCGGGGAACTCCTGCGGTGACGCCACGCCGGCCCACGCTCTGGCTCACGTCATCCACGGGCCGATCAAGCCTTGACTCGCTAGCGCGCGTCCAGCGTTGCCAGTACCGCGACCCGCCGCCTGCCTCTCCTCCGAGCGGTCGCGGCAGGCGTCCGTGCTCCAGGCAGATCGCAGCTGAATCCGACAATTCGCGACTGGCGGCGAAACCGCCGCCCGTCGCCGCTCCGACCGCGCCGGATTACGCCTGCTCGCGCGCGCGTTACCCGCGACGCGCGGGCGAGCCGCAGTACGCCAGGACGGTCCGTAGTGGTGACGCCCCAGGTATCATTATTTGAACAGATCTCCGGTCGGCACCTTAGCCAGCTCGACGACGATGCCGAGGGTGTTTTCCGTGTTGAAATACGCGCAGTCCCCATCCTTGTTTGGGCCAAAGCCGCGGCTCGAGAACACTTCCTCGTATCCCAACCGGCGCATCTCTTTCGACGCCCGTTCGAAATCGCCGACTTCCAGGCAGATGTGGTGAATTCCCTGCCCGTTCTTGTCGAGAAAGTCCTGCAATGGGCTCGGGCTCGACACCGGCTGCTCGAGCGCCAGCACATAGGTGCCGGCCGTGATGACCGCGGCCTTGACCGAGTAGTCGGCCGCAACTCCCCGGTACTTGGCGGGGCCTGTAAAGGTGACGACCTGCCACGGCCCGATCCCAAGAACCTCCTGGTAGCAGCGTACGGCCTTATCGACGTCGCGAACGGCGATGGCCACGTGGACGGCGCCCCGAACGTTGATGTTGCTGGTGCGCTTCGCCGCGTCGCTCGCCGGGAAGACCCTCTCTGCCTCCGGCATTTTCGACGGCAGCTTCGAAAACTCGATTACCGTTCCCAGATCTTCTACGGTGTCAAAATACGATCCGGAGCCGTCTCGATTGGGACCGATTTCGTTTCCGTCGAGGAATTGGTCGTAGCCGAGGCTCCGCATATGCGCGGTGGCGCTCTCGTAATTCTTGACCACAAAAGCCAGATGGTGGGCTCCGCCGCCACGCTTGCTCAGTATTTCATCGAATGGGCTGGGCCGCGTGTGTGGCTTGTCATAGCCAATCGCGAGAAACCCCACCTGAGCCATCGCCGCCTCGATATCCATCGCCACGGGCTTGCCGTGGAGCTTGATGGCGCGCTCCGGGCACTTGATGGACATGTACTGCCACGGCCCGATGCCGAGATCGTTCCAGAAGCGCTTCACTTTGCTGTCAATGTCAGTCGTGGCTAACGCGATGTGCCACGCATCTATAATTTCGATCTTGCTACGCGTCGCGGCGTTCATCGCTGCCTCCTAGTGTCTCGATCGGTCGGTATCTGCCGCAGGCCGCTCAGCCTACGAGCGGCCCTGGCAGCCTTCAGGACTGCTCATTCATCGGCCGTCGGGGCGATGCTCCGCACCGCAGGCATTCTCTGTCGCTGCATCTCTAGAACGTATACCGCAAGGACGCACCGTATTCGCGCGGTGGATCGAAGGTGGCGTCGACGAGGCCCAGACTCGTGAGCGCACTTGCGCCGCTGCTGAGGACCGTCTTGTTCGTCAGGTTTGTGCCGAAGATGGCCACCATCCACTTGCGGTCGCCACTGTGCCACGTCGCACGTGCGCCGAGGAGTCCATACGATGGCTGAACCAGTGAAGGGGTATTTTGCACGTCATTGTAGGTCGTCGTCGTGTAGGAATAATCGGCGCGTACATCGAGGCTGCTGCGGCCGGCAAGCGTCCACGTATACTGGGCGCCCGCTGTCGCGGACCACTTCGGCGCCTTCTCGAACTGGGTCGACAGAGTCACGTTCACGGCGCTTGCACTGAGTTCGGTGTATCTCGCATCGAGATAGCCGCCACTCAGATCCAGCTGGACTGCGGGCACTGGGCGGGCTGCGATTTCCAGCTCCATGCCCTGAACCTTTGCCTTACCTGCGTTTTCGACGACCTCGAGAAGACTTCCGAACTGGTCGGCCGTCAGGCTCGTCAATTGTATGTTCGTATAGTTCATGTAGAAGACGTCGGCGTTGACCCGAAGCCGGTGGTCGTACCATTCGTTCTTCGAGCCGAGTTCGAACGTCCATACGTACTCGGGTGCAAAGGTATCGACGGCGCCCTGTGATGTCGGTCGCCCGTTGAATCCACCGCCCTTGAAGCCGCGCGAGGCCGAGAGATAGACCAGGCTGTCGGGCGTGAGCTTGAAGTCGAGATCAGCAAGGGGGGTGATGGAAGTCCAGTCGTTGGAGACCGTTGTCAAGGGAACAACTGGCACGCCCGAGGGCACTCGGACCTGATCGATTGAGAAGCTCTTCTCGTCGTGGCCAAAGCGGATTCCCGCTGTCGCGCTCCACCGGTCGGTCAACTCATAGGTGCCCTGGCTGAATGCCGCATAGCTCCTGTTGTGCACCTCATTGTTGATGTCGAAGTCAATGTCGACGCTCACATCGATCGGGTTTCCGGCGCCGCCCGCACACGGAAAGCCGGCGGGCGCAGCCGGGCACGTGAACAGCGGCGCGCCGTTCGCGCCGGTCGGATAGGGGGCCAGCGGTACCACCGCGCCGGGCAGCGCCTCGAGTGCCGAGAATAGGCCATGGGCCAGCGTCACGGTGGCGATATCGGTCCAGTACTCGTCAAAGTAGAACAATCCGCCGACCCACTTTAGGTGGGAATTCAGCGCTTCACCGCTGAACTGAACTTCCTCGCTGAACTGGTGCTGGTGATCCAGAAAGAGCTGCGTAGCATAGGGCGCCGTCGTATGGTCGAGGTCGTTGCCGAACACGGCGCGATAGCCGCGCTCGGCCGTGATCGACTTGATCGCCACCGGCGTGCCTTTCCAGTCGACTGTCACGGCCGCGCCAAACAGTTCAAGTTCGTTGTCATTCGGGTAGGTACCCTGCTCAACGTATGGATTGCTGGGAAGGTTTGCAGCTGTGATGGCATGCCCGGAAGGGCCGCCAACGAGCGCATTCCATAGCGGCAGAATGCCGGTCTGCTCGACCTGCACCAGGTTGTCGGGCCCGGAATCGCCGTGGCTGTGCGTGTAGTCGGCCACCAGCGTGATGCGGAGCTTGTCGGCCGCATTCCACACCAGCGTTCCCCGGCCCAGGTTGCTGTCCATGCCGCCCAGCGTCTTACCAGTGGGGGCACGATCCATGTAACCGTCCTGATTGAGGGTCGCGACCGTGAGCTTGCCAAGGAGCGCGCTCGAGCCGATCGGACCCTCAACGGACGCCTTCAGGTCCTCGCGCGAGAAATTGCCCCCGGTTGCTTCCACGTAGCCACCGGCCTCTCCCGATGGACCCTTGGAGACCATGTTGACCGCACCACCGATCGTGTTTCTTCCGAACAGGGTGCCCTGCGGGCCGCGAAGTACCTGGATGCTTTCGAAGTCGACGACCTCCGGCGACTGGCCGATCGCACGAGCGATATAGACGCCGTCGAGATACACACCGACCCCCGGGTCGGCAGTCGCCAGGTATTCCTGCTGGCCAACCCCGCGAATGAAGAGCTGCGGCTGAAAGGATGCACCGCTGTTACTCGAGCTCTGCGACATCTGGAAATTTGGCGTGAACTTGGCGATATCGGTAACGCTGGTCACGTTGCGCACTTCGAGGCTATCGGCGGTGAACGCGGCGATCGAGATCGGCGTGTCCTGGTTCCGCTCTTCGCGTCGGCGGGCGGTGACCATCACTTCCTCAAGCGTCGTGCCGACTGACTCGGTCGTCGTCTGTGCGGCGGCGGTCTTGCAGTCGATCACCATCAGGACAGTTGCGAACAGCCACGCGCTCGCCGCAAACACGACATTCAAAATGTACGCTCTGCCACAGCGGTGTTCCATGTCACGAATCCCCTATCGAAGTGTGCTGACCGAGACGGCGCTCGCAAGCGACCAGCGGCCTTGCGCGCCACCATGCGTCTGTACGCTTACGCGAGGCCGGAGGTTGCAATCCAACGATTTGGCGGATTGTCGTGCGCCAGGCGGTCCTGCGCACCGTTCTGCACCGACGGCGCATGCTCGTTTGCGTGCCCGAGTCTAGGAAGCAGCAATCGGCAAGCACAATAGCGGGAACCACTCAGACAAGCGCATCAAGGCGACGCTACGGTCGTCTTGCTGCAGCGCGCTACGCAGGCATGAGCCTGATCGAGCCGCCCGCGCAGGGCTCGGGGTAGCCCTGGGACAAAGACCCTGTGGAAAGACGCTGCTCGGAGCTGCGGCGGCCGCAACAGCGAGCGCCTGATTGCTCAGTGTTTGCCGAGAAGCCTCGTTAGCAGCTGCGTTCGGCTGTTGACGCCGACTTTCGCGTAGATCGAACGCAGGTGGTTCTCAACCGTGCGCAACGCTATCTGAAGCGCGCGGGCTACGTTGGCATTGTTCTCGCCTGCACAGATGAGTCGCGCGACCTCGATCTCCCGCTCCGAGAGTCTGTAGACGCGACAGGCGCAGTCGAGCTGCTGCGCGGTGTCATCCTCGCTGGTGAGCAGCAAATAGCAGGGATGCCCGTCTACGGAAGTGAATGCTCGGACCTGCACGTCAATTACGTCTCTGCCGAACGGGCCGCCATGCGTAAATCGCAGCACCGTTCGACTTGATGCGCTAGGCGCAAGCGGGGATCGCAGCAGGCGTTCACGGAGCTCGCCTAGCGTCTCGGAGCGCTGCGGCGAACCGGGGAGCGCGGCCGCAACGCGATCGAGCCCAAGGTGCGCCATTCCGCGGGCATTCGCGTGTCGCACTACCAGATCTTCATCGAGCGCAATTAACCCCACGCTCCGGTCGCCGTCGGAAAGCGTCTCGAGAAACAGTCCTGACAACGCCTCTGCTTCACGATACGCAAGATTCAAGAGCACGGACTGAATTGCAGGCACCAGGGAGCGCAGTCGAGCGATCTCGAGGTCGGTGAACGGCGCCGCTTCGGGTGGACGATGGAAGCCGAGGCACAGCATTTCGGCGCGGAGCATGGAGCCGACCGGCACTCCCACACCGAGAATGTGGCCGATGTCAAAGGGTTTGAGAAACTCACGGTCGTAGGCGCTATCCCGCCAGCCGGCAACGGCCGACAGGAGAGCCACGTACGGCGCATCGCCGGCGCAAGGCCAGCGTGGAAACTGCAAACTTGTGCGTACTAGTGGGTCCAGCTGGTACGCGCCCTCAGCGTAGGTCTCAATCGAGCGCGGTGTTCGGCCCAAGTAGCAATGCCGGCCCAGGTGGTGACCGCGGTAGGGAAGATCGAGAAACTGCAGAAACGTGCTGCTGGTCGCCTGCAGCGCACTCGCAAGAGGCGCGAGCAGCCGGCTTCCGACGTGCTCGAAGCTCGTGCACGACAGCACGTCCGCGAACAGCTCAGCCGATGCCACGGACGCGGCACTCGCCTCCGGAACCATACGGCCCCCCTCGACATACGCATCGAGCGCCGATTCCCGGCGCTCACGCAAATATGCGCCGGAACAACGCGATGCGCAATTGCTGCGCCGCGCCTGACTGCTGGCGTTAGCCGGGTGGCGTAAGGACCCGAATGGGGTCGTTTCCAGCCCACCCGACGCTCGCCCGGTGAACCATTTTGAAAAGATCCTCCACCGGGGGCGTCACCTCGATGACCTCAATCATCCCGGTCAAATCCCTGGTGGTATCGAAGTAGGCAGCGCGCGCGCCGACCGCTACTGCTCCCTCGAGTACCAGCGGGTAGCCGCGCGCCTCATAGTCGCGCAAAAACTGGTCGTAACGCTCCGGACGGACACCCACCGCCCAGTGGTGGAAGCCGCCGCCGCGCTGCGCACGAACTTGCTGATAAACACTCGCATTTACGTCGTTCTGCTGAATGAGTTCGAACATCATGGGCCCTGAAAACGCGAGCGCCAGCGAGATGTCGAGTGTTGCCGGCGCGCCACGGCTTTTGAGCCACAGAAACTGGAAATGCTCGAACAGAAACCACGGCCCGATGTTCAGTTCGCGGCAGTGACGCACGATGGCGGTACGCAAATCCTCGACGACGTACGCGACCTGAATGACCCCATCGTCCGGCTGGCCCCATTTCCATGATGGCATCGGTGCGATTCTCCACGTTAGTCAATTCACATGAGTCCGTCGACGGCGGACTGCCTGCCTGGTTGTGCGCCGCAACAACCGCAATAGCGGGCGGGTCAGTGCACGAGCGTAAAGCCGCCGTCGACCGCAAGCGCTTGACCGGTGATATAGCGGGCTTCGTCCGAAGCCAGGAACAGCACCGCATGTGCGATATCAACCGGCTCTTGGAACGCGCCGAGCGGGATGGTCGGTAGAAACCCCGCCACAAATTGCTCCATCGTCACGCCTGCTCCCGCCGCGAACCGCTCGAAGCCTCTTTCCAGCATCGGCGTGCGCACCTGGCCCGGGTGCACCGAATTGCAGCGGATACGGTAGCCGCTCTTCGCACAGTGCAGCGCAACCGTCCGAGTCAGATGCTCGACAGCCGCCTTGGCGGCGCCGTAGGCGGCAATGAATGGCGTTGGCATGAATGAGGCAACCGACGACAGGTTGACGATCGCACCACCGCCGGAGCGTGCCATCAGCGGAATTGCATGCTTGCAGGCAAGGAACACGCCTGCCGCGTTTACCTCGAAGATTCGATTCCAGTCTGCCAGCAGAGCGTGTTCGGGATCTTTAGCCGCCGCGGGGTCACCTTCGATGCCCGCGTTATTGACCTGGATATGCAGTGCACCGTGCGAGGCTTCGATGTATGCCATCAATTCTTGCCAGTCCTTCTCCTGCGCAACGTCCTGACGGCGGAACGTCGCGCCAAGCGCGGCCGCTGTCGCCCGACCCTGCGGCTCATTCACGTCCGTGAGAATGACGCGCGCGCCTTCCTTCACGAGACGCGCAGCGATGCCGCGCCCGATTCCTTGCGCAGCGCCCGTGACGAGCGCGACGCGTCCCTGCACGGCAGCCATGTGGCCTCCTTTGGTTAGTGCGGAAGGTGATCCGGCGAAAGGCCAGCGAGCTGAGCGCCGTCGGCAAGGAGTCCCGAACCGTTGATCATTGCCGCCTCATCGGAGGCGCGAAACAATTCAGCGTTGGCGACGTCATCCGCCGTGCATACGCGACTCGTCGGCACGTGACTCGCCATACCGGCGAGCAGCGCCTTGCGGTCGCCGACCGCTACGACAATCGAATCGACCATCTCGGTATCGCGGGTAGGTCGGAGGAATCCACGTGCACCGGATTGGATAGCGCTTGTCGGCGCAGTGCAATGCGACCCCGTGGTAAGTGTCGTTACTCCTTCCTTGGGCGCATGGCATGCGGCAACACCCGCCGGCGCCATGACGCTACCGAGGGAAGACATATTGGCGATTGCACTGGAACCGCTGGAGCGCATGATGGCCTTCACTCCGCACTTGCAGCCGGGCAACGTGCCGATAAGGTTGACGGCGACCGTTCGGTCTCAGTGGGCAAGGCTGGTGTCTTCGATAGTGCCACCGGGTCCAATGCCGGCGGTATTGCAGACAATGTCGAGCATTCCGCAACTCGCGACCGGTACTTCGACCGCGCTGGCGACGCTCCCTCGGAGCGTACGTCGAATCTGTAGGCCTAAGCGGACTTCCTGATTGCCACAGCCGTCGCGCGCACTTGCCTCGTTCAGGTCAGCGACCAGAACGCGGGCGCCTTCGGCCGCGAAGCATCGACGGGCGGCTGTGCCGATGCCGGAGCCGCTGCCAGTCACGAGCGTCACCGTGTCCGCCAGTCGCTCCCCCATAGCTACGCCCTCCACTGCGGCGCCGCGTCGTTACCTTCGGCCGCGCGTCGCCCAGCGGCCCACTGCACACGGCGAAACACCTGTGCCCGCGGGTGAGTCTAGGTAGCGTTACTTGCGGACCTCAATAGCGTAAACCACTCAAGTGCGTCAACGACTCGCGCGTCGCCAACCGGTACGTGATCAGCCGCGCCAGCGATGTGCGGGGTCGCTCACGGCAGGCGTACACAAGGCAACACCCGGATTCAACTGACTGCATGGGCGGGACTCGAGGCACTCGAGCCATTCGAGTCGGCTCGGGCGGTCGGGCGGACGAGAGCGCTGCCGCAGGGCAACGAGAGGGCGGCCCGCGAGGGCTCAGATTGGTTGCTAGTTGTCAATTCCTGTCGGCGATCCGCTCACGGCCGAAATGGCGCTCACCGACGTGAGCGACGGGACCCGGCTGTCATCACTAGCAGTAGCGACCGCACCGCAATCACATCCCGATCACCCAAGACGCCGTCGGTCAGCACTGCCATCGAGGCTCTCCGCGCGCGCCAGACGTCATACGCCGAAGGTCGATGCGTCGCGACCTTGCAAAACAACCGGGAGGCGTGCCAGGACGCCCTGCCCGTTCAAGGGCCCGCATGCTTTGCGCGTCGCGGGCGCGACGCGTGCCACCGTTTAAGTGGAGCGATGAGACGTTGTGGCAGACGCCGACGAAACTTACGTTGCGTCGTTTTCCGGCAACTGGGAGGCTCTCCGCGTTGCCCAAGAGTAACGAAGGGGTTGTTGTTGCGTACCGGTACCCAAAGCAACCGGGATGGAGAGTCCGCGGCAGATGCGCACGTCCGCGTCTGGGACACGCGTCAAGTGGACCCTTGTCCCGATACGTTCGCTTCAATTAGAGTGCATCAATCAGTCTTGGGTTCAGACTCGTCCCCGACGTGTCCTGGCCGGGCCTTCGAATCCGCGTCTCCATGGATGTCACGGCCTGCCGGGCTGATTTTCCGTCAATGACATGAGACCCTCGAACCCGCCTGGATCTGCGATCCGCGTCGTGCGCGATCCGGCTTCATTGTTCGCCAAGGCAGAAGTGCGACTCATGCGCCGAGCCGACGGCAGCGCCGTGCTCTCGTCACTGCAGCCGCTCGGCCCGTATCCTCGCAGCCTCAGCGAGTACCTCCTGCATTGGGCACATATGGCTCCCGACCGCCCTTTTCTACTCGAACGTACCCATGACGGCTCGTGGCAGGGCGTTACGTATGGAAAGGCGTTCGCCGAGGTGCAAAGGCTGGCCGGGTGGCTCCTGACGCGAGTGACATCGCCTGACAGCCCGGTCGCGATTCTGTCGGACAATAGCGTAGAGCACGGCTTGCTGGCACTCGCGGCCATGCACGTCGGCATTCCCGCAATGCCAGTCTCGTCGGCCTATTCGCTCGCATCGACAGACTTCGCTAGGCTGAAGTCGATCATCGAGCTCGGTGCTCCGTCGGTGATCTATGTGGATGACTATGCGCGCTTTGCACCCGCACTCGCCGCTATCGACTCTCTGCACAACGCGGCCCTTTTGCTCGGGCGGACCAGCTCGGTCTGCCCGAACGACACGGCTCGGTTCGACTCTGTGCATGTAGCCGGTAGCAAGGTTGCTGTCGCGAGGGCCTGTACGGCAGTGACCCCCGATTCAGTGGCCAAGCTGCTCTTCACCTCTGGCTCGACCGGGGCACCCAAGGGGGTGATCAATACCCAGCGGATGCTCTGCGCGAACCAGCAGCAGATGGCACAGGTCTGGCGGTTTACCACCGAGACGCCGCCGGTCATCGTCGACTGGCTGCCCTGGAGCCACACGTTTGGCGGCAACCACAACTTCAACTTCGTCCTTCGCGCGGGTGGGACGCTCTACATAGACGGTGGACGCCCGGTGTCCGGGCTCTTCGGGGCCACGATCACGAATTTGCGCGAGATTGCGCCGACCGTCTATTTCAACGTACCGCGCGGCTACGACCTGCTGGTCCCCGAACTGCGTGCGGACGAGGTGCTGCGGCGCAATTTCTTCGAGCGACTCCAGGTGATCTTCTACGCCGCCGCAGCACTTCCACAGCATCTGTGGGAGGCGCTCGAGGCTCTGGCGCTCGAGACGACCGGCGAGCGGATCGTCCTTGTATCCGCCTGGGGCTCCACCGAGACGGCGCCTCTTGCAACCTCCGCTCACTTCCGCGCGGAACAAGCCGGCGTGATTGGCGTCCCGGTCCCCGGTTGCGAGCTCAAGCTTAGTCCGCACGGTCCGAAGCTCGAGGTGAGCGTTCGCGGACCGCAGGTAACGCCCGGCTACTGGAAGCGGCCCGACCTCACCGAGCAGTGTTTCGACGAGGAAGGCTTCTACTCGATCGGCGACGCAGTCCGGATGGTGGATCCGGACCGGCCGGAGCGCGGCTTGTATTTCGACGGGCGCGTCTCGGAGGACTTCAAGCTGTCGACCGGCACCTGGGTCAATTCAGGCGGGCTGCGTGTCAAGGCGCTCGCGGCCTTTGCGCCAATTGTCCAGGACCTCGCAGTTGCCGGACACGACCGCAGCGCAATCGCGCTGCTCGTCTTTCCCGCTCTGAACGCGTGTCGACAGCTGTGCCTGGATCTGCCCGCCGACGCGCCGGTGGAGCGGGTTCTCGCACACGCGGTCATCCGCGAGCGAGTGCGGGCCGGACTCCGCGAACTTCACCGGCACGGAGCCGGGAGTTCCACCTTTGCAACCCGCGCGTTGCTGATGTCGGCGCCTCCCTCGATCGATTCGGGCGAGATCACCGACAAGGGCTACATCAACCAGCGTGCAGTACTCGCCTGCCGCGGGCAGCTCATCGAGCGTCTGTACGAGACAGTGCCGCCGCCGGATGTGATCACGATCGACGACTGACCACGCTCTCGACAGCACCAGCGCTCCGGTTTTCTGCGAGGCGCCGGCGCCGAAAGTCCCGGTAATTTCAGACGACGAGCCGGAATGACCCCAGAGGCTCCGCTGCCGACTCGCCGACACCTGCGCGAAGACGAAAGGCACCCTGTGTGCTGCGAACTCCGTCGAGTGGCGTTTGGCGAGCCGCGTGCGCTCGCGGCAGCTCCTGGCGATGAGCTGCGCGCAGCGGCGGCGTCGCTGCGCGTCCGCGGAGAAGGCCGCTAGGCGGCGATCTGCTCGAGGGAAAGCCGCGCCGTTCGTCGCCCCATGACGGCGACCACCATTACCACGACCAGCATGCTGGCAGCGATGAGTGCAAATACGGCCGGCACGCCGAAATCGTCGAGGCAGAACGCGATCAGGTAGCTCGATAGCATCGTCGACAAGCGGCTCCACGAATACACGAAGCCAACAGCTTGTGCGCGGATACGCGTCGGAAACAGCTCCGTCTGATATGCGTGAACCGCGTATCCGAGCACCGTGTTTGCGGAAACGATCAGGAGTCCGAGGATGACCATGACCGGCCCCGGCGGATGCGCTGCGAACAGAAGACCGAAGGCGCCGGCTGCAAGCGCTGCACCGACGATCTGCCATTTGCGCTCAACGCGTTCGGCAATCCCCACGCACAGGAATGGCGCAACTGGAGCGGCGAGCGAGATGAGAAACGTGGCGCGCATGGCGGCCGTACCGCTCGCGCCTTTGCCACCCACAAGCGCCGGGAGCCAATTCCCGAAGCCGAAGATGCCAATCGGAAGTAGGAGGTTGAGCAGCACTAGCATGACCGTGCGGCTGAGGTACGGCGCCCGGAACACCTCCGCGAGGCTCCCTTTGGGATGCACCTCGGCCGGCGATGGCGTTGGCTCCGGCAGGGCGCGGCCGATGTCGGCGGCCACTTTCTGCTCAATGACCCGCAGGGCGCGATCCGCGGCGTCGAAGCGCCCCTTGTGTGCTAGCCAGCGCGGGGACTCCGGAATCGCCGCTCCGGCGCGCCACACGCACAGAGCGCCGACGCTGCCGATCAGTACCACGATTCGCCAGCCGGATATTCCGGCCACGGTCAGCGGCGTCAGCACCCACGCGAAGAGTGCCAGCAGCGGGACCCCGCAGTTGCCGATGGCATGCACGGTCGCGAATGCCTTGCCACGCATTGACTTCGATACCAGTTCCGAAACGTAGGCATTGATTGTGATCCCCTGGATGCTGATTCCGATCGCGGCGACAAACCGCCAGGCGAAAATCCAGACGGTGGTCACCTGCAGGGCCATTACGGCCGTGACCAAGGAGTACCACACCATAGAATGAGCGAACGTCGCGCGGCGACCATAGCGGTCCGGCAGCCAGCCAAATCCCAGCGTTCCGACGAAGAGCCCGGCAAATGTTGCCGCGGCGAAATTGGCCTGGTCCGAGAGCCCGAAGAGCCCGTGCGCAGTCGGCTTGAACAGTCCGGCGGCGATCAGTGCCGGGCTTATGTATGCCGTCTGGTAGACGTCATAGACCTCGAACAGCCAGCCGAGGGCGACCAGCACCACCAGCATCCAGACGCTGCGTGTGGCCGGCAAGCGGTCCAGGCGCGCCGATATCGCCGCTGCCTTCTCGGCCGGGCCCGGTTGTCCGGCATTGCTGGCGGGTGACGACATACCCGGCCTCGCTAGCGGGCGCCCGTCGCGCTAGAGGCGGCCATTCGCGACCAGCCACGCGTAGCTGTCGGCGATGCACTGCTGAAGCGGCACTGGCTCGTAGCCGAGCTCGCGCTCCGCCTTGTGGGTCGCGCACAGGTTCCGCCAGCACATCAGGGTCGCCATCTCCGGCGTCAGCGGCGGCTCCTTGCCGGTGATGCCGGCGACGAGCGCGGCGAG
>Ga0209415_10007932_pt1 | contig 18444 bp, 13 predicted proteins | sample PeaSoiSIISIP2007_FD_187696 | JGI IMG/M metagenome (GOLD analysis project Ga0209415, IMG submission 187696) | Peat soil microbial communities from Weissenstadt, Germany - SII-SIP-2007 (SPAdes) (version 2) | ecosystem: Environmental > Terrestrial > Soil > Wetlands > Peat | place: Germany...
GCGACAAGTGCGGCGTGGAAGTCACGCTCAGCAAAGTCCGCCGCGAGCGCCTCGGCCACATCGAGCTCGCTTCGCCCTGCTCGCACGTCTGGTTCTTCAAGGGCTTGCCGAGCCGCATCGGCTACCTGCTGGACATCACCATGCGCGATCTCGAGCGCATCCTGTATTTCGAGGGTTACGTCGTCATTGATACCGGCGACGTCCCCGGCATCAAGGACCGCGAGGTCCTGCTCGAAGAGCGTTACCGCGAACTGCAGAAAGAGTACGCGGGGCAGTTCACGGCCAAGATGGGCGCGGAAGCCATCAAGGAATTGCTGAAGCGCGTCGAGGTCGAGAAACTCTCCGAAGAGCTGCGCGAAAAAATGAAGGTGGACCCCAGCCTCCAGAAGCGCATCAAGTACGCGAAGCGCCTGAAGGTTCTCGAATCGTTCCGCAAGAGCGGCAACAAGCCCGAATGGATGATTCTGGATGTGCTGCCCGTGCTGCCGCCGGAGTTGCGCCCGCTGGTGCCTCTGGACGGCGGCCGTTTCGCCACGTCCGATCTCAACGATCTTTACCGGCGCGTCATCAATCGCAACAACCGCCTCAAGAAACTCATGGAGCTGCACGCCCCGGACGTGATCGTTCGCAACGAAAAGCGTATGCTGCAGGAAGCCGTCGACGCGCTCTTCGATAACGGGCGCCGCGGCCGCGTGCTGCGCGGCACGAACAATCGGCCGCTCAAGTCGCTCTCCGACACGCTGAAAGGCAAGCAGGGGCGCTTCCGCCAGAACCTGCTCGGCAAGCGCGTGGACTATTCCGGCCGTTCGGTCATCGTCGTCGGCCCGGAACTTAAGCTCAACCAATGCGGCTTGCCGAAGAAGATGGCGCTCGAACTCTTCAAGCCGTTCATCTACCACCGGCTCGAAGCCGAAGGACATTGCACGACGATCAAGCAGGCCAAGGAGATGGTCGAGCAGCAGGATTCGATCGTTTGGGACATTCTGGAAGGTGTCATTCGCGAGCATCCGGTCATGCTCAATCGCGCGCCGACGCTGCATCGCCTCGGAATTCAGGCGTTTGAGCCCGTGCTCGTGGAAGGCAAAGCCATCCGCATTCACCCGCTGGTCTGCACCGCGTTCAACGCCGATTTCGACGGCGACCAGATGGCCGTGCACATTCCGCTTTCGCCCGAAGCGCAGGTCGAAGCCTCGGTCCTGATGCTCTCCGTGCACAACATTTTGTCTCCGGCCAACGGTTTGCCGCTGGCGGTTCCGACGCAGGACATGGTCCTCGGAATCTACTACCTGACGAAGGCCAAGCCCGGCGCCAAGGGCGAGGGCCGCACGTTCGGCTCGATCGAGGAAGTGATTCTCGCGCTCGAAGCGACCGAGGTCGAGCTGCTCACCCCGATTCGCCTGCGCTACGAGGGCGAAGTCATCGACTTGACCGCCGCGTACGACGATCAGGACGTCACGCACACCGAACCCGTGATGATGAAGAAGCAATTCATAAACACCACCGTCGGCCGCGCCATCTTCAACGATCACCTTCCTTCGGACATGCCGTTCGTCAACGGGCTGATCAAGAAGAAGGGCGTCCAGCAGTTGTGCCACTACTGCTACCTGCGTTTTGGAATCGAGCGCACCGTCGTGATGCTCGACCGGTTGAAGGAGCTCGGCTTCTTTTACGCCACGCGTTCCGGCATCTCCATCGGCATCGACGACATGTTGATTCCCGGCGGCAAAGCGGACCTGGTGGAATCCACCGAGCGCGAAGTCGTCAAGGTGCAGCAGCAATACCTGGACGGCGCGATCACCAACGGCGAGCGCTACAACAAAGTCATCGCCATCTGGAGCGACGTCACCGAAAAAGTCGCCGAGCAAATGTTCAAGGCGATGGAGCAGCAGGATAAGGAAGGCGTCATCAATCCGGTGTACGTCATGGCGGATTCCGGCGCGCGCGGATCGAAACAGCAGATTCGCCAGCTTTCCGGCATGCGCGGCTTGATGGCCAAGCCTTCCGGCGAAGTCATCGAGACGCCTATCACTTCCAATTTCCGCGAAGGCCTCACCGTGCTGCAGTACTTCATCTCCACGCACGGCGCGCGCAAGGGCTTGGCCGATACGGCGCTCAAGACCGCCGATTCGGGCTACCTCACGCGCCGCCTGGTGGACGTGGCGCAGGACGTCATCATCAGCGAGATCGATTGCGGCACCGTCAACGGCATTTACGTCGCGCCGATTCTCGAAGCGGGCGTCGAAGTCGAGCCGCTGCGCGATCGCGTGGTGGGCCGCGTCTCGCTCGAGCGAATCAAAGACTACGAAGGCAACGTCATCGTCGAGATCAATCAGGAAATCGACGAGGAACTCGCCAACGCCATTCAGGGAGCCGGCATCGAGCGCGTCAAGATTCGTTCCGTGTTGACGTGCGAGACCCGCCGCGGCGCTTGCGCCCGCTGCTATGGACGCAACCTCGCCACCGGCCGCACGGTCGAGTTGGGCGAAGCCACCGGAGTCATCGCCGCGCAGTCCATCGGCGAGCCCGGCACGCAGCTGACGATGCGCACGTTCCACATCGGCGGCACGGCCACGCGCGTCACCGAACAATCCAAGCTCGAAGCGCGCAACAGCGGCTTCGTCAAATTCATCGATCTCAAGCTCGTCCGCGGGCGCGCCCAATCCTTGATCGCCATGAACCGCTCGGGTTTGATCGCCGTCGTGGACGAGAAGGGGCGCGAGAAAGAGCGCTACCACGTGGTGTACGGCGCGCGCTTCAAGGTCGAAGAGGGCCAGCCCGTCACCATCGGCCAGACGCTGGTCGAGTGGGATCCCTACACGTTCTCCATCCTCACCGAAACCGGCGGCACGGTTCAGTTCAAGGACTTGCAGCCCGGCATCACGATCGAAGAACAGGTGGACGAAGTCACCGGCCTCGCGCAGTTGGTCGTCACGCTGCCGCCCGGCGATGAAAAGCACCAGCCGCAGATCCTGATGCGCGACGCTTCGGGCAAAACGCGCAAGAAATACTTGATGCCGTCGCGCGCCCACCTCACCGTCACCGACGGCGACGAGGTGCAGCCCGGCGACGTCCTCGCGAAGATTCCGCGCGAGACCACCAAGACCAAGGACATCACCGGCGGCTTGCCGCGCGTGGTGGAACTCTTCGAAACGCGCAAGCCGCACGATCCCGCCGTCATCAGCGAAATCGACGGAGTCGTGCGCTACGGCGAAATCAGCAAGGGCTTGCGCCGCATTTACGTCGAGAGCGAAGACGGCAGGACCCAGAAGGAATACGCCATCGCCCGCGGCATCCACATCAACGTGCAGGAAGGCGATCACGTCAGCGCCGGCGAGCCGCTCATCGACGGCCCGCTCAACCCGCACGACTTGCTCGCCGTCCTCGGCGAGGAGTACACGCAGGCCTACCTGGTCAATTCGATTCAGGAGGTCTACCGCCTGCAGGGCGTCAACATCAACGACAAGCACATCGAAGTGATCGTCCGTCAGATGATGCGCTGGGTGAAGGTCGAAGACGTCGGCGACACGCAGTTCCTCCTCGAGGAGCAGGTGGACAAGTTCCGCTTCCGCGAAGAGAACGCCCGCATCACCGCCGACGGCGGCCGGCCCGCGATCGGCAGGCCGTTGCTGCTCGGCATCACCAAGGCGTCTCTCTCCACCGATTCCTTCATCTCGGCCGCCAGCTTCCAAGAGACCACGCGCGTCCTCACCGAGGCCGCCGTCGCCGGGAAGGTGGATTATCTCCGCGGCTTGAAGGAGAACGTCATCATGGGCCGTCTCATTCCGGCCGGCACGGGTCTGGAGCGCTACCGCAACATCGAGCTCCTGACGGAGATGCCGCCGCCGGTTATGGCCGAGATGCAGGTCCCGGCGGTGGACATGACTCCCGAAGAGGCCGCGGCGCTCGATTTCCTGCGCAAGGACACCGACGCGATCGCGGACGAAACCTAAACCAATCCCAAGTAACAGTTCGCAAACGGGCACTTACTCAGTTCCAGGGAGCGCCCGTTTTCATTTTGTAAGGAACTCTCTCAGTCGCACGGGGTAAGGGCACGGGTAGTCGCCTGTTGCTGGCGAGGAAGGAAAGTTCAAAAGCCACAGCTTTCCCGCCGCGGCGGGCAGGCTGCGCGCGGCGCGAAAAGTGGGATCAGTCAATTCAAAGGTTGGCCCCACCCGCGAAAGTCTATTCTTTCGGGATAAACTTCAGTGTAAGGCGGGTGGCAGGGCCTCTCGTGCTTTTTCTATTGGCGAACATTTACGATCCGATGATACCACTCTAGCACTTCGCCGCCGGATGACGAGTCTTGCCTTCGAGGGTGGCGGGTGGCCGACCTTTCGTTTTTTCTATTCGCAAACATTCGCTGAACAATCATACCACTCTAGCACGTCGCCGCGGGGTGACGGTGTGGCTTTTACGGGTGCCCGCCCCTTCCGTTTTTTGGAAGGGTCGGGGTTTTTCTTTCTTTATGACCAAGGATTTGATACGGCGGTACAGACGTGGGGAACTGCATTTCAACTTATCGGCGGGCTCTAAGTAGAGCCCGCACCCGACGAGTTGCCGTGGAGCAGTTTTTCCTTTTACTTGAAATTGAAGTCTGGATTGATTCGGATCGATCCCGTGAGATAGGTAGAGGGACGCGGAGAGAAAAACGAGAAGTTCGTAATGCACGAAAGGCCGGAAAAAGAAAGACCTACCCTCGAAAAGCGCGAGGGTAGGGCACCCGCAACAGCAACTTCAACGGCTACACCGTCCGAAAATTCAACTTCAAAGGCTGAGCCACCCGCCGCGCCTTTACTCTCGTGAACCGGGGCCGTCCAGAAGGTCCGGGTGAGGCGTCTGGCCTCCCGCCCCACGACCACGATGAGCCTGTCGGAGCCGGATTTCAGCGCCACGAAGCGTATCGAAACTCGGGGACGAAACTCGGGGACAGACGGAATGTTCTCTTCGTTTCTGGTTTTCTCATGAATTTACAATTATTAGAAAACGTCCCGTCTGTCCCCAGGTTTTGTCCAGGTTTTGTCCCCAGGTTTCCCAGGTTTCAAGAGTGTTGGTCGCACGGCAACTTCCAGTGATAGTATTCCGGAACAACTCTGGTTCCTGGAGCGCGCGTGGATTACCTCAGCAGATTTGCGAAACCCAGGCAGGGCCGGACGACTTGCAGGCATTTCGCCCGATTCGGAAGACCATGATTGCCCGATTTCGCCTCAGCGAGAACTATCATCCGTACGTTTACCGCTCTCCTTCCGCCCAAATCAGAATGCCTAAGGCAGTCGCTATAACGCTCGTGATCGTTGGCATTTCCTGTCTGTTTGGCTGCGGTAGGCCAGCGCAGATTCCGGCGGATTTGACGCCGCTGTTTGATCCGGATCAGAAGCTTGCCGCTAATCAGCCTGTGCGCGTTATCGGGCTGATTGAATACGACAGGCCTGGAAATTCTAGTTTCGGCCGGCCGTACGCATTCTTACGAGTTGGCGTCGGCGAATTCACGGTATTGCTGGACGCCAATGGTTTGCAGATGGCGCAGGCGATGGACTTGAAAACCGTCTACGTCCAAGGCTATCTCACAGGCAAATCAACTGCGAGCCTGCACATGTCGCTTGGGTCACCATTTGGCGGCACGGGTTCCGTGTCGCGGGTCCCGGAACTCAAGGTCGAAAAGTACCGCGCTGCTTCGCCCGAATCGGCCACGGCCCGTTTGCTGGACGATGGACTGTGCGACGAGCTAGACGATGCGGTTGGCACCGGCGACTTGGCAACGGTTAAGCATCTAATCACGGGTGACCCTGAATTGATTAATATGAAAAAGCGCCCTGAGGATATGACCTTCTTGCAGGAAGCCGAGGCCAACAATCGGAAGGACGTTGCCGAGTTTCTGCGCCAGCACGGTGGCCACGAATAGTTCTTCTGTCCACGAGGTTCTGCCGTTCTCATCACATGAGAGATAGTTGCGCGATTTACACCACCGGCCATCCTTCGCACGGTTACCCATGCGGAACCATGCTTGCCCTAAATGGTTGCCGCTCCTCATGCCCGCCCTTACTCTAGTCGCACGGGGCTGTCCTAGAGTTCTTGCTGAGGCGTTTGGCCTCCCGCCCCACGACCACCATGAGTCTGTCGGAGCCGGTTTCCAGCGCCACGAAGCGTATTGACGGGGAAGAAGTCTCTGTGCCCCGGCCGCTACACCTGGATGTTCTCGCGCGCCGGGAACGCAGCCTGTGGCGCACCGCCATACTGCTCCTGTCGGTGCTGGCCGTGGGACTCGCCGTTGCTTCTCGTCCCTGGATTCACAATCTTCCATACAGCTTGGAAGCGCTGCCGATTGGCCTCGTAGTTTTAGTGGTCTTGTTCGGCTTTTATGCCTGGGCAAAATCGCGGGAAATCGCCGAGCTGCGCGGGTTGGTGCGCGGGATCGAACAGGGAAAAATCACGGCGGCGGCGGGCGAGAAACAGCTCGGCCAGCTATTCTCCCTGATTACGCGATCCCAGCAGGGCTATCGCGACCTGATCGATACGTTCGACGACCTGCTCTTCTCTTTCTCACTACAGGGTGAAATTCTCGCGGCCAATCGCAGTTTCTCCGACCTACTGGAGCGGCCGTTTCCCGAGATGATCGGGCATTCCCTCTCCGACTACGTGGAGTTTCCGCAAGGCCTCGGACTTGAATCGGTCGAGCGGTTCTTGCCTCGATTTCTCGAGCGGCGCCAGTGGAGCGGCGTCGTTTGCGTGCGGCTCAAGAAGGAAGGCGCGCTCCGCTATTTCGATTGCGTGTTCCACGCGATGGTGCGCGAGGGCGCCGTCTACGGCGTCAGCGCGCTGGCGCGCGACATCACCGTCGAGCGGCAGAGCGAGGCGCGCTTCACCGAACTCTTCGAGGCGTTGCAGGAAGGCGTGTACGTCGCGGAACCGGACGGGCGCATCCTCGACGCCAACCCCGCGCTGGTGCGCCTGCTCGGCTACGGGAACAAAGAGCAGCTTCTGGGTGTGTCGATCGCGGACTTGTATTGCGATGGATCTCAGAGCCGCAGCGATCGCGCCGATCTCGAGCGTGACGGCCTTATTCGCGGACGGCAGGTCTGCCTGCGGACGAGAGACGGCTCGGAAGTTTTCGGATTGCACTCCGCTTCGGCCATTCGCAATTCCGCGGGTCAGATCGCGCGCTGCCACGGAACCATCGTGGATCTCACCCAGCATAAGAAAATGGAGCGCAGCATTCAGCGCGAACGCGAATTCGCGCGGCGCCTGATGGATAGTTTGCCCGACCTCGTTTTCGTGCTGGACCGCGACGCGCGCTACACGTTTGCCAGCCCGAGCATTCAGGAGACCCTTGGCTACTCGCCCGACGAAATCGCCGGGCTGCATTTGGGAGACCGCACGGATCCCGCCGACCGCGACGCCCTGAAAGTCCTTTTTGACGACCTGATGCAGGGTCGCGCCGCGCAAGGCACGATCGAATACCGGACGATGCATAAGCGGGGAGATTGGCGTTTGATGCGCACGAGCGTCCGTCCGATCGTGGACGCCGAAGGGCGAATTGAAGGCGTGATCGCTTCCGCGCGCGACGTCACCGACCAGCGCCGTCTCGAACAGCAACTGGTGCAGACCGAGCGATTGGCCGCCATGGGACAGATGATCGCCGGCGTCGCCCACGAGTTGAATAATCCCCTGACCGCGATTCTCGGCGTCACGGAACTCTTGCGCGATTCCGCCGCGGAAGAGTCCCTCCGCCGCCAGCTCGATTTGGCGTATCGCCAAGCCCGCCGCGCGGCGCACATCGTACAGAGCCTGCTGGCGTTCTCGCGGCCTTCCACGCCGCAGAAGATCCTTGTCAATCTCCCCGAACTGCTGCAGCGCACTTTACAGCTGCACGAATATGCGCTGCACACCAATAACATCACGGTGGAATACACCCCGCCGAAACACCTGCCGCAAGTTCTTGGCGATCCAAATCAATTGATGCAGGTTTTCCTGAATCTCATCGTCAACGCCGAGCAGGCCATTCGCGAGGTGCGCGATCGCGGCACGATTCGCATCCGCCTCGATTCGTTTGGAGATGCCGTGTGCATCGCCATCGAGGACGATGGCGTCGGCATTCGCCGGGAAGTGCTGCCCAAGATCTTCGACCCGTTCTTCACCACCAAGCGCCCCGGCCGCGGCACCGGCCTGGGGCTGAGCATCTCACTCGCGATTGTTCGCGAACACAACGGAGACATAGCGGCCGCGCCGCTGCCGGTGGGCACGCTCATCACCGTCACGCTGCCGGTCGGCAAAAAGCCCGGCGTCGTGGCCGAGAGTCCCGCGCCCGAGAGGACGCACGTCGCCGATTCGCTGGCGTCGCCGCTCGACGGGCGAAAGGTGCTGGTGTTGGACGACGAGGAAGGTATCCGCGAGCTGATCGAAGATGGTCTCAGCGCCCGGGGAATGCTCGTGAAAGGCGCCGCCACGGCCGAGGCCGCGATCGCGCTGGCTCGCAGCGTCACGTTTGATGTGTTCTTGTGCGACTTGAATCTAAAGGGCGCGGAAAACGGCAGCGGGATATTCGCTCCGGAAGATCTTCGCAGGCGCCTGCTCGAAGCGGCCGCGGCGAGAGGCCCTTCCCAGCCCCTCTTCTTTTTCATGACCGGCGATCTTGTGGATGCCGCCCTGACGGAGCGGCTCGCCGCGGGCGGAAACCGCATCATTCAGAAGCCGTTTCGCATCTCGGAGCTCGCCGCAACTCTCACCGAGGGCTTCATTGCCGACGCTGCCGGCAAGCGGACCGAAACCCTGGTGAACTGAACTGACCGTTTATTTTCTCAAGGCTTTGGCGATGCTGCGGGCGCCGCGTCCGCGGAAAACGGGTCCACTCCGAAATCCCACACGTTCAGGTCGGTTCCATCCGCGGTGATTTCCAGGAAAGCGTACTCGCCCGGCGGAAGCTTCTGGTTCATCGTGCAACGGTAAACGCCGGGCGCCATTTGCCACTGCTCAAACGAAAGTTCGCTGGCCTGGTAGGAGTGTGTCCCCAACGCTGCGCTGTGGCTCTCGGTTTCCAAATGCCGGGCGTTTCCTCTCACCGTCGCTTGCACGAGCACCAAGTGCGGTTCGCGCTGATCTTCCGTCCGCATCCAGAATTCAGGCTCTCCGGTGGAAAGACGGAAATCTGCCCGCTTCCCGGGAACCGAGACGTGCCATTTCGAGGGGATCGCCGGAATCCCGGCGACCGTGCGCTCCACCGCGCGGCCCGCATCCAGTTTGGAAACCGCCGTATCCTGTTTCATTGGCAGAACTTTGCGCCCCGCCACTGCGAACATGCCGAACCCATCGGGCAGAAAAATGCCGGGCTTGACCTCCAAGCTCGCATCGATTTCGTCCACCCCCGCGGTCTCTTCCGCCCGGCGCGCGCGTTGCAATTTCTTTTCGGTGGCTTGATCTTCTTGTTTTTGTTCGTCCTCGGCTTTTTTCGTGGCGTCCCAATCCACCAGGTCCACGGGAATCTCTTCCCATTCGCCCCGCTCGACGCTCCAGTAACGGACCCGATCGCCTTCGATGGAGTATTCCCGCGCAATCTGAATTGTGCCGTCCTTCAGCACGAGTTTCTTACCCCTGGGAAGCGGCGCGGGGAGGTTAGCGGAGCCGCCTGAGTTTTGCTGAGCCGTGGTTTGGGAACTGGAATCGCCCGATTGCGTCCTGGCTGGTTGGGCCGTGGCAAGCCCCAGAATGAGTGCGAAGCCCAGGGTCACGAACGGCGGGGCAGTGGTTCTTCGGCTCGTTTGTGGATTCGGTTTCATGCGCGCTTATTCCGGGCCGTGCCCGCTTCCGGGGAATTAGATGCCTCCGGTCTTCCGCGGGTTTGGCATGCCCCTGCCGAGAGGATAGTCGCCAGCGCGGCCCGGTCGCAAGCTCCCGCCACCAGCTTTCGCGGCCGGGCAAGGAATCCGCTCGCGATTGAGCGTCGCTACAACGAAATCAGACGCGAGCCCATGGAATAGTCCGGGAAATTAAGAGTTGCCGTGGATGCGTAGAGAACAGGCAGACGGTCGCGGTGCCGCCGGGGAAGAAATTAAGAGGCGACTGCTTGGTGCTCGCACCGTGATGCGAGGACGGTCAAAACCATCAGGTCGGTGTTGGTGTAGAACCACTGCTCGGCCTGTTGTCCGGCAGCTTCCGCGGCGCGCGCGATAAAGCCAAGGTGTTTGCTGCGCGCGAGAGACCGAAGGTGCTCCAGACAAATTCCCGTAAGTCCCGAAACCTCTTCTTCGGTGAACAATTTCTGGCTCGAACGGACAGTGACGCTCATCTCGCCTCTCGAATGCGGCCTCGAAAGATTGGATGCTGGTTTCATCCTAATTGCTGCATGAAATTGCAAGCAATAGTAATTCCGTTCTAGTTGCCCAGTACCGCACGGGCGGGATTCGGGGCACAAAGTACGCGAATGGAAGGGTTTAGACGAAAAAAAATTGGTCGGCCGCGGGAGATGCTGAGGGCTCTTCTCTTGTTCGAAATGGAAAAGTTTTCCGTAAATGGAAACTTTCTACATTTCTATTTCGATGTGGTGCTCACTTCGCTGTGCCGCGGATCGCCTGCTGCATTGTTCAGCAGAGACTAAGTGCAAGATTGAATTTCAGAGTTTTTCGCCGCCGGCGCGCTCGAACGCGCTGGCGAGTTGCAGCACGCGCTCCTCACTGAATGCCGGCCCGTAGATTTGCATTCCGATCGGCAGGCCTTCAGGCGACTTGCCGCAGGGCACCGAGATGCCCGTGAGTCCCGCGAGTGAGCCTGTAACCGTATATATATCAGCAAGATACATCGCCAGCGGGTCCTCGGTGCGTTCGCCCAGCTTAAAAGCCGGCACGGGGGAAGTCGGCGTGATGATCGCGTCCACCTTGGAAAAGGCGTCGGCGAAGTCGCGCGCGATCAGTGTGCGAACTTTTTGCGCGCGCAGGTAGTAGGCATCGTAGTACCCGGCGGAGAGCGCGTAGGTGCCGAGCACGATGCGCCGCTTCACCTCCGCGCCGAAGCCGCGGCCGCGCGTCTTCTGATACATCTCAACGAGCGTATTGCCCGGCACGCGCAATCCGTAGCGCACGCCGTCGTAGCGCGCCAGATTCGAACTGGCCTCAGCCGTGGCGATGATGTAGTACGCCGCGATAGCGTAATCCGAAATCGGCATGTGGACTGGCACTCGCTGGCAACCGAGGCTCTCCAGCAGGCGGATGCCCGCCTCAACTTTTTCGCGGACGGCGCGATTCATCCCCTCAGGGAAACATTCGACAGGCACGCCGATGCGCAAACCGCGAACCGGCCGGTCGAGCGCGGCGCGATAATCCGGGACGGGTGCGGCGGCCGCAGTGGAATCTTTCGGGTCGCGCCCGGCGATGACCCCGAGGACCGTGGCGATGTCGCGAACGTTCGAGGCAAACGGCCCGACGCGATCGAGCGAAGACGCGAACGCGATCAAGCCGTAACGCGAGACGCGGCCGTAGCTCGGCAAGAACGCGGGAATGCCGCAGAGCGATCCCGGTTGGCGAATGGAGCCGCCGGTGTCCGTACCAAGTGATGTGACCGCGAGTCCGCCGGCGACGACCGCTGCCGAGCCGCCGCTCGATCCGCCGGGAACGCGATCGGGCGCCACGGGATTGCGCACGGGCCCGTAGGCTGAATTCTCGGTGGAGCTGCCCATGGCGAATTCATCGCAATTGGTCTTGCCCAGGATTACGGCGCCGGCCCCTTCCATGCGCTCGACGGCCGTGGCGTCGTAGGGCGGCACGTAGTGTTCGAGAATGCGTGAACCGCACGTCGTGGGCACGCCGCTCGTGCAGAGAACGTCTTTGATGGCTACTGGAACGCCGGCGAGCGGCGGCAGTTCGGCCGCGGTCGCCCCCTCGGCAATGAGATCATCAATACGTTGGGCTTGGGCGAAGGCGCGCTTGGGGCAGAGCGCCAAATAGGCGTTCAGTTCGGGGTTATGGCGCGCGATGCGGGTATAGAACTCGGCGGCCAGTTCGCGCGCGGAGATCTTCTTCGCGGCGAGGGCTTCGCGGACACTCGTAATCGTCCAGTGAGTATCGGGCGGCATAGACTTATTTCTCAATCACCTTGGGGACGCGAAAATACGGCGGCGCGGGATCGGGCGCGCCGGCGAGCGCAGCGTCACGGACGTCGCATCGCACGACAACATCTTCGCGCAGCGGCGTCCCTTGTTCGACGCTCAGGCCCGAGAGGGCTTGCGCCATCGGCTCGATGTTCGTCGTGTCGATCGCGTTCAATTGTTCGACATAGGTGAGAATGGAATCAAGCTGGCCGCGAAATTTCTCGACCTCTTCCTCGCTCAGTTCGAGATAAGCGAGGGCGGCGACCTTCAGCACGTCTTCACGCGTGATTTTCATGGCTAGTTCGCGACTCCGGCGGGGGCGGGGGTTTTCGGCGGATATTTGCGGGCGACGTAGTTGTCCAGCAGCGCCTCGAACGATGCCGCGAGCTCCGCGTAATTCCCTTCGAGCGTGACGGCTTTTTCGCCGTCGATGTAAACGGGGCAGCGCGGGGCTTCGCCGGTGCCGGGCAGGCTGATGCCGATATTCGCAGCCTTCGATTCGCCTGGACCATTCACGATGCAGCCCATCACGGCCATGGTCATGGTCTCAACGCCTTCATATTTTTCTTTCCATTCCGGCATTTTGTCGCGGATGTAGGTTTGGACGTGCTCGGCCAATTCCTGAAAGGTCGTGCTGGTGGTGCGTCCGCAGCCGGGACACGCCGTGACGGACGGCGAAAACGAGCGCAGGCCGAGGGCTTGCAGCAATTCGCACGCGGCGTACACCTCTTCGCGGCGATCGCCGCCCGGCGGCGGAGTGAGCGAGATGCGAATCGTATCGCCGATGCCTTCGTTCAGGAGAACTCCCATCGCCGTGGCCGACCAGATCGCGCCTTTCATGCCCATCCCGGCCTCGGTGAGGCCGAGATGCAGCGGCTGCTCGGTCTTGCGCGCGAGATCGCGATAAACGCGAATCAAATGCTGCGGCCGCGAGAGCTTGCAGGAGATGATGATTTGGTCGTGGAGCAGTCCGGATTCGAGCGCGAGTTCGGTGGATTCCAGCGCCGAAAGAACCATGCACTCGGCAATGATGTCGTCGGACGTCTTGCCGAGGTCGCCGTCAGTGTTCTCCTGCATCTTGCGCATGACCAGCTCTTGATTGAGCGAGCCGCCGTTCACCCCGATGCGAACGGGTTTCCCATTGTCCACGGCGATTTTGCAGATAGTGGAAAATTGTTCGTCGCGGCGGACCCCCGCGCCGACGTTGCCGGGATTGATGCGGTATTTGTCGAGCGCGCGGGCGCACTCGGGATATTTCGTCAGGAGAACGTGGCCGTTGTAATGGAAATCGCCGATCAGCGGCGCGATGCAGCCGGCGTCCAGCATGCGGCGCTTGATTTCGGGCACGGCTTCGGCCGCCTCGGGAATATTCACCGTGATGCGAACCAGTTCGGAGCCCGCTTGCGCCAGCTCGATGCATTGTTTGGCGGTTCCGGCGGCGTCCACGGTGTCCGTGTTCGTCATGGACTGAACGACGACGGGCGCTCCTCCGCCGACGAGCACGTGGCCGACGCGCACCGCGTGCGTTCTCTTGCGAATTAGAGCAGGAACCAGCATTTCAGCCTTTTCGTATTCAACATGATAGCAGCCCTGCCGTTGGCGCTCCAAGTCCGACCGCGGACGGGCGGAAATGCCTGTCCCACTGGCGAGAATGGTAGGATGCGGGCATGGAAGAGCTGAAGATTAGTCCGCGAGGGCTGGCGAGCGTGGCGCTGGAGGGGGCGTGTCCGCGATGCGCGTGGATTCAGCTGCACTACAAGGGTAAAATGCCGTTCCAGATTGGTTTTCCGGGGATATTCATCGCACTGGATCGCTACACGAAGGATCTTGTGCGCGGGTCCTTCGAGAGCCAGAGGAAACTGCCCGATTGGTTTCCGGAAATTGGCAAAGTGAAGGGCATGGTCTCCGAAGACGAATTGCACTGGAGACGCTATTTCCGCGTGGATCCCAAGCTGCGAGTCACTTTGCGCGGAATGCCGGACGACATTTTCCAGCTCGACGACGGTTCCTTTCACATCGTGGACTACAAGACGGCGAAATTCACTGTGGCGCAGGACGAGCTGTATCCCATGTATGAGGTGCAATTGAATGGATATGCGTACATCGCGGAGGCTACGGGGCACCTGCCGATTTCCGGGCTGTCGCTGATTTACTTCGAGCCGCAGACGGAGACCACGCGCGGGAAACGCGCGGGTGCACCTGCGACCGGGGCGTGGCTGGAATTCCGCGCCACCCGAAAGAAAGTGCCGCTCGCTGCGAAGCGGCGGATACCGGAATTATTGGAGCGTGCGCGCGAGATTTTCGATTTGACGGCGCCGCCGCGCGGTTTGGACGGCTGCGAGAATTGCGAGCGGGTGGAGAGGTTTGGGAAGCTGGCTCTATAGCTCGTGCAGGGAACGAAGAGAGATTCTTCGGCGGCGTCCCGGCCTGTCCGCGCTGCGCGGACAGCCAATGCAGAGTACCGGGACTCCGCTCAGAATGACTCGGTCACCTCAGCTGCGGTGGGAGGGTCAGGCGGAGGCGGCGTGGCCTTTCAGGCCAAGGGCATCGGCGACGGACTTCATGGCGTCAAGGCAGTTCGCGATGTGCTCTTCGAGGGGAACGTTCAGTTCCGCGGCGCCTTGAATTACGTCCTGACGGCTCACCCCGCGGGCGAAGGCCTTATCCTTCATCTTGCGCTTCACGGAATCCACTTCCACATCCAGGATGCTCTTGCTCGGTTTGATGAGGGCGCAGGCGGTGAGGAAACCGGCTAACTCGTCACTGGCGAAAAGGGTGTGCTCCAAACGCGTCTCGCGTGAGACGCCCGTGTAGTCGGCGTGGGAGGCAATCGCCCGGATGACCTCTTCGGGATAGCCGCGCTCGCGCAAAATGACGGCTCCGGCGGACGGGTGGCCTTCGGTGGGGTGGCGTTCGGCGTTGGGCCAGCGCTCGTAATCGAAATCGTGGAGCAAGGCCGCCAGTCCCCAAAGATGATCGTCCTCGCCGAAGCGGCGGGCGTAGTGGCGGACGCAGGCTTCGACGGCCAGAGCGTGCTTGCGCAGACTCTCATTCTGCGTGTATTCGCAGAGCAGGTCCCAAGCGTCCTCGCGGGATGGCATTCGGCACCTCAGCTACCCAACTTCACCCTATAGGCTACCGCAACATTCCCCGAAATTGCGGGTTATTACGTTCACTCGGGCGGCGGGAACGCCGGGGAACAGGGGATTAGATGGAAGGATTTTCAAGGAAGTGAAAATAAATGTACCATATGCATCAAAATGATACAGAAAGTCGAAAATAGTTCTTGACAAGATTTGGCCATGCCCGCAGTATTGCGAGCGCGCCAGCTCTCTGCCTTCCCCCCAGAGTTGTAGTTCCTCTCATCCGCATGCCGGAATAACCTGCGAGGAGTACCGGTGTCGGAACAAAACGGCAACATAAACCCTATGCAAGCGGACATGGATCGGGAAGTAATTCGATGCAAAATGTGCGGGCTGGTGCAATACCGGACCCGCACGGGGAACTGCCGTCGTTGCGTGCGTCTGCTGCCGCCGAAGCTGGAGTACTTAATCCCGCCTCCGGTCGCGCAGGAGCTGCCCGGCGACGATCGGCAGCTCTTCGAAAAGTGGCCGAACCGCGAGACGGTGGAGAACATCGGGCAGCGCATCCGTCAGTTGCGCGAATCGCGCGGGATGACGCAAAGCCAGCTCCAGGCGCGCTCGCGGGTGTCGCGCTCGTACCTGTCGCGGATTGAGAGCGGCCAGATGACGCCAAGCCTCGGAACGCTGGAGAAGATTTCCGAAGCGCTGGGTGTGGGTCTGAACCGCTTCTTCATACCTGAGTCGAACGGAGAGACGCTGTTCGAAGATCCGTTCATTCAGGGACTGCGGCCGTTTCTGCGTCAGTTGGATTGGGAACAGTGGCAATCCATTCTGAAGCGGCTGGCGGCGATCAGCGATCACGTTTCGAGCGGGACGGGGCAATTGCGGTCCATGCCGCAGCCTCAGCCGGTGCGTGTGAATCCGGTTACCCGGCGTCCGTTAAACGCAGCGCTCGCCAATCAGCGCTAGCGCGGCTCGGAGCCAGTAGGAAAATTTATTCAGCGGACGGCTCGGCTGCTCTCCACCGAGGGGAGCCGTACCGTCCGCTGTTCTCTTCTTGGGGCGAAGGCGCCGTGCATCGTCACACCCAGCACTCCTCACCACTTTGGGCAATCCATTCGGCATCACGCTGATCATCTCTGTGCGCCTCTGTGTGCTCTGTGGTTCAGCATTATCTTGATTCTTGGGTTGCGCGGGGCGAGGGCCGAGGACGAACGGAATTAACACAGAGATCACATAGAATTCCAGATTCGACCGCCGCTGTTTTTGCGGCTAACGAGAAAGGCCGGCTAGGGCTGTTGTACCAAGAAATTCAGCGCAACGGCTGGAGCGTGGTGTTGACCAGGCGCGGATCGTCGAACTCCGTGCGCTCTCCGGCGTGTTTACCGGCAACGGGCAGGAGCCGCGCGGTGAGCGGCTTGGACCATTTTGTGGAGAGGCTCGCGACGTCGCCCAGGATGCGCTCGATTTGTTGCTGCGTGATTTCGCCGGGCAAGGGAACGGCGTCCAGGCCTGTGCCGCACACCGCAGAGTACGAAAGAATGTCGTTGAGCGTGAGCGCGCCCTCGCTCCAGCGCTCGGCGAGGACGGGATCCTCCAGCACGGGAAGCATCACTCCGGAAAAGCCGGTTTTCTTCAGCAAAATGTCGTTGAGGGAGTTGGTAATCAACGCAATGGTCGAAAGCGTGCCGGGCGAACCCAGCTTATTGCCGCCGAGGGCGGATTCAATCGCTGCGCCGATAGAAACGTCTTTCGACGGAGCCGGCGAAAGATCCGTGCCCATGAAGTCCCAGCCCGTCTGATTCTCGAGGATGTTTCCGAGGCCATCGATGTTATTGAGCGCGTTCTCAAGCTGCATGACCAGTGCTTGGTGCATTTCGTAGGGCGGCTGCTGCTTGGCGAGCACCTCGCCAACCACCCCGGCGGATTCGACTCCCACGGCGAACTGGCGGCCGAAACCGTCGTGATACGCGGCGGGGAAGAAGGGCACGTACTCGGGCACCGTCGCAAGCGCCGCGAAGCGGAAATTTCCTTCGCTGTGCGGCGTGTTGTCCTCGAGATACTTGATGACGCCGGCGGCGGCGTGAATCGCGCGCCAGTGAATGCCGTCCGACCCGGCAATGACCACGCTGCCGGAGAGATGCGTCGTTTTGGCGAGTACCTGGGCGAGGCGGTCGGCTTCGATCGGATTGTCGGAATCGAGCAGCATTGCGGGGCCGACGCAGATTTCGAGATCGTCTTTCGCGGCGAGCGCGTCGAGACGCATGAAGAACGCCAGTGAGGATTCCGGCGTCATGTCCTGCGTGAAGCGCGGGAAAGGCTGGGTGACGAGCCGCAGCGTTTCGACCTCGAAGCCGGCGCGCTCGTAAACGCCCTTAGCCTTTTGCAAGAATTCGAGCGCGGTCGCGACCTGCTGCTCGTAGCGGCCGGGATCAAGCCGCACGAACGCTGTGATGGTGCGGATTTTCGGTTTCTGCTGGGCGGAGGCGCACCGCGCGGACGCGAGCGCGAAAATCGCGCACGCCACAACCTGCACCACCGCGCGCACCCACCTGCGCGTGGAATCCATAGTTCTCCTGTGGCCTGCACCAAGAGCGCCGGTTCTCACTCGATGGCTGAAATCCCGGTGATGTGCTCTCCGATGATCAGGCGATGAATGTCGTGCGTTCCTTCGTACGTGTACACCGATTCGAGATTGTTCATGTGCCGCATGACGCAGTAATCGTCCACGATGCCGTTGGCGCCGAGGATGTCGCGCGCCATGCGCGCGGCGTCCAGCGCGATCGCGACGTTATTCATTTTTAGCATGGAAACGTGCGAATGGTGGAGGCGGCCTGCGTCTTTGAGCCGCCCGCAATGCAGCGCGAGCAGCTGCGCTTTGCTGATTTCGGTGATCATGGTGACGAGCTTGTCCTGCACGAGCTGGTGCGAGGCGATGGGGCGATTTCCGAATTGCTTGCGCGTTTTCGCGTAATCGAGAGCGGTCTGATAGCACGCCATCGCCGCCCCAATCGCGCCCCAGCCAATGCCGTAGCGCGCTTGCGTCAGGCAAGAGAGCGCCGCGCGGAGATTTTTCGCGCCGGGCAGCGCGTTCGCGGCGGGAATTTCGCAGTCGGAGAACGACAGGCCGGAAGTCACCGATGCGCGCAGCGACCATTTCCCGTGGACGTCCCACGCGCGAAAACCGGGCGTGCCTTTTTCGACCAAGAAGCCGAGCACTTCGCCGGTTTCGTCTTTGGCCCACACGACGGAAACGTCCGCCAGCGAACCATTCGTGATCCAGAGTTTTTC
>Ga0209415_10007934_pt1 | contig 18440 bp, 18 predicted proteins | sample PeaSoiSIISIP2007_FD_187696 | JGI IMG/M metagenome (GOLD analysis project Ga0209415, IMG submission 187696) | Peat soil microbial communities from Weissenstadt, Germany - SII-SIP-2007 (SPAdes) (version 2) | ecosystem: Environmental > Terrestrial > Soil > Wetlands > Peat | place: Germany...
CACCGAGCCGTTCGTAGCCGTGGCGAAGCAAACCGGTAATCGCATTCTGGCGAACCCCAATGTCGCGATCGGAGCCGATTTCCTCGGGACGGGCTACTTCGCAACTGCCGCATGGGCAAGCAGCCACCCCGACGTTGTAGCGCGGTTCGCCACCGTTATCCGGGAAACAGCGATTTGGGCGAACAGCAATCCCGACAAGACGGTGAGCATGTTGGCTCAATTCACGAAGGTTGATCCAAGCACTATTGCGTTGATGGTTCGGGCCCGTTACGCCGAGCGGCTCACCGCAGCCCTGATTCAGCCCGTTGTGGATGTTGCTGCAAAATACAACGGATTCAGCAAGTTTTCAGCCGCGGACCTTATCTTCACAATCCCACGCTAAGCCACGAAATCACCGACGGGGGCGTTGGTGGACTACCTCCCTAAGCGGTTGTGTTCGATAAGAGGACACTATCGGGCGCGCTGCTCGAGCGCCCTCGATAATAGGGGCTTATCGACGCCGCGGTGACCGATCTAGTTACCTGAAAAGAGCCAGCGACGGCACGAAGTGGAACTATACCAGGCAATGAGGGACGAGCAATATAGAGTCAATCCGCCGGCCGTAGTTCTCCTCACGGTTGCTGCGGTCGCTATCGTAGCGACTGCGGCGTCGCCGTTTGCCCCAGGAGCGCCCCTTTTGCCCGGCATGGGGCCTATGATAGGCATCCCGCCCACGCCGTGGCGTGACGATGAACCTACATCGCTAAGAGTGACCGGTGGCTCACACCAGATCGCGCAGCCGATGATCAGCGCCAGCGGTGCGGTTTCGACCAGCAGCGCGTATCCCGGCCTCACAGGCCTCCGCATCACGTGAATACTCGGTAATCGCACATCTGTAGCCTTCGATCTTGTTTGCGGATCAAAGGTAACTTGCCGCTGCACCCGGCCGAACCGAAATCGCGCCCTCCTGCCAGAGTGTCAGGGCAACTCTATGACCTTGGCCCGGCTACTGTCAAGAAATCGGATTAGCCACCCTAATCTGACACCTCTTGGCTCGTGGTGCTTCTGCGGTCTCCGGTTCATGGCGCGCGCAGGCGACTGAAGTCCGTGCGGGTGCTGCTCGGCACGCCGTAACGCTCCGCGAACGAGCCGAACTCGGCGACCGCGCCTTGAACGTCGTCGATGATCGCGCGCGCACGCGGCAGCTTGATCCCAACGGCTTTCGCCACGCTGAGCATGTCGTCGACGGTGATATTCTTGCCCTTGCCGTTGACGGCAAGATAATGTTCGCCGCCGGGACCCGGGGAGAGCGTAAGGTCGTAGGCCGGCGCGAGTGTCCATTCGCCTGCGCGCGTCTGCATGAAGGCGAATTGTTTAGTGTGGTCATCGCGGTTGATCGCGAGCACGTTGAAGGCCATACGCCGAAACATTTGTTCAACGGCACTGAAGTCGCGCGTAACCCCCGTGACCATTGAGAGCAATTCGGTATAGTCTATCGCCGGTTGGCTCCAATCGACGTCGAGAATCGCGGCCACGGAAAGTACGTGAACGCGGCCATTCGCGGGCGTTCGATCGAATCGCCGTGTCGCGAAGTAGCCGGGCGCGCCATCCGAGGCCGGGATCAGCAGCGTGGGCGACACGTCAATGCCGGCGCTCCGGGCCATGTCGGCGTAGGCTGCTTCGAGCGGACCGATGTCCTTGCGGTCCATTCGCCCCCGGAACTTGACGATGTAGGCCTCGTAGCCGTCCGGGATGTCGGCCGTGCCGCCGATCGTGTGCCCGGTGGCATTGCGGGCGACGAAGACCTTGGGGCGCGCGCCGCCCGATGACCCGCCGAGTGCCGCAAGCTGCTCGACAACCGCGGTCGCCGCACCCGCGAGCACGGCTTCTGCACCGGAGGCGAGCGCGTCAAGGTCAATGCTGCCGACGTCCGGTTCCGAGTGGTCCGGCCGGTAGACGAGCGCACCAACGCCGGTGGGCCCAACGAGCGCGAGCCGATCGAGGGCGGAAAGGCCATCATAGTCGAGCCCGCGCTCCGCAGCCCGCCGCCGAATGATCTCTTGGCCCCACGCATCCGGTAGGCTGTCGGCGAAGACGCCGTGCAGGCCTTGGAATGCGCGTGGGTTCTTGGGGCGCACGACGAGCCGATCGGGAGTCGGCCAGCCGGGCACAAGCTGCTCGCCGCTCGCGATGAATCCCTCGTCGTAGCCGAAGGCGGCCTGGCGGCCGTCCAGGGCGAGGCGGCCGACCGGGACGGTGTCGTCCGGGGCGTAGGCGAGGACGGCGTGAAGGGGTTCGCCGGGTTCGAGCTTCACACGCGCCCTGCCCCCGTCGATTTCTTCGGGCGGACGCGCTGGCGGGTCCGTTGGCTGGCTAGGATCTCGTCGAGCGTGCGGGTGTCGCGCTTGGGGAAGAGCCCGGTGAACTCATCGGCCGCCTCGAGCGCGATCGCGATGCGGATGAGGGGCTCAACCCCGATGTTGTCGCCGCGCTCGATCCGCAGGACCGTGTCCCGCGAGACGCCGGCGCGTTTAGCGAGCGCTCCCTGAGTAAGCTCGGCCGCCGTCCGGCGATCGTTGAGGCGTCTGCCGAGCGCTCGCAGGATAGCGTTGGGTGGCTGCATGAAAGACGCGATATTAACCGTCATATTTGCTCTTAGTATAGCATATTTCAGGCAGTATTAGAATGTCGGCCAGGACAACCGATGGAACGGCGCACAGTAGCACGGCTGAGAACGCTCGAGTTGGGCTACTGCCCTACCTCCGCTTTAGACTGGGGGCCCGCTGATTCCGGAAACGACCATAGCTAGCAGGCTTACCGACGGTTTACCGATGATATCGGTATGGAATTGCTTACTTCCCGATGAGCGACGAGGCGGCCAAGGCTGGTGAGTTGGACGAGGTCGCCCAGCTCCCGATCGCGCAGGTTGTCGAGGAACTGGTGAGCATCCTCGGCCTGAAAGAGACTGCCGTGATCGGAGCTGTCACGGGCACACCTCTGGTCCATCAGTGGGTTCGCGCTGAGCGGATCCCGCTTCCCGGGTTGATGATTTGCTGTAGCTTTCGCGGAGCGGGGTCCGCCAGGCAGTGAAAACGTGACGATCAACCTGCTAACGTCCGTCTTGGACGATGGCCTCGTGATGTGCGCTGATAGCATGCTCACTCTCACGGGATCCGGGCCGTTTTATTCGGGGCCCGTCGTTACGACGTTTGAAAATGCACAGAAGATCATTGTGCTTGGGGATGCACAACCAGCCGCAGCAATGGTCAGCGGTGCGGCCGATATTAGCGGGCGTCTCGTGAGCAGTTTCTTACGCGACGTTTCCCGCAATATATCAGCCGACGCCTCGAAGCGAAATGGCCCCGGTGCTGTAGCTGAAGTAATAGCCGTGGTCGACCCTGCCTTTCAAGGCATGGTTAGGAAAATGAAGGTTGAGGCAGCCGAACACTATAGTCAACTCGACCAGCTAGGCGAGATCAACGCGAAACGTAAAGAGCAAGGGTTGCCGGAACTTACTCGCGTCGAACCCGAGCAGATCGGAGTTGAGGGCGACGTCGTTCAGCCCGACGATGTCGTGGCAACCGTAACCCTAACTCCGTTGACGATCGTTGTCTGCAGCTACTTCACGAACGAAGGGCCGTCAGCTACTGAAATTCGCTGGCCCGGGGCACAGAAGCGAACGTGTATCCCAGGCGGCGTCTTGTGGTGGTGGGGCTCAGGCGGTTCAGCCGTGTCCCGGCTAATCCGCGGCTTCGATTTCGACCTACTTCAGTCGCACGTCAGAGGTGGTGATGCGGCAGGGTCGGCCTCGGCGCAGCAAGTGATTGAGTATGCGAATCAGTGGGCGGAAAACTATGCCATGACAGCCCCCGTCCAGTCGATGCCGTTGCAGGATGCCGTCGAGTTTACCGAATACCTCGGGCTTGTCGCGTGTGGCTACGACCGGTTCAAGCAGGGGCCGGCCGGAGTTGGCGGCCCCCTTGACGTATTAGTCTTGCGTCATGGGGAACACGATTGGGTACGCTGTAAGCGCATCCATTCGTCCTATGCAGCACGTTGAAAGGAGCGGCAACGTGAAAAATTGGCATATATACGGGTCCTCGGAGTCGCAAAGTGGATCGGCGCCGGCGGTCTCGGCAGAGCAGGCCGCCGAAAACGTAGAAGCCGCGCGTCGCGCGGCGACGCCTCACATCGGTTCGTCCTTCGAAGGCGCAAAGATCGGCGGCTATATCCCACCGGCTCCTCGATCGGGCGCCCAGCAGCGACAGAAGCGATAGGTTCCGTTATCGCCATCGCGACTTCGTCAAACCGGAGCTGAGTCGAGCCGCCAAAGCGGCAGCCCCGGCTAGCCCTTCGCGTCTCGAATTTCCTGTGCGACCACCGTTAGTGCGTCAATCAGCAGTCCCATATAGAGGCAAAAGTTCCGGATCATCGGGTCGGCGCCGGCCGTCGGCTTCTCTCCCGGCCGCATTTGATCGCGGATGGTCTTCAATTCGCCAAGTGTCATGCTCATGGCGTACAATTCACCGAAGAGGCCGCGCCGCCCAGCTGCCGCGGCGCTGCAGATCTCGCAAAGCTGGATAACGGCTTGCTCGGCGTCCGTCCGCATGCGCACCTTGGTGAGCACCGGCGTGGCGGGCGGCCGCGATGCAAAGCCGCACGCGGCGCACCGTCGCCGTCCAAGCCCGAAATCTGGCAAGCGGCTGAAGAGCGTCAGCCTTGGCCCGGGCGCTCTCAACACCGACGGTAGCGCGTTGGTTAAATGCAGTAACGCGTTCGTCGCTTCAGACTTGCGAGAGCCGGCTGCTCCCGCTGCGCTCGTCGATGGCGAGGGCTTCGTCGAGGCCGAGCAACGCAAAGAGATCGCGCGGCGCGAGGCCTTCGACGGAATGCTCGTCGGTGCCGTCGCGCTGCAACTCTTCGAGCACGCGGCGGATCGCCAGCGCGGCGGCGGTCATGCAGGCCGTCGGCCAAATCGCAAACTTGTAGCCCAGCTCGCGGACGTGATCCACGCGCAGGTTCGGCGTCGTGCCGTTGGTTGCGAGGTTCAAGAGCATCGGGCCCGGCGCTTCGCGCACGACCGCTTCCACTTCGGCGAGCGTCGCCGGGCCTTCGAGAAAGCCGACGTCCGCGCCGGCGTCGAAGGCGGCGCGAATGCGGTCCATCGCGTCCGCGAAGCTATTGGGCTGGCGCGCGTCGGTCCGCGCGACGATCACGAATTCCCGGCGGTAGCGCTCGTTGACGGCGGCGCGGATGCGCTGCACGAACTCCGCGACCGGCACGACGCTCTTGCCCTGGAGGTGGCCGCAGCGTTTGGGGAACGTCTGATCCTCGATGTGGATGCCGGCGACGCCGGCCATTTCGTAGAGGTTGACGGTGCGCGCCACGTTGACCGGTCCGCCGAAGCCGGTGTCGGCGTCGCAGAGCACGGGCACGTTGCTGGCGTTTACGATCACCCGCGCGTTTTCGACCATCTCGGAGAGGGTCGCGAGGCCGAGATCGGGTTGGCCGATCCGGCTGGCCGACGTGCCGGCGCCGGTCATGTAGAGCATCGGAAAGGGCATCGCGGCCGCGATCCGCGCCGAGATGCCGTCGTAGACGCCCGGGCCCCAGATGAGGCCGGGCATCTTCATGAGATCGCGCAAGCGTGCGGGCGCATCGTGCAGCATGGCGCTCCTGTTAACTCGTCTGGGCGACTGCCTCGCGTTGTTTTACGATCGGGCGTTGCGCGATCGTTGCGCAGTCGGCGATCTCGAGCACGTTTCCGTCGGGATCGCGGAAGTACGCCGAACGGCTCCGAAACACCGAGTCGAATTCCTCGCGCCGCTCCGTCTTCAGGATCGGCACGCCGTGGCTCTCCAGAAAGCGTACGCTCTCGTCGAAGTCGCGCTCCTCGACGAGGAACGCCTGGTGGATTTGCTCCGGTGCGTTGGCGGCGGCCTCGATGGCGTGTTCCGACTTTACGAGGACGATGATGTCCTTCCCGGAGCGTAGGAACGCCATCCGATCGCCGTTACGGCTGATGAGCTCGAGGCCGACGATGTCGCGATAAAACGCGACGCTGCGCTCGATCTCGCTGACACCGAGGGTGAAGTGGGCGATCCCAATCGTTCTGAGCATGCCGGGCCCTACTTTCGCGTCAGGCGCGCTGTAAGTCGATGGCTTCTCGCCAGTCTACGGATTCGTCGTGGATCACGCCGTGCGCGCGAACCGCATCGTACGGCAGATCGCCGGCGAGCGACGAGGGCACGCTGCCGGCCGCGTGTGCGCGGATCTGTTCGATCAACAGGCGGCGATAACGCGCGATCACGGAGTCACTCGAGCCGAGGTATTCGCGCGAGCGGTCGAGGATCGCACCCTGGCTCTCGGCCATGGCGAAGTCCTCCATCGCCAGCGACGGGATACCGCTGGCGTGACCGGCTTCGACTTTCGCGCGGTCCTGACCCCAGAGCGTGTCGGCCTCGTAACGTTGCACCCAACCGCCGCCGAACAGGTTCCCCGCATGTTCCGCGCGGCGCGAGTAGCGCATCCACCACTGCACGGTCGTCACGTCATCGACCGGTAGGGTCACGATCAGCCCTTCGGGATAGGCTTCGTACGCCGGGCCGGGGACGCGCGGGGCCGGAATGAAGCCCGCTCCCGGCATGACGAGTTCCGTCACGCGCGTGTAGCAGCGGCCGTCGCCAAGGCTCCGGATCGCGGCGGCGTTGAGACCATACGGCGTCGTCTCGATGTCGAATCTCGGCGCGCCGTCGGCCATCTTCATCGCATGGTAACCCGGATCCGACGGATTCGACGCGTGCAGGTGCGAGATATGCGACGAATCGAGAAAGCCTTCGACGACCTGCACCCAATTGCAGCGCACGAGGCCGCGCGTGATGCGAATTTGCGTCGCCGGCAGCTGTTGGTACGCGTAGGCCGGGAACTGGCTCGGTTCGCCGTCACCGATCGTCGCCCAGACGACGCCGGCGACCTCGCGGACCGGGTAGCTGCGGGTCTTGACCTTGGCCGCGAAGCGCACCCCGTCGGGCTCCGACGGCACGTCGATGACGTTGCCGTCAACGTCGATCTGCCAACCGTGAAAGAGGCAGCGCAACGCACAGTCTTCGTTGCGCGCCAGTGCGAGGCTGGCTCGCCGGTGCGGGCAGGCCTCATCGAGCAACCCGACGCGGCCGTCGGCACCGCGAAAGGCGACCAAATCTTCGCTCAGGAGACGCACGCGCTGGGGCGCACCGCCGGCAGCCAAATCTTCCGAGGTTGCGATGGGGTACCAGAAGCGGCGCAAGAACGCGCCGCCGGGGGTGCCGGCACCGGTTTGCGTGATCAGTTCGTTCTCAGCTCGCGTAAGCATAGGCCGCCTCCGGTGACCGTTGTATTCTAACGCGTTCGGCCGCGCCCTTCGATCGGCCAGCGCGCGATGACGGTGCCGCTGCGGTGCACCACGTATTCGTCATAGAGATTGATCGTCGTGTCGCAGTGGCCCGGCAAGATCTGCACGCTCGCGCCCAACGGCAACGCCGGTACTCCGTCGAAGAGCAACTTGGCGTGCTCGTCGCCGGCCAGCCGGAGCTCCGCGTTCACGCCGAGCACGCGCGGCGCTCCCGCATCGCTGCTGAGCGATTTGTGACCGGCATCGACGACGGCCCACGACTCTCGCACGCTGATGACGGTGGCCAGCACGGTCAGCGCGGACTCGAATCCGACGCCTTGCACGTCGCCGTATTGCGCGTCCATCACGACGTACGATCCCGGCTGGACGTCGGTGACGGCGCCGAATCCGGCGCAAAAGATCGCCGTCCCCGTGCCGCCGGTCGTGACGATGCCGGTTTCGAGGCCGGCGGCTTCGAAGGCCGCGGCCGTCGTGCACAGGAGCGACATCGCCGCCGCGTTCGCGTCGCGCCGTGCCGGCACGGTCGTGATGTGCTGAACGTGACCTTCGTACCCTTGGAGTCCGCGCAACCGCAGCCCGGGCAGTGCCGCCACCGCTCGGCCCAGCGCAACCGCAGGCGCGCCGGGTGCGACGCCGGTCCGGTGCTGCCCGACATCGACGTCGACGAGCGCGTCGATCCGCATTCCGGCCGCGATTGCCGCGCCGGAGATCGCCGCCGCGGCACGCGCGTCGTCGACGACGATCGTGGGTGTTGCGCGCGCCGCGAGCGCGATCAAGCGCGCTATTTTCCGCTCGCCCACGATCTCGGTCGTAACCAAGACGTCCGTTATGCCGCCGTCCGCGAGAACTTCAGCCTCGCCGAGTTTTGCACAGCAGATGCCGATCGCGCCGCGCTCGAGTTGCATTTTCGCAATCCGGGCGGTCTTATGGGTTTTGGCGTGCGGGCGGAGCTTGACGGGCGTTGCCGCGACCAGCGCGGCCATCCGGTCGAGGTTGCGCTCGACGCGGTCGAGATCGAGCAACAGCGCCGGCGTATCGACGTCCACGAGGCTCGTCAGCGCTTGAGGCCGCGCGCGTAGGGCTGCGCGTCGGCCACCCACTGCGCTGCGTCGAACGGCGCTTTCAGCTGGCCGTATTTCAGGGCGGCGTCGAGCGGCGGCTGGAGGTGTGCGGCGACGAGGGTCTCGCCGAAACGCGAGCGCGCCATCGTGCCGAACCGCGTGAGATCGATCTTCGATTGCGGCGCGAGGATCTGCGCCGTATCGGCATGATGGGCATTCGCCCAGCGCGCCGTTTCGAGGATGGCTTGCACGAAGCGGCGGGCGAGGTCGGGGTTCGCGGTGACCCATGGCTTCGATGCGACGAACACGCCGAGGGTCCACTGCGGCGCGATCGAGCCGTAGGCGTCGCCGATCGGTTCGACGTCGGGCTGCTCGGAGGATAGGACGGGCTCGGCGAGCATGGCCGCATCGATGCGTCCCGCTTTGAGCGCGGCCGTCATTTCGGTAAACGGCAGTTCGAGAAAGTGGACCGTCTTCGAATCACCGCCGTTCTGGTCGATCCAGGAGGCCGCACTGAGTTGGAGCACGCCTTGCAACGACGCCACCGCAACGGTCTTACCGTTGAGGTCGGCGCCGGTCTTGATCTTGGAGCCGCGCAGTTTGACCAGCAGCGTATCGGGTTTCTCCGCCGGATACTCGGCTCCCGGCGCCAGCACGACGATCGGAAGGCCGCGTTCCACCGCTTGCGCCGCCGAGACCGTATTGCAAAAGCCCGCGTCGAGCGAGCCGCCGGTGATTGCGGCGATGATCGTTGGGCCGCCGCCGAGAGCGCTCAGCTTGACGTCGAGCCCGTTGCGCTGGAAAAATCCCGCGGCTATAGCGTACAGCGGTTCCGACGACGCATCGCTGTGACCCAGATCGGCGACGCGCATCGTCGCGGTGTCTTGTGCGCCCGCCCTCGTGCCCACGACGGTTAGTGCGAGGAGCGCGAGCAGCGCGACCAGGCGCACGTTCAGTACCAACCGTCGGCGAGCAGCATCGAGCCGGGATTCCCCGTATGAGCCTACGATTCCAGCCGCCGCTGCGCCGGTAGCAGTGCCGATTTCGGCAGACGCCACAACAGTAGGGTGCCGAGGGCGAATTCGATCACCACCAGGATCAGCGCTGAGCGCGGACCTAAACCGGGGCTGCGCGCGTCGAACGTGGTGACTAGCGGTGCGGTGATCGCCGGCGCCACGATCTGCGGTACGGCGGCGGCCAGGTTCCAGATTCCCATCGCCGCCGCCATCGCCCCGCGCGGCAAGATGGCGTACGCGATCGCCCAATCGGCGGTAAAAAGCGCGCCCCACGCGCATCCCGAGGCGATTGCTGCCGCGAGCGCGACGGGCACGTTCGGTGCAAACGCAAACGCACCGACGGCAACGCCGATCGCCGCCGTAGCAACGCTGATGACGACGCGTTTGTCGTAGCGATCCGCCGCGCGGCCGGCGAGCGCGGCGCCGCCGACACCGGACACGGTGAACGCGAGGAACAGCACGCCGGTCGTCGTTCGCGCGTCGGCGACGTGCAGCGATTCGCGCACGAAGAAGAACAAGAAGCCGAGCAGCGTGTAGAACCCGACATTGATTGCGGCGCGCGACAGCAGGATCGTCAGCATCGCCGGGCTGACGTGCAGCCGCACGGTGCGCGCGGTCGCGGCCGGCAGCGTGCGCAGGTGGGTGAGAGCGGCCGTCGCGCCGCCGAGCAGCGCAGCGCTGAGCGCGAACGCGGCGGCGAGGCCATGCAGCGTCGCCGCGACGATCAGACCGGTCACACTGCCGGCAAACGACGCGGCGCTCATCCAGGCCGACGCATTCCCTTGGGCCTCCTCGCCGATCGCATCCGGAATTGCGGCTTGATACGGTCCGCCGGCGAGGTTCATGCCGATCTGCAGCCCAACGAATGCGACGACGAGCACGAGGAACGTCGGTGCTGCGAAGAACGCGAGCAGTGCGGCAACCGCAACCGCGATGCCCCAGGTATAAAAGGCGCGGCGGTGACCGCTACGTGTGAGGTGCCGGTCGGACCAGAATCCGACCCCCACCTGTACCCCGGCTGCCACGAGGGCGCCGCCGGCCGCGATCCAGGCGTACGCGCGCACGTCGTCGGCGGGACGGAGTTCGGCGACGCGGCTTTGGAGGAAGACGCCGAGAATCGCGCTCCAGACGGCTTGGATGCCGAACCACAGCGCGCTGATGCGAGCCGGGCTCACCTTCAGCGCTTCGCGCATGCATACCGATAGTCGGCGAACGTATCGACGTCGAAGCACAAACCCGGTGCGGCGTTCCGAACGGCGGCAGCGCGCACGTTCAAGACCTGCGCGGCGCGCCGTTCGATATCAGCGATCCGCAACCGGCGCACGACGAAGCGCAGCAGCAACGCACCCCCGAGCAGGCGGGCCATCGCGAACGCGTTCTTGCGCGCATCGAAAAAGCGCCCGGCGACCTGACGCACCGGCGCGCGCGCAGCGCGGCCGATGAAGAAAACGCTGCCGTTGGCCACGCGCTCGCCGCCGAGCGCGGTGACGTGCACGGGTGCGCCGGGATAGGCGCTTTCGTATGCTGACGCTTCGGCCAGCGGCATCGTCAAATCGTAGGGTGCGCTTGCGTCGAGGAACTCGCGCAGCGCCGGGGCCGCGACGAACGGCAGGTCACTGGTGGCGAACAACAGGTCGTCATCGGGCCAGGCATCGAGCGCGCGCACGACGTTGGTCGCGCCGTCGGGGGCGGCGGGAATGAGGCGCACGTCCTTCCCGATGCGCCGGCCGACGCTGGGATCTCCGACCACCGCAACGTCGGCGATGCCGACGTCGGCGATCGCGGCGAGGATGACGTCGAGCAGCACTCCACCGCCGCACGGTGCCAGCGCCTTGACCGGCGTCCCGATCGCCGCCGCGAACGCTCCGTCCACGCGTCCACCGGCCGTGACCACCGCACGTAGCATGTCGCGCGCGCCGTTCGACGAAGCAAAGCGCATGACCGTTCGTGCACGCTCCGCGACGGTCGCACTCGGCGCAGCGCTCGCGTGCGGCTTGCTCGGCAACGCCGTCGCGGACCATCCGCCCAGCGCACTCGACCGCGCCGTCCGCGCGCTCGCGGGTGGCTGGCCTTCCGTTGCCCTCGTCATCACCGCATCGTGTTGGTGGTACGTTCTCGTCGCCCTCGGAATCGCTGCGCTCGTGCTCGCCGTCTTCGTTCCGGCTTGGCGCGCACGCGTGCTCTTCTCGCTCCTCACGACGCTCGCCGCGTGGCAAGGGAGCGATGCGATCAAGAACCTCTTCGTGCGCGCGCGACCGCCGTACTGGGTCGTCTACCACGAGACCAGCTCGTCGTATCCGAGCGGACACGCGATGTTCGCGGTCGTGGTCTACGGCTTGTGGAGCTATTACGTCGCGACGAGCGAGGTGCCGCAACCGCTGCGCGGCGTGCTTTCCGCCGGGCTCGCGCTCTGGGGCGCCTGCGTGCTTTGGTCGCGCTTAGCCCTCGGCGCGCACTACGTCACCGATCTGATCGGCGGCGTTCTGTTCGGCATCACTATGCTCGGGATTGCGGCGTCCGTCACAGCCGGGATTCCCGAATTGGGTAAAGATAAGCTGCCGGCGGAAGACTAGGCCTCCGTCGGCAGGTTCGGCCGGCTGATTCAGACTTGGCCGACCGGACTTTTCCCTAGGCGAGTAGCCCCTTCCTATAATAGCTTAGGAATGCAGCACTAATTTTTGGACGCGCCAGTTCAGGATTTCGGCGACGATGAGCGTGTGCTCGTCGATGCACGCCATTTCATGGATCCAGCCGAACGTACCCAGCTGCTTGCCCGCTCTCCCGAAAACGCCCACGACCTCGCCGTCGAGCGTCATCTTGTAAATACGGCCCGGAAACGCGTCCGCGCTGAAGAGAAATTGGTTCGGCGGCGGCGAGATCGCAAGCGCCCACGGTGCACCCGGCCCGAGGGTGCCTCCTAACGCCGCGCCGGTCGGCTTGTTTCCGATCGGTGCGCGCGCGTCGGGATCGTACGCCACGTTGATGTGAATCTGGCGAATGAACACCCCGCTGCTGTCGAACACTTGGATGCGACGGTTACCGCGATCGCCGACGTAGATTCGATTCTGCGCGTCGCTGGTGATCGTATGCGGCGTGTTGAACTGCGACGGCCCAGCTCCCGGCGTCCCAAACGAGCTGAGCCAGGTGCCGTTCTTGTCGACCTTCGCGACGCGCGAGTTGATGTAGCCGTCGCTGATGTAGGCGTTGTCGTTGGAGTCAAACGTCACGTCGGTCACTTGCCGGAAGGATCCGTCGACCGGCGGGAGCGGCGGATTCGGATGCTTGACCGGGCCGGTGCCTTCATCCGAGGCTTCCTGCTTGCGGCCGAAGAGCATGACGACGCGTCCGGAGGGATCGAACTTGACGACCATATCGGAGCCTTTGTCGGTCACCCAGATGTTGTCATGGCGATCGACTTTGACCGTATGCGCGAACGACCACGCGTAGAGATTCTTGCCGATCTCGCGCACGAAGCGCCCGTCCGGCGCGAATTCGAGCAGCTGCGCTGCGGAAGCCCCGTACGCCGGGCCCGACGTGCTGCCGCGCGAGAACACAAAGATATGGCCTTTGGAGTTGACCGCCACCCCCGAGCACTCGCCCAAATACAAATCGGTCGGAAGCTTCAGAAAATCCGGCACCGATTCGTACGCGATCGCCGGGACCGTTTGCCCCTGCCCCGGAGCGGGCGGCAGGCTTTCCGCTTGGGCGACCTCCGTCTCCGCGATCTCCGTGTGGGCTGCGAAGAGCGCGCCGCAGTGCGGACACCCCAGCGCTCCCGCCGCCGCATAGCCCGGAGCGGCCACCGCTGCGCCCGCAAGCGCGCTGCCTAAGAACGTTCGCCGCGTTTTGCTCATGAGCGTGGCGTCAACGGGCTGGTAAGCGCCCAGCGCGCGACTTCCGAGGTGCGCGCGAACCACACGCCCGGATGCCGCTTGGCGTAGCTAAAGAAGCGCTCGAAGAGTGGGATCCGCGCGGCGCGACCGACGACCGTTTCGTGCATCGTGACGATCATCATGCGCCGGCGATGGGCCGCCTCGGCGTAGAGCATGTCGAACTCATCCTTCATGCTGCTTTCGAGTGACCCGACCGCGCCGCCGGGCACGCCGAAATAACGGAAATCGTTGAGCGTTTGCGTGTACGGGACGACGGCGAACGGACTGCCGTTGGCCTGCACGATGAACGGTTCGTCGCGGCTGTAATCGTCGATGGTGTACTGGAAGCCGAGTTCTTGCAGCAACGACCAGGTGTTCGTGCTGCGATTCTGACCTTGAGCGTTGTAGCCCAACGGCTTTTGGCCGGTCGCGTGCGCGAGGCTATCGATGTTCGCTTGGATGAAGGCTCGCTCGTCGTCAACCGAGAGCTGATACTGCGGCGAGTGCGTCTGACCGTGAGCGGCGCATTCGTGTCCGCGTTGCGCGATTTCGCGCGCCAGCGCGGGGTGCAGCGTTGCCGACTGCCCGCAGATAAACGCGGTGACCGGAACGTGCGCGCGCCGGTAGAGGTCGAGCAGTCGCGGGATCGCCTCGTTCGTCGCGTACGCGACGGCGGACACACCGCCCAGGTCGGGGTAACGTGGCGGCGGCGAACCCGCGCTCGGCGGGCCGGCGCCGGGCGGTCCGGGTGCGGCGAGCGTCGGGGCGGGATCGGCGCCTGATTCCCACACCATCGAGACGAGCACGGCCAGCCGCGCGCCGCCGGGCCAGAACCGGGTCGTGCCCTGCGCTTGCGCGACCGTCGCCGGCGCTCCCAGCGCTAGTGCGCCGGTTGCCGCGGTCTCGACTACGAAGGAGCGTCGGGTCGTCATGCTGCGAACCTCCAAATCCGCGCGTCGCGGATACGGCAACATCGTTTGGGTGGCGGCGACACTCCTGCGGCCCGGTCTAGGCGCCCGAAATCGGGGCTCCGGGGGGTCCCGGGCCCCAATTTTTGTATTTTCTCTGTAATCTGAGTAAGCGTGGTCACTAGAACGGCGGTTTGAGCCCCCGCGGGGAGATGACGGCTCCTCGGCGGTGTCGAAATACGGGTATACCCGCCTACGGACAGCCCAAGGACAAAGGAGTGTCATGTCGGTCTCCATTTCCGGCTCCAACCCGGCCTACTCGCTGCAATCGATCCAAGCCGCTGAACTTGCGCTGTTGACCGCCACCGAACAGCTGACGAGCGGCCAGCGGATTAGCAGCGCCGCGGTCGACCCCTCGGGCCTCGCGATCTACAACAATTTGGAGACGCAGTCCCAAGGCGCGGATACGGCCAACCTCAACATTTCGCAGGCGTCCGATGCGGTGAACGTCGCGCAGGGAGCGACGAGCACGATTCAGACGTCGCTGAGCCAGATCAACAATCTGGCGATCGAAGCGAACAACGGTTTCAACTCACCGTCCGACAACGCGGCCCTTCAGGCGCAAGCCTCGGCGTTGGCCCAAGGCATCAACCAGATCGCCTCGGAAACGAACTTCAACGGCACGCCGCTGCTCAACGGCGCGAACTCCGGCAACACGCCGGCGACGGCGGCCGCCGCGACGATCACCGCCGACGATCAGACCGGCGCCGGGGGCGGCGTCGTCACCAGCGTCGCGTCGTCCGCCGCGACGACGAACGGAACGTTCAACGTCCAGGTCGACGCGGCCGGCAACGCCGACGTCACCTACACCGACAGCGCGACGCAGACGACCACGGCCGTCGGCAGCTTCGCTGCGAACACCTCGACGACGTTCAACGGCACGACGATCAATTTCGGCAACTTCGCGGCGAGCGACGCCGGCACGTCGGCGACCGTTCAAACGACCGCCGCCACGGCCGGCTCGACGGCGGGAGCCGTCACCGTCCAGTCGGGCGCCGGCGCCGGGCAAACCACGACCGTCACGTTCACGAACGCCAGCACGAGCGGACTCGGCATCGAGAACATCGACCTGAGCAATCCGGCCAGCGCGACGAACACCGAAGGCCAGATCAGCGCCGCGATCACGAACCTCGGCGCCGGCCAAGCGCAACTGGGCGCGGAGACCAACTCGCTCGCGGATCAGTTCCAGAACAACAACATCTACTCGAACAACCTGGCCGCCTCCGCGTCGGATATCGGCGACACCAACGTCGCGTCGTCGGTCGAGCAAAGTAATCTGGCCTCGGTTCAGCAGCAGATCTCGTACGCCGTCCTCGCGCGTGCCAACGCCGATGCCGGCCACCTGAACAGTTTCCTCAGCCAGTACGCCTAGGCCGGCCAGTACCCCGCGGTGCGCGTGAAAAACGCGACCGCGGCGTGGCGCGCGTTCGGGGTTGTGTGCGCGGTCGTGCTGTGCGCGATTTCGCTCAGCGGGCCCATGTACGATCTGACCACGCCGGTCACGCTGCCCCATCACGTGGTGCTGCGGAAGATCTACGCCCTGCTGGCGTTCGCGCTGCTCGGCTTCGTCCTCGAGCGCTCGAAGCTGCGGCGGGTGCACGGCGTCCTCGCCGCCGCGATCGTCATCGCCGGCTACTCGTGGGCCATTGAGATCGGTCAGACGTTCATCAGCCACTCGACCGAAACGCTCGCCTCGCACGTCTTCGACGTGGCGAGCGGGTTCGTCGGCGGCGCGCTCGGGGCGTTCGGCGCGCGACGACGAATAAGCGGTTCGTGACCGAAGCGCTCGCGCACGAGCCGGCGATTCTGATCGTCGGCGATGACGTATTGGCGGAACGCGTTTGCGTGGAGTTGTCCGCCGTCGGCGGCGCGCGCGTGCGCGTCATCTCGGCGATGGACGCCGAGCGGCAGGAAGCCTTCCGGCGCGCGGGCGCGGCCGTGACGCTGCGCGATGCCGACCACGACGACGCCCTGCTCGAAGCGGGCGTGGCCGCCGCGGTCACGATTCTAACGCTCTCCGGCGACGACGAACGCAATCTCGCGGTGGCGCTGCGCGCGCGCATGCTCAACCCGCAGATTCGCGTGGTGCTGCGGCAGTTCGGCACGAAGATCGGCCGCAAGATCGAGCAGAACTTGCCCGACTCGACCGTGCTCTCGCCGGCGGCCCTGTCGGCGGCGACGTACGCGGGCGCGGCGCTCGATCCCGGCTGCTTCTTCGGACTGCGCTTTCCCGATGCGGTCGACGGCGTATTCGTCGGGTTCACGGCCGGGCTTGCGAGCGCATTCGACGTCGGCGACATCACCGTTGCCGAAGCGGAGCAGCACCTGAATTTGCGCATCGTCGCGCTCGGCGAGCGCCGCGAACCGGTGCCGGATTCGCTGATCGACGGGAGCGACACGATCGTCGCGTTCGGACCGGTGAAGGAGCGCCGCTCGCCCGTTGCCCGGACCGCACGCACGCGCGCCACGCGGCCGCTGGTGGCGGCGGTCATCGAGGCGCTGGCGCGCATCAACCCGATCCTGCGCACGATCGCGCTGAGCGCGGTCGTGTTTTACGCCGTCGCGCTGGTGTTCTTTCGGCTTGCGCTGCACCTGACGTGGCCGGGCTCGGCGCTCGACGTCGTGCAGGCGATGACGAGCGCCGGCTTCGGCGATACCTCGGTCGTGCGGCGCGGCTTGGGCGCCGTGGCCGGTGCGATGATCGTCATGATCGGCGGCACCGTCTTCACCGCCATCTTCATCGGTTACGTCACCGCGGCGATCACGCGTGCGCAGTGGACCGCCCAGCAAGGCCTGCGGCAAATCCGCGCGCACGGTCATGTCGTCGTTTGCGGCGGCGGACGGATCGGCAGTGCGGTCGTGAACCTGTTGCGGGAAGCCGGCAAGCACGTCGTCGTCGTCGATTCACATCCCGATCCGACCTTGATCCGGCGGGCCCGCGAGAGCAGCATCGATCTCCTCACCGGCGATGCCACGCACGAAGACGTGCTCGCGCTGTGCGACGTGCAGCACGCGGCGGCGGTGGTCGTGCTGACCAACAGCGATCCCGGCAACCTCGAGATCGCGCTCGGTGCGCGGGCCATGCGCGCCGACGTGCCGCTCGTCGTGCGCATGGAGAACCGCACCTTCGCGCAGGCGACGGCGCGCCTGTTCGGGATCGCGACGTTCTCACCGGCCGCGCTCAGCGCGCCCGCGTTGGCGGGCCTCGCGCGCTTTCCCGGGACGCTGGGCCGCGTGCGTTACGCCGGCGAGGAGCATACGATCGTGCAGCGCTGGGGCGGCGGCACGCAGCCGCCGACCGTGGATGCGCTGCCCCTGTGCGCTTGGCGGCCCGGACGCGGCGTCGTGCTGATTCACAGTACCGCTGAAATCGTCGCCGGCGACACCGTGATCTACGCGGTGCCGGTCGGCCGGCCCGGGATTGTCCCGGCCTGACTCGAACATCTCCCCATGACGCTCTCCGAACGGGCCGATGCGCTCGAAAAGCAACTGAGCGAAGAGCTCGACCTCATCCTCGTGCGTGCTCCGCTCTACACATCGGGCGAACGCGATCCGCGCCTGCCGTCCGAGTACCAGTCGGGCAAGCCCGAGTTCGCGGGCAAGAGGTTCAACATCGGGCCCGATCCCCGGTTGGCGAAGATGCCCGACCGGCCGACGCTGCTCGACTTCTTCGAATTGCGCATGGGACCGGCGACGCATTTGCTGCAGAGTGGCACGCACGCGCTAAAGGCGGGCTGCGACGAGAAGATCATCATGGCGTGCCTCATGCACGACATCGCTGTCAACATGTTCATTCGTGGCGATCACGGCTACTGGGGCGCGCAACTGCTCGAGCCGTACGTCGACGAAGAGGTGAGCTGGGCGATTCGCGCGCACCAGGTGCTGCGCTTCTTTCCCGACCCGGCATACGGGTACGACTACCCCGATCTGTACGTGAAGTTCTTCGGCGCCGACTACCGGCCCGAACCCTACATCGAACGGGCCTATGAGAAGATCCGCGTCCACAAGTGGTACGAGACCGCGCGGCTAATCACGGTCAACGACATCTACTCGTTCGATCCCAACATGACGGTCAGTTGGGATCCGTTCTACGACGTCATCGCGCGCAATTTCCGTCAGCCCGAAGAAGGCTTGGGCTGGGACGACAGCCCGTC
>Ga0209415_10007935_pt1 | contig 18438 bp, 15 predicted proteins | sample PeaSoiSIISIP2007_FD_187696 | JGI IMG/M metagenome (GOLD analysis project Ga0209415, IMG submission 187696) | Peat soil microbial communities from Weissenstadt, Germany - SII-SIP-2007 (SPAdes) (version 2) | ecosystem: Environmental > Terrestrial > Soil > Wetlands > Peat | place: Germany...
CGTCGAGAGTCCCCGCCGCCACTGCGACGTACGCCCTCGTCAGGTCCGTCACGTCGTGGGTTCACGAGACCCCGGCCACGACGACCGCCTCCAGAATGATGGACGTCTCGTACGACACGAGACTGCCGGTGCTGGCTTCGTCATCATCGTTTGTCGAGGTGTCGCTGTTGGACGGTCGCCACGGCTACCTTCTTTCGCGCGACGTGACTCTTCACCGCTCCGGTGGCACGCCTCCGGCCACGGGTGCCCGGGTCATCGCCGAAGCGCGGAAGTTCCTCGGTCTCCAATACCTCTGGGGCGGCACGTCAGGATTCGGATATGACTGTTCCGGGTTCGTCTACGCGGTGTTTCACGTCTTAGGGGTCACCGTGCCTCGTGACGCGGCACCGCAGGCGACGAGAGGTGCCATCGTACTGCGAAAGAACTTGGAACCCGGAGACCTGGTGTTCTTCCGTGACGACGCGGGAAGTATCGTCCACGTCGCGATCTTCTACGGATCCGTCCATGGTGTCCCGTCTGTCATCCACTCTCCGAATACGGGGTCGCCCATCTCGATCACTCCACTGGCTGCCTGGCCGAGCTCGTCCTACGCGGGAGCACGTAGGTACACCGTTCCTTAGTCTGGAGTGACCGCACATTGGATCACATTCGCTTCGCCCGCGTCTCCCGGCAAGTTCAGTGCACACCCAACGGGATTCGAACGCGTGCCGCCACCTAGAACGGGTGGATGATGTGTAAAGGGAAGTGACACGATACTCCTGATCAAGCTCATGGTCTTCGGTCGCTCGCGAGCTCGTTCTTGATCTTGGACCTCCGCGGGCGCATTGTCAGAATGGTCCGGGTGGGCGCAGCGAGGCGTCGGGATCGTCGGAGTGACCGTTCATTGGACCAGCTGCCAACCACGCGCTCGGAAATACCTTCCGAACAATCACAGACCTGCGAAGGCGTCCAGTTTGCGTTTGGCCACACACCCCGCCTAGGGCACCGCGTAGGCCACGATCTTCGAGACCTTGCTTTGTCCAGGCGCCCTGGGGCCGCCGGCGGGGACGATCACGGTGTTGCCCGCGATGGCGATCGGCGAGTTAGTTGTGTCAGGGAGCAACTGATTGAAGACGATGGCGCCGGTATTGCGATTGAAGCCGAGCAGCCTGCTTTGAACGAGGTGTGAGTTGCCTTCAAGGATGGTCGTGAAGACCAGATCATTCGACACCGTGGCGGCCCCGCAGGGCAGTCCCTTCACTGCCGTGTCCCACTCGACCTTGCCCGAGGTGAGATTGAGCGCCTCGACGTCCCCGCTTTGCTTTCCGGACTTGTCGCCCAATGGTTCATTCAATGATGTCGAAGTGATGGAGACATTGATGGTGGCCACGTAGACGCTGTTGTTCGCTACGGCCATGTTGGTGAGTATCCCGCCGATCGCCCCGGGGAGGATCGTGTAGGGCGCGGTCAGTTTGAGCTCGTGATGGAGCGCCTTGAGCGAGTCGTTGTCGTGGCCATTGTGCTTGCCGACGGGCGTCTTCCAGAGCAACTTGCCGGTCGCGGCGTTCATCTCGTAGACGTAGCCCATCTTGCCGCCACCGATGACCACGGCAGCACCGTTCACCCTCGCCGAGATTGGCGACGCCTGCATGTCGTAATCCTTGAAGTCGTTCGGCACCCCCTGGTAGTACCAGTTCATCTTTCCGGACGCGGCGTTGAGGTTCACGTCGCTGTCGGTGTAGAGCTGCCTGGACGGGTGGGCCATTGCGTTGGCGGCCGTTTGGTAGGGATTCCCGATCCCGTAGGTCACCGATCCGTCGGGACCCACCAGAGGTGTTTCCCACGCCCCGCCCGAGCCGATGCCGACCGCCTCGACGCCCTTGTCGGCGTGGGTGATCGTGTCAAAGCGCCACAGCAGGGCGCCGTTGGTCGCGCGCAGCGCCAGGAGCACGCCTCCTCCGGGGCCGGAGCCGTATTGGCTCGCGAGATAGATCCTTCCGTTGGCCACCTGGGGCTGGATGCCGAAGGTGCCCTGACCCTTCGCGAGCAGTTCCTTGTCGATCCAGATCTCCTTGCCGGTGGCGGCGTCGAGCGCGAAGACGGCCCTGGGTGATGCGCCGTAGACCGTGCCGTCAACGACCGCTACTCCATTAGGCCCCGGTCCGCTCACCTCGCGCTCGTTCACGACGTGCTCCCAGATGAGCTTCCCCGTTGCTAGCGAGAGCGCGAAGACGTCGCACCGCAGGTCCTGCACGTAGACAACACCGTTGACCACGATTGGATTGGCCGCCAACGTGCCGGCGCCGGCGTCACTCTTCGCCGCCGCCCCCGTCAGCGTGTAGGACCAGATCTCCCTCAGTTTCGACACGTTCGACAACGAGATCGTCGATCCCGTCGCGACCCTAGTGTTCGCCAGATTGCCATTGGAGTAGAGCCACGATGCCCGAGCGCTCGGGGCGGCACTGGCCGCGCTCGTCAGAGCCCCACCCGTCGCCGCCATCAAACTTCCTAAGGTCAGGCAGATGATGCCGCGATGGATGGGTCCCGTGTATCTCGATCTCATCTCACTCCTCAAGATTGGCTGACTTTGTCGCTTGCATCGTGATCAACTGCCGCTCCGCGCTTTTCGGCAGACCCGTAGAACCGCATGGAGATCGGTGACTCCCAATCGCCAGATTGAGCAGCGAGAGACCGGCGACTCTACGGCAATCCCCGCGAACGAGGAAGGGCAGTCAGAAGAGACGCCTACTCCCATCGGAACACCCGTATCGCTAGCCATCCGAAGGCGCACGTCCAAGCGAGGAGAGCGATCAGGGGCTCGGTAGGGGGGAAGCGGTCCAAGAGCATCGCGTAGTCGATGGCGTGCACGGAGGCGCCCAGTGGAGTGAGCTCACTGATCGACCTGAGCGTCGATGGCATCTTCTCGAGTGGCAACCAGGTGCCGGCGAAGAAGGCCATCGGGAAGAACAGGGCGTTCCCGATAGCCCCTGCGGCTCGCTGCGTCTTCGCGACAGATGCTACGCACAAGCCGATTGCGAACATGGCGGAGGCACCCAGGACCAGTGCGACGACGAGACCCGCCGGCTGAATTGAGAGATGAACGCCAAAGGCGGTCGATGCGAGCAGGATTACCAGGGCGGTTGCGACCGCGAATATGCACAGATTCACAACCAACTGCGCCCCGAGCAACCATGCGGGCGGGGCCGGCGTAGTTGCCATGCGGCGCAACACACCCAGCTCACGATATGAGGTGAGGGGACCAGGCAGGCCGATCAGCGCGAGCAGCGCCAGCGAGAGCGCGAGCATCACGGGCAGGTAGACCTGGACGAAGCTGTAGCCGTCGTACGCGGCGTCTGGTGACGTCGTACTCCGCAGGCTGGCGAAGATAGCCAGGAGAAGTATCGGGAACCCGATGCCCCACACGGGTCCGACCGGGTTACGCAGTGCCAGACGGCATTCGTTCACGACAAGGCGCCGGAAGGCGGTGAGTGGAGGAGGAGTGCCTCGGTGGCGCCCCAGGATCGCTCTGCGCCACTCTCGTATCGAGTGGCCTTCGCGTCGCGCCCGATTGTCGTGGTCTTGCGTTGGCGGTTGGCCGCTCGGTTCAATGCCGGACTTGCTGGTCAGCGCCAGGTAAGCGTCCTCCAGGTTGGATGACTCGGTCGTAACGTCGTGTGCCACGACGCCAGCCCCCGCCAGGGTAGCGATGACCGTCGTGGCGATGTCGCTGTCGCCGGTGACCACGATCCAGTCGCCGTCGCGGGTTACGCTGCCGGCGCCGGGCAACGCGGCGAGCAAGGTGTCGTCCAGGGGCGCTGAAGGGCGAAACTTCACTCGTCGTCCACCCGTCGTTTGTTCGGCCAGGCGATGAGGCGAGTCGATCGCCACGACGCGCCCTGAGCTGATCAACGCCACTCGGTCGCAAAGGTGCTGTGCCTCATCCATGTCGTGGGTGACGAGAACGACCGTCACCCCGCGATCACGTAGTGAAGTGACCAGGACCCACGCGTCGCGCCGGGCCTGGGGATCGAGGCCCGTTGTCAGCTCATCCAGGAGAACAACCGTCGGTCGGCCGACCAGTGCCAGTGCGATGGAAAGACGCTGGCGTTGACCACCCGAGAGATCCCGGAAGTACGCATGGTGTTTCTCCTCGAGCCCGAGCGTATTGAGAAGAGAATCAACGTCTTCCGGGTGACGATAGAAGGAAGCAAAGAGACTTAGGGCTTCGCTCACCCTCAGCTTCGGAGGAAGCGCGCTCTCCTGAAGCTGGATGCCGACCATCTCACGAAGGGCGGGGCCGTCGGAGCTCGCGTCCAGGCCGAGCACGTGGATCGTTCCGGCGCCGACTTGTCGAAGTCCGACGATGCTCTCGACGGTCGTGGTCTTTCCCGCCCCGTTGGGTCCAAGAAGACCGAAGATCTCTCCTGCGGAGACTGTGAAACTGACGTCATCTACTGCGACTGTGGACCCGTACACCTTGTGCAGGTGTTCGACGTCGACGTCAATCGCCGTGTTTTCCGCCTCGCTACTTTGGTCGCTCACCTGGCCTCCTTGACTGTAACTTTGCATCGCAAAGTTACCTTACTTTGTACTGCAAAGTCAAGGCCACAACCAGGGGTGGGGTTTGCAGCACGTACTAGCAGTGACGCCGGTTCGCGACTGAGATGAGCGGTGAGTTGTCGGTGTTCAGGGCGTTGGCGCGGCAGCTCTTCGAGCAGCTCCGAGGTAGGCGCTATCGCGGCCCGAAGACAGCGGTCGCAACACCTGTGGTGGAATTTGACAAGGAACTGGAGCATCGAAAGCAAGTAGGACGATGGTTGGACTGGGAGTGGAGCGATTGCCCATTCGAGCGGGCGCGAATTGGAGCGCCTACGGACGTTTTACTGTGCCCGATCACGGTCGCACCCGGTGATCCGCGGCTACTGCCGATCTGGTCGGAGGATCCGCGGCAGCTTGGTCAGGCGTAGACCTTCTGGTGCACCCCCAACGGGATCCGAACCCGCGCCGCCACCTTGAAAGGGTGGATGGTCTGTGATCAGTCGCCATCCAGAAATACTGATCAGGGGAGAGATTCTCTGACTCATTTCAATTCTTGATCATGCGTGGGCGCTCCACGGGCGCTTCTGCTTTGACCCAGGAATTCACTCGGGGACACGTCTTACGTTCGAAGGCAGGTGGATCGGCCCGGTACGAATGGATCTCCAGGAAACCCATGTCGAATCCATCTCGCTATTCCTGTCAACGTGCTGATCAGGGGTCGGTGAGAAGGACCGTTCGGTGCTTTGATTCGTAACACCAGTGATCCACCCGTCGGATGGCTTGAATCGGGAGTCGCATTGCGGAGGTGATCTGGTTGGTAACAGCGTTTTGTTCGGTGGCTTGCTCGTTTTGGCCGGACCCCTTCGCCTAGCCCTCTCCGCTTCACTCCGGAGGTCCTGCCAGACGATTCGCCCATTTCGCCACGGCGCGGATGAGTCCTTGAATATGACATAATGAAAATATCATGATATATAGAGATACCTTGGTGAGGGGAATCCGCCCGGAAATCGAGAAGGAAGAAAGACCAGCACCGAGCGAAAAGAATTTGCCCGCTCCCCACGCCATTGCGACCGTGCGGGCGGATTAGGGGTGTCGCTATCTAGCGCGTGGCGTTTGCTGCGCACTGTCCGAAGAGTTACCGAGCCGCTTGAGCCAATCCCTTCACCCGCGTCGGGACCCGTAGAGCTAATCGGATCACTCCAGCTCCGTCACGTTGACGCCGGCTCCTGCAACGGATGCGAACTCGAGATCACCTCGGCGTTCGCTCCGACCTACGACGCGGAGCGCGTTGGCGTGCGCCTGGTTGCCTCGCCGCGTCACGCCGATGGGCTCCTCGTGACCGGTCCGGTCACGAGGAACATGGTGGGGCCCTTGATCAAGACGCTGGAGGCGACGCCCCATCCTCGTGTCGTGATCGCGGTAGGCGACTGCGCTTGCGACTGCGGAGTCTTCCGTGGTGGATACGGGGTCGTGGGGGCCGTGGGTGACGTGATCGGTGTTGACGTGTCGATTCCCGGTTGTCCTCCGGATCCCACGACCATCGTTGAGGCCCTGCGCGGGATCACCGGCCGATGACTGCAGGTTCTCTGGTCGTGATCGGTGCGGCCCTGGGCGCGGGAGCGGGGATCGCCGGCGCCGCGATGCCCAAGCGCTCCCGTGCGGCCGCCGCGGCGGTCCTGATCTGGGCTGCGTGCGCGCTTGAAGCAACCACCGCCGTCCGCGTCCTGGCTACTGGTCACGACGTCGCCCTCCACACGGGCAAGCTGCTGCCCTTTACCGGAATCAACCTCGTCCTCACACCGCTGGGCGCCCTGTTCGTGCTGTTGGTGGCCCTAGTGGCTGTTCCGGCGACGCTCTTCGGAATCGGCTACGCGCGACATGCGATGGACAGCCGTTCCGCGGCGAGCGCCTATCCCGTCTTTGTCACGGTCATGCTCCTTGTGCCTGCCGCCGCCAGCGTGGCGACGTTCATGGTGCTGTGGGAGCTCATGGCGCTGGTGTCCCTGGCCCTCGTGCTGGTCGACCATTCTCGGCGCGCGGCGGCTCGCAGCGCGGGCACCTGGTACGCGGTTCTCACTCACGTTGGAGCCGCCGCGATCCTGACGGCGTTCCTCATTCTCGCCGCTCACTCCCATGGTCAGACCTTTTCCGACCTCGAGCTGCACGCTCGGGCCATGGCGCCTGACCTGCGCGCGCTGGTCTTTCTCCTGGCGTTGGTGGGTTTTGGCTCGAAGGCCGGTGCCGTCCCCTTTCACGTCTGGTTGCCCAAGGCCCACGCCGAGGCGCCGAGCCCGGTGTCCGCTCTCATGTCTGGGGCCATGGTCGCTTTGGGCATATACGGAGTCGTCCTCGTCGGCGATGTACTTCTCGGCGGTGGACCGATGTGGTGGTGGCTCGTTGTGCTCGTCCTGGGCGCGGCGTCGGCCCTCTACGGATCGCTCCACGCCGCCAACAATCAAGACCTCAAGAGACTCCTGGCGTACTCCACCACGGACAACATTGGCTTGGTGCTTCTCGCCCTCGGCGCCTCGGGGGTCTTCAACGCCATCGGGCACCCTCGGCTCGGCGCCCTGAGCCTCGTGGCGGCGCTGGTGATCCTGCTCAACCACGCCCTGTTCAAGGGAGCGCTCTTCCTTACGACCGGATCCGTTCAAGTCGCTGCCGGCACCCGTGACCTCGACGATCTCGGAGGGCTCCTTCGCCGAATGCCCCAGACCGGGGCACTGTTCCTTGTCGCGGCGGCGTCAATCTGCGCGCTGCCTCCGCTCAACGGCTTTGTCGGAGAGTGGCTGCTCTTTCAGAGCCTGCTCCACGGGGCCCACCTGGGCAACACCGCCGGCGACATTGCGATCCCCATCGCGGTGGCCGCCTTGGCCCTGACCGCCGGATTGACCGTGGCGGCCTTTGTCAAGGCGGCCGGGATCGGCTTCCTAGGTCGGCCCCGATCGACAGGCGCCGAGGCGGCGACCGAGGTGCCAGCGACGATGCGCGCGGGCGCGGGCTTGCTGGTGGCCTCATGCGTGGTCGCCGGTGTCGTGCCGATGGTGGTCGTTTCGTCCGTCGGCCGGGCGGTGCGAGCCGTGCTGCCCCATACCGGTGCACGCTCGTTGGTGCGTGGCGTGAATCTTCAGCTTGTCGGGATGAAGGGAGCCTTGGCGCCCACCATCCTGGCTCTCGCCATGACCGTCGCGGTCGTCGCCGCGGTGGCCCTGCGCCGAGTGGCATCCCGCCGTCCGGCGTCTCGGGTGAGCGAGGCCTGGGGCTGTGGCCGCGAGCTGGTGACGGCTCGTATGCAGTACACGGCTACGTCATTCGCCGAACCGGTCCAGCGCGTCTTCGACGACGTTCTTCGTCCGGTTCGGGACCTCGACGTCAGTCACGTCGCCGAATCTCGCTACATGGTCGAGTCGGCGACGTATCGGTTGACGGTGGAAGACCGCGTCGAGCTCACCTTGTACCTGCCGGTCATCCGAGCGGTCCGGCGCTGGGGCCAGGCGGCGCGCCGACTCCAACCCGGAAGCGTTCACCGCTACCTCATCTACGGGCTCACGGCCCTGGTGGTGACGCTGGTCGCCGTGGCGGTGCTGGCGTGAGCGCGGCGCACGCGGCGGGCGTGGTCGGAGCGTCGGCGGTCCAGGTGATCGCGGTGGCCGCGGGCGGGCTGGTTCTCCTGGGCTTCATGCGAAAGGTCCGGGCCCGCCTCGAGGGGCGGGTGGGAGCGCCGATCCTCCAGTCGTTGAGGGACGTGCGCAAGCTGTTTCGAAAGGAACGGATTCGCCCCGACGTGGCGACGTGGATCTTTCCGGCGGCCCCCGTGGTCTTGGTCGCGACGGTCGCCGTCGCGGCGGTGATGACGCCACTCATCACGACCCAGCCCGCAATGAGCGGGGGATCGGACCTCTTCGTCGTCGTCTACCTGTTGCTCGCGGGCTCGACGCTCCTGGCTCTGGCCGGCATGGACGCCGGCACCGCGTTTGGCGGCATGGGCTCGAGCCGGGCGGTGATGATCGGTGCCCTGGCCGAGCCCGCCTTGTTGGTGACGATCCTGGCCCTGTCGGTCACGACCCATTCGTCAAACTTCCCCGCCATCGTTCGCGCCACCTTGGCGAACCCCGGATTGATTGCCTCACCGGCCCGCCTGTTTGCGGTGGCCGCCCTGCTCATTGTCATCGTGGCCGAGAGCGGTCGCCTGCCGGTGGACAATCCCTCGACCCACCTCGAACTGACGATGATTCATGAAGCGATGATCCTCGAGTACGCCGGACCGGACCTGGCGATGGTGACCCTGGGCGAGGCGATGCGGCTCGCCCTCCTGCTGGGTATCTTCGTGAACCTGGTGCTCCCGTGGGGTGTCGCCACGTCCACCACAGCACTCGGCCTCGTGGTCGGTCTCGGCGCGCTCGTCGCCAAGATTGCTGTCCTCGGAGGCGCGTTGGCGTTCTTCGAGGTCTTCATGGCCAAGTTGCGGCTGTTTCGTCTCCCCGAGCTGATGGCCGGAGCGTTCGTGATGGCTTTGCTGGGCGTCGTCAGCGGGCTGGTGGTCAAGTGACTTCCTCGACCTATGCGAGCCTCTTGGGACTCGGTGCCGCCGTCGTGCTGCTCTGTGCCGTGATGACCCTGTGGCGCCGGTCAGTTGGAGCGATTGTGAAGGTTCTTGCCGTCCAGGGCGTGGCCTTGGCGGGCGTGGCTCTGAGCATCGGGATCGACCACCACGACGCGACACTGGCGGTCGTTGCGGTGCTGGTCCTCGCCGCCAAGGGAGTCGTCGTGCCCACACTCATCACCCGGGTCGTGCGCCACGATCCCGCCAGCCGCGAGACCCAGCCGCTGGTGAACGTGCCCGCGTCGCTGGTGGCCGCTGGCGCACTCATCTTTCTCGCCTTTGCCGCCTCGCGGTCGGTCACGGCCTTGGCGCCAACTGCGACGGGCCGGCTGATTCCTTACGGAGTCGCGGCGATGCTGGTGGGGTTCTTCGCATTGGCGACGCGCCGCAAGGCGGTGTCCCAGATCGTGGGAATTCTCTTGGTTGACAACGGGATTGCGCTGGTCGCCTTTCTGGCGACGGCCGGAGTTCCGCTCATCGTCGAACTAGGAGCGTCACTGGACGTTCTGTTGGCCGTGGTGGTTCTGCAGGTTCTGGCGACGCAGATGCGGCTGCGTCTCGGCTCGTTGGACCTGGACCAGCTCTCGGAGTTGCGCGACTGATGCTGATCACCTTGCTCGCCGTCCCTCTTTCCTGTGCGCTCCTCTCGGGGCTCGCCCCGTGGCGACGGGCGACCGGCTGGCTGGGTGTCGCGTCGTCCCTCGGTGTTCTCATCGGGGGTGTTGTGCTCGCCACCGGCGTCGTCGGGCGTCACGCGGCGAGCGGGTTCCACGGGGTACTGCGCGCGGACGCGCTGAGCGCGTTCATGGTCATCGTCATCGGCGTCATCGCCCTGCTGGCGACCCTGCAGGGCATCCGCTACCTCGACGCCGAGATAGCGCAAGGCCGCAGCACCCGGCGACACGCCGCGCTCTACGCCACGCTGGTGCAGGGCTTTCTCGCGACGATGCTGCTGGCGGTGCTGGCGGCCAACCTGGGCGTGATGTGGGTAGCCGTCGAAGCCACGACGATCGTCACGACGTTCCTGGTCGGACACCGCAACACTCGCACTTCGCTGGAGGCGTCGTGGAAGTACATCGTCATATGCTCGGTGGGCATTGCCCTGGCCTTCCTGGGCACGGTGCTCGTCTACCTGGCGGCGCTGCACGTGCCCGGACACGGCGCGCACGCCCTGGACTGGACCTCCCTCGTGGCGCAGATGCATCACCTCAACCCCGGCGTCATGCGCCTCGCGTTCGCCCTGATCGTCCTGGGCTACGGCACCAAGGTCGGCCTAGCGCCGATGCATAGCTGGCTGCCCGACGCGCATAGCCAGGCGCCCGCGCCGGTCTCGGCGCTGATGTCGGGCGTGCTTCTGACGGTTGCCTTCTACGCCATCCTGCGGTTCAAGGTGATCGCCGACGGCGCGTTGGGCGCCGCGTTTCCCAGGACTCTGCTCGTGGTCGTCAGCCTGCTATCTCTAGTGATCGCCGCCTCGCTGCTGCTGAGTCAACGCGACTACAAGCGCATGCTCGCGTACCACAGCGTCGAGCACATGGGTCTGATCGCGCTCGGCGCGGCGGCCGGATCGACGCTGGCGATCGCCGCCGTCCTGTTGCACATCCTGGGTCACGGCATCGCCAAGGGCGTCTTGTTCTTGACGTCGGGGGAGATCCTGCTGGTGGAAGGAACGAGCGAGATCGAACATGTTCCCGCGCTCCTGAGCCGCCGCCCGGTCCTGGGAGGCATCTTCGCCTTCGGGCTTGTGGCGCTGCTGGGCTTTCCGCCCTTCAGCCTCTTCGTCAGCGAGCTGAACATGCTGCGCGCCGAGTTCCAGGTGGGCCTGGGGTGGGCGGCGGTTCTGTCGCTGGTGTGCATGGCCGTCATCTTCGGCGCGGTCATGACCCACGGTCGTCACATGCTGCTGGGCCCCCGGGGAACCGCCGCCCCGGTGATGACCCCCGCGCTCGTGGCCGTGCCCCTCATCGGGGGGCTAGTGGGGTGCGCCTTCATCGGGGTCTCGGCGTGGCCGCTGCAGACCTTGCTCCACGCGGCGGCTCACGTGGTGGCCCGATGAGTAACGTGGCGCGCGGCCTGGCCGACCTCGGCAGCGACGGCTCCGGGATACTGAGGCGAAGTTTCGCGGTGCCGGCCGAGCAACTCATCGACGGGGCCGTGCAGCTCCTCGGTCGCGGATACCGGTTGGCCCTCGTGTCGGCGGTCGACGGACCTCATGAGATACGAGTGGTCTATCTCTTCACGTCGGGACCGCCGGATCGTCGTGTCGAACTTGTCGTGTCGACGAACCGCGAGCACCCGCAGGTGCCGTCGCTGGCCGCCCTGTCGTTCCCTGCCGGTCGCTTTGAGCGGGAGATCCACGACCTCTTCGGTGTCGTGCCGGTCGGGCACCCGCGCCTGCGGCGCCTCGTGCTGCACCAGCACTGGCCGACGGATTGGTTCCCGATGCGCCGCGATGCGGGGCCCGCGCCCGAGATGTTGGACGACGCCGGGTCGTACCCCTTTGTGGAGGTTCGCGGACGCGGCGTCTACGAGATTCCTGTCGGGCCGGTTCACGCCGGTCTCATCGAGCCCGGTCACTTCCGGTTCTCGGTGATGGGCGAGACCATCTTGAAGATGAAAGCGCGCTTGTGGTTCGTTCACAAGGGCGTTGAGCGGCTCTTCGAAGGTCAAACCGCCGACGGGGCGCTGGAACTGGCGGAGCGGATCTCCGGAGACACCGCCGTGGGTCATTCCCTGGCGTTCTGCTTGGCCCTGGAGGAGGCGGACGATCTCGAGGTTCCCGCCCGGGCCTCGGAACTGCGACAAATGCTGCTCGAGTTGGAGCGGCTTTACAACCACGTGTCCGACATCGGCGCTTTGTGCAACGACGTGGGTTTCGGTCTCGCCCAGGCCCGCGCGCTCACGTTGCGCGAGCGCCTCCTGCGACTCAATCGAAGAGTCACGGGCCACCGACTCCTGCGTGGGGGCGTGAAGCCCTCGGGCGCCCGACTCCTCGCGCTTCCCGGCGCGTTAGAGCTGGCCGAGATCGGTGCCCAGTTCCACGAGTTGGTGGACCTCGCCCAGGGCCAGAGCACCGTGATGGACCGCTTCACCGGGACCGCCGTGCTCCACGGGGACGACGCGAAGGAGATGGGAGTGCTCGGCGTGGCCGCTCGGGCATCGGGATCAGAGTTGGACGCGCGGGTGGCGCATCCGTTCGGCCCACTGTTCGCCGGATTCACGCCAGCGCGCGCGACTGAAGGCGACGTCCTCGCCCGCTTCCGGGTAAGGATCCAAGAGGTTGACACCTCGCTGGCGCTGCTGGCCGACCTGGTCAGTCGTGACGGAGTGCTCGAATCGTACGGTCCGCGTTCGGAGTCTCCCAAAGCCGGTTCTGGCTCTGGCATCGTTGAGGGATGGCGAGGCGCCATCGTCCACCGGATCGAAATCGACGAGTCGGGCACGCTGACCCGGGTCAAGATCGTCGATCCCTCGTTCTTCAACTGGCCGGCCCTCGCGGTGTCGCTGGCCGACACGATCGTCCCGGATTTCCCTCTCGCCAACAAGAGTTTCAATTTGTCGTACGCGGGAAACGATCTATGAGCACGGGGAAAGGCCCAAGAATGAGGATCGAGGAAGTCAACGCACGATCATCCCAAGGACGAGCGCCACGATGTCCCATAACGGGAGATTCCAGCGCGCGCCTAGCGCTCCCAGTCTCGTTATGACAACGACGCCCATCTACAAAGTCAAGGCGGAGTTCTTCAAGACGCTGGGGCATCCCGCCCGAATCCGAGTTCTTGAGGTGTTGCGCGAGGGAGAACTTTCCGTCAGCGACCTTGTCCCGGCGGTTGGTTTGGAAGCGTCTCATCTCTCCCAGCAACTCGCCGTGCTAAGGCGCGCCAACCTCGTTGAGACGCGCAAGGAGGGGACAAGCGTCCTCTATTCCGTGGCCAACCCAATGATCTTCGAGCTGCTCGACGTCGCCCGCAGGATCCTCACCTCTTCGCTGGTTGACACCCGTGCTCTCCTCGCCGAGCTCGAGGAGACCGGAGAAGGTGCAACGTAGGAGCTACGCGGCACCATCCGCGTCGCTCGTTTCTGTGCGAAAGGTGACGAATCGGGAAGATGGCGAACGGATGTCGCGTTCTGCCAATCGAGTGAACGCAAGAATCTGGGCGCTATTGGGCGAATCACGGTGGTCAATCGTGGCCCCTCACGGTCATCCCGCGTGACTGCCGGTCTGCTTGAAGATCCAGCAGAACTTGGGTTCCAGGGCGATTGTCCTTCGCACCCCAACGGGATTCGAACCCGTCCGGCCACCTTGACAGGGTACGTGACGTGACCGAGTCGATGATAGGGAGGTCCTGGTCGGGGTGGTGATCGTCGCGACTACGCGCCGACACATTCGAGATTGGGCGCTTCACGGGCGCTTCGGCATGACTGCGCGGAGGTGGCCAAGAGCGCCTCGCGTCGGGAAGCTCGAGGATGGCCCTACGGACGTGAGTCGGAAGCGAGTGATCCATCCCGAATCCGAATCCGGCGCCGAGCGTGGCCGGCCACCTCCTCGTCGTGGGTGGCGATGATGATGGTCACTCCCGAGCGGCGCTGGAGCTCATCAAGGAGGGACATGAGCTCCTTCGCATTCGCTGAGTCCAGATTCCCAGTGGGCTCGTCGGCGATGATGACCTCTGGTGAGTTCGCCAGTGCCCGCGCGATGGCGACCCGCTGCTGTTCCCCTCCCGAGAGCCTCGACGGAAGATGCCCGCGGCGATCTCCCAGCCCCACTTGCTCCAGCAGCTCCTGGGCTCGAGTCTGCCGTTTCTCGTGGGAGGGCTCGCGAGGCGCCATCGCGATGGCCACGTTCTCGTCGGCGCTCAGTGTTGGAATCAGATTGAACTGCTGAAAGACGAACCCGATCTCTCTGGAGCGGATCTCCGTGAGGACCTTGTCGGATTCGTCTTCTAGGGACCGGCCGGCGAAGCGAATCTGGCCAGTCGTTGGCGAGTCGAGCGCGCCGAGGAGCTGGAGGAGCGTTGTCTTTCCCGAGCCGCTCGGGCCCTCGAGCGAGATGGTCTCACCTCGTGAGATCTCTAAGTTGATCCCCCGGAGCGCGTTGACGGTGACCCCGCCCTTGGTGAAGCTGCGCGTCACGTCCGTCAACGCGTAGAGGGGAGCTTCGGGCACGGAGTCGTCCGTCTCATTGATGGTGACCTGGGTCATTGATCGGTCCTTTCGCTCACGGACGTGCCTATCCGAGATCTCGGAGCGCCGAGGCCGGGGAGAGTCGTGCGGCTCGCCAGCCTCCGGCGGCACCGGCGATGACGCCGCCCAGGAGAGCGCCCGCGAAGGCGATGAGGATGGTGGAGGGGTGGATCGGCGCGGTCAGGTGCACCGTGTGGGCCACCGTGGCCGAGGTCGTCTGTCCGATGAGGCCGCTCACCTTCGACGCGCCGACCGCCAGTCCCGTGCTGGTCACGCTCAATCCGGGCCCGATTGCCCCGATGATGAGGCAGATGGCCGCCCCGACGCCGATGCCGAGGATGCCTCCCGCGACGCCGATGCCGAGCGTCTCGGCCATAATTTGGCGCACGACTCGACCCCGGGACCACCCGATCGCGCGCAGCGAGCCGATCTCACGCACGCGCTTGGAGACGCTCGAGAGGGTCAGCAGTCCCGCAATGAGGAATGCGGCGAGGAGAACGACGACGGCCAGGGCTCCGCCCAGGTCGTTGGCGAGCTTGCGCGCGTTGGCGAGACTGCCGGTGACCTGGTCGGCCAGCGACGCCGACGTGAGGACCGTCGCTCCGGGCAGTGCCGCCTTGATGGCTTTGGCAACGCGGCTCACGTCCTTTGAGCTCGCGACCGAGACCAGCACCTCATTGATGCGGCTCGTGTTGGACGAGAGCGACTGCAGGTTGGAGAGGCTGAAGTACACGTCGGAGACGTCACCGGTCAGAGTGGGATTCACCAGCCCCACGATCGTGTAGCCGACCTTGTTGATGGTGAGCGTCTGGCCGACCTTGAGCCCCTTCTGGGATGCGTAGGCCGTGGTGACCAGGACCTGGGACTTGGCCACCGACGGCGTCGCCGACAGCCACGCGCCCTTCACGAGCTGGGCCTTGGTCACCAGGCCCGATCCCGTGACCGCGGGGTTGATCCCCGCGACGGTATAGGTGGACGTCGAGGTGTTGGTCGACGGCGGGTTGAGCACCTGCGTCACCGTGCGCTCGGGGATGACGACGTTCTGCTGGTAGGCCTTCTGGGCGGGCGTGAGACACTTGGCGAACGCCGAGGTATCGCCGCCCCCGAACCGGAACCCGCCGCCGCCGATCCCGCCACTTGGAGGTGTCCCCCCGCTGGAGCCGCCGGTGCCCGAGCCGGGCACCGTGGTCGTGGTCGAGCCGAGCTGCTTGTTGATGATCCCCTCGATGCAGGTGCGCTCGGCCGCCTGCTGGGCCGCCGTGAGAACGGGGGGTTTCACGGTCGTAGAGATGGTCTGGCTGCCGGTCTTGATGGACGCGGTGATCTTGGGGACCGTTCCGGACTCGTGGAGCGCGTCGAGTGACAACGCGCCGACTGCTCCGGTCACCCCCTTGATCCTGGCGACGGTGTTGACCGCCTGAGTGGGGAACGTGATCAGTGTGCCGGGAACGAAGAAGTCATGGGTGAACTTGGTCCCCGCGGGTCCCAGCTTGGCCAGGTCGGTGATCACCGAAGAGTTGGCCGCGGCGAGCGCCGCCGTGTCCGAATTGTTGAGCGAGCCGCCCCGTGCGAAGAAGCCGCCGCCTCCATTTCCGCCGGGGAAGCCTCCGCCGCTCCCAGGTCCGCCGCCAAAGCCGTTGGGCAACGTGGTGGTGGTGGTTGCGGTGGACAGGGTTGGCGCCACCGTCCGCGTCACGATGATGTCCGTGCCCACTGACTTCAAGGGAGAGAGTGCCTTGCCCTGGGCGTCGCTCAACCCCTGAGACACGCCAATAATGGCCATCACGAGGCCCACGCCAGCCGCCAAGCCGATGGCGGTGACGATGGTTCGGCCGATGCGACGACGAAGTTCATTCCATGCGTAGCTGAGGGAGAACACAGGCACCTACCGAGTACAGAGACGACGAAGCGGTTGAGTCATGAGTCGCACAGTAGGCACTCGTCACGATCCGAATTGGCGATTTGTCGTCTCGCACGGTGATTGTTAGGCGACTCTTAAGGGCGTCTTATATGCGGTCGGCGGAGATGACACTCGACGCTCCGCGTAGTAGCAGTAGACGCCGACGGGCCGCACCTCGTTTCGCTCCAGCGCTCGCCTGCGGAGGATTCGGATTGACCGTCGGATCCGTTGAGGTATCCGGCTCGAAGCCTGACTGTGCTCTGGCGGCAACCTGGGTTCTGCCCATGCCCGATGACCACGCGGGAGTCTCGCACCCCCAACGGGATTCGAACCCGCGCCGCCACCTTGAAAGGGTGGACGGCCTCTAAGCAGTCGCGATCGACGAATCTTGATCAGGGTAGAGATTTGCTCACCCTTCTCGACTGTTGTGAGTTCATGGCCACTCCACGGGCACTATCTGTCGTGCTGTCTTGCGCGCGCTTTTTGGTCTGCGGGACTAGAGGTAGCTCCCACTTGCCCATAATGGGAAAGTGGGATATGATTAAAGGGAGTCGAAAGGACCCAATGACCCTTATCGAAACCGACGACCGAAGCCGCGTGGTACTGCCGGGCCATCCGAGCCAGCGATTCTTGGTGCGCGAGAATGAGGACGGCAGCATCCTGCTCGAGCCGGCGCGAGTGGTCAGCGAGGCGCAGCTGGAATATGACGAGAGCCCCGAACTGCGCGCCTTGCTCAGTCGCGCGGCGGCGTCAAGGACCGTCACTCGATCTCGTCGGACTCGGTGAGCCCCACTCCCGGCTACTCGGAGGTCGCCAATTCCCAGCTCGATGAGATCGAGAATGGAGGTGATGCTGACCTCTATGACGCGATTCTTGACGTCTGCGAGTTCGTCCTTGCAGAACCGGGCAAGGCACAGTCCCGCTCCAGCGCGCTGACGACCGCGGAGGGCATCCGATTCCGATTTGCGGTGCCAGGTCATTACCCCCACAAGATCTTCTGGTCGAGCGACGGTCCCCGCATCGAGGCCGTGTTCCCCTACCCCTAATCTTCCTCGGTGTCGCGCCTGGTGGCTTTGCCCACTGCCGTTGCAACTTGAGAAGCGACGACACGAAGTAAGGAATCACCCGGAGCGCGGGCCGACCGTTTCGTCGCACGTGAAGACCTGAACCATCTATCTTTCGGATTATGGCTGGCATTCCCGAACCTGACATGGAGAAGATCTACAGGTACGCAGCTGGACGAGTCCCGCCCGAGTTCCAGGACGAGATCCGCATGGAGGTCGACGTTCGAGGCAATACCGTGACGATCGTCGAGTGTCGGCCGCCGTGGCCCGGAGACTCCAGTCGGGAGTGGACACGAGAAGGCGTCGCGAGGATGAAGTACGGCGTCGAGAGCAAGAAGTGGACGCTCTATTGGGTTGACAGCAACGATCGCTGGCACATCTTCAGCCTCATAACCCCCGGATCGATTGACAAAGTGCTTAAGGAAGTCGAGTTGGATCGGACCAACATCTTCTGGGGTTAGCACCAATCCGGGCAGCGATCATCGTTGCATCTGGGCGTCTCCGCGCTCCACGGCGGTGACTCGTGGCCGCTCGAGGTCACTTGCGACTGGGTGAAAACTCTCGTAACTGCCAGGCTTCCAAGGTAGATCTGGAGCACCCCCAAGGGATTCGAACCCGTGCCGCCACCTCGAAAGGGTGGGCGGTCGTTCGGTGAGAATTCGGTGGAATACCTGATGAAGGGTTAAATCCTAGTTGGGCAACATGGTGCGAGAAGGGTCTTTGGCTCTTCTCGGGCGCTATCGCCACGCCGTGCCTGGCCCCTATCGCGACTAGAAGCGTGGCTCGGCAATTTCAAGGCGTCACTTGGACCCGTGGTAGTCCCAGTCGCGACCGTCACTAGAGGTTGCGTAGCGCTGCTACGTCACGTCGCAAACGCGCCTTTTCGACCTTCCCCATCGCGTTGCGCGGCAACTCGTTGACGAACACGAAATGCTTAGGGACCTTGAACGACGCCAGTGAGATGCGAGCCTGATCTCTCAGTTCGCTCTCGTCCAACGCGGTCCCTGTTCGAGCAACGACCACCGCGGTGACGACTTCGCCGAATTCGACGTCGGGGACACCGATGACCGCGGACTCAAGAACGTCGGGCCATTCGTCGATGACCTGCTCGACCTCTCTGGCGTAGACGTTCAGGCCACCAGAGATGATGAGGTCCTTCGACCGTCCAA
>Ga0209415_10007936_pt1 | contig 18436 bp, 16 predicted proteins | sample PeaSoiSIISIP2007_FD_187696 | JGI IMG/M metagenome (GOLD analysis project Ga0209415, IMG submission 187696) | Peat soil microbial communities from Weissenstadt, Germany - SII-SIP-2007 (SPAdes) (version 2) | ecosystem: Environmental > Terrestrial > Soil > Wetlands > Peat | place: Germany...
TCGACAACGAACACCACGTCGTGCTCCTCGAGGAACTTCTCGACGTCCTTGCCGAACGGAAAGGCCCGGATGCGCATGTAGTCGGCCACGATGCCGCGCTTGCGCAGCACGCCCAGCGCCTCGCGCACCGCGCGGTCGCACCCGCCCACGGTCACCACCCCGACGGCAGCGCCCGGATGCTTCTCGATGACGGGGGCCGGCACCTGCTCGCGCGCCGCGTTGTGCTTGCGCAGGAGCCGGTCCATGACCTCCTGGTACTCGTCGGGGATCTCGGTGTAGCCGCCCAGCTTGTTGTGCCCCGAGCCGCGCGTGAAGAACGAGCCCTTGGAGTGCACGCCCGGCAGCGTGCGCGCGGCGACTCCCAGCTCGTCCTCGGGCGAATACCGGGTGAACTTGGGCATCTTCTCGAGGTCGTCCTTGGTCAGCACGCGCCCGCGGTCGGGGACGTACTTGTCGTTCCACTCGAGCCGGGGCACGACCCAGTCGTTCATTCCGATGTCCAGGTCTGTCAGCATGAAGACGGGCGTCTGGAAGCGCTCCGCGAGGTCGAACGCCTTGACCACCAGCTGGAAGCACTCGCCCGGGTCGGACGGGAAGAGCAGGATGTGCTTGGTGTCGCCGTGCGAGGCGTACGCGCAGAGCAGGATGTCGCCCTGCTGCGTGCGCGTCGGCATCCCGGTCGATGGCCCGACGCGCTGCACGTCGACGATGACCGCGGGGATCTCGGCGTAGTACGCCAGGCCAATCAGCTCGTTCATCAGCGAGATGCCGGGGCCCGACGTCGACGTGAACGACCGCGCCCCCATCCACGACGCGCCGATGACCATGCCGATGGCGGCCAGCTCGTCCTCGGCCTGCAGGATGCAGTAGCGGCGTTCGCCGGTCTTGGCGTCGGTGCGGTAGCGCTGGCAGAACTCGGTGAAGGCGTCGAGCACGCTGGTCGACGGCGTGATGGGGTACCAGGCGGCGACCGTGGCCCCGGCGTACACGGCGCCCAGCGCAGTCGCAGTGTTGCCGTCGATGAGGATCGAATCCTTGGTGGAGTCGAGCTTCTCGAGCTGCAGGGGCAGCGGGCAAGGCAGGTGCTCGAGCGCGTACTTGCGACCGAGCTCGATGGCCTTGTGGTTGGATTCCTTGAGGGCGGGCTTGCGCGAGAACTTCTCGTCGAGCATCCCCGCGATGATCTCCATGTCGATGCCGAAGAGGGCCGCGAGCGTGCCCACGTAGCAGATGTTCTTCATCAGCGTGCGCTGGCGCGAGTCGGCGAATGCCTCGTTGCACATCTCGGCGTACGGCACGCCCAGGAAGGTCACGTCCGGGCGCAGCAGCGACCTGTCGAGCGGCTTGCTCGAGTCGTACAGGACCCAGCCGCCCGGCCGCACCTCCTTGATGTCGCGCGCGTAGGTCTCGGCGTTCATCGCGACCATCAGGTCGTACTCGGCGGTGCGCGCCGTGTGCCCGTCCTTGTTGACGCGGATCTCGTACCAGGTCGGCAGCCCCTGGATGTTCGACGGGAACAGGTTCTTGCCCGAGACGGGGATGCCCATCCGGAAGATGGCCTGCATGAGCAGGCTGTTGGCGCTCGCCGACCCCGTCCCGTTGACGTTGGCCAGCTTGAACGCAAAATCGTTGATCTTGGTGTTCAGCGTGTCGAGCACGGCTTTCCTGCGTATGGCATGAGGAGATCGAACTTCTGCATGTCCCACGCGAACGTGGGGCACCTCTCGGCGCACAGCCCGCAGTGCACGCAGAGGTCTTCGTCTTTGAGCATCACGCGCCCGGTCTGGGGCAGCGGGCCGGACGAGTAGAGCGCCTGCTTGGCGTTGATCGCCGGGGCGCTCAGCTGCGCGCGCAGCTGGCCCTCCGGGCCGTCCGGCGCGATCGTCAGGCAGAGCACCGGGCACACGTCGATGCACGCGTCGCACTCGATGCAGCGCTTCTCGCTGAACACGGTCTGCACGTCGCAGTTGAGGCAGCGCTCGGCCTCGCGCGCCGTCTGCTCGGCGGTGAAGCCCAGCTCGACCTCGAGCGACAGCTCCTCGAAGCGCTTCACCAGGTCGACGTGCTGCATCTTCTGGCGGCCGACCGGGTTGTAGTCGTTCTTGTAGGCCCACTCGTGCAGGCCCATCTTCGTCGACAGCAGCGTCATGCCCTTGGCGGGCCGGTCGGTGATGGGGGTGCCCTGGCAGTGGGCGTGGATCGAGATGGCCGCCTGGTGCGCGTGCTCGACCGCCCAGATGATGTTGAGCGGGCCCCACGCCGCGTCGCCTCCGAAGAAGACGCCGGCGCGCGTCGACTGGAAGGTGACCTTGTCGACCACCGGCGCGTTCCACTTGTCGAGCTCGATGCCGATGTCCTTCTCGATCCAGGGGTAGGCTGCCTCTTGCCCGATGGCGAGGATGACGTCGTCGCAGGGGATGACGATGCTGTCGAGCGGCGTCTGGACGAGCTTTCCGCCCTCTTCCTTCGACTGGTAGCGCTGGAACTCCATCCCCTTGAGCCGGCCGCCCTCGATGACGAACCGCTTGGGCTCGTGGTCGACGACGATCTCGACCTGCTCCTCCTCGGCGTCCTCGAGCTCCCAGGGCGAGGCCTTGAAGTAGCCGCGGGGCTTGCGGGCCATGACCTTGATGATCCGGCCGCCCAGGCGCCGCGAGGTGCGGCAGCAGTCCATCGCCGTGTTGCCGACGCCGATGATGAGCACGCGCTCGCCGATCTTGGTCGTGTGCCCGAACGCCACCGACCCGAGCCAGTCGATGCCGATGTGGACGTGCTCCTTGTCGTCGTAGCGACCGGGGATCTCGAGGTTCTTGCCGCGCGGCGCGCCGCTGCCGACGAACACGGCGTCGTACCCCTCGGACAGAAGGGCCTTGAGGCTCGTGATGGGCGCGTTGTACCGGACGCTCACGCCCATGCGCAGGATCGCGCCGATCTCGTCGTCGAGCACCGACTGAGGCAGCCGGAAGGAGGGAATGTTCGAGCGCATCAGCCCCCCGGGGACCGGCAGCTTCTCGAAGATCGTCACGTCGTAGCCGAGCGGCGCCAGGTCGTTGGCCACGGCGAGCGAGGCGGGCCCGGCGCCGATGCAGGCGATGCGCTTGCCGTTCTTCTTCGCCGGCGCCTTGGGAAGCATCGCCTCGACGTCGCCCTTGAGGTCGGCCGCGACCCGCTTGAGGCGGCAGATGGCCACCGGCTTCTCGTCGACGCGCGCGCGGCGGCATGCGGGCTCGCACGGGCGGTCGCACGTGCGCCCGAGGATGCCGGGGAACACGTTCGACTCTCGGTTGAGCATGTACGCGTCCGCGTACCGCCCTTGGGCGATCATCCGGATGTACTCCGGCACGTTCGTGTGCGCCGGACAGGCCCACTGGCAGTCGACGACCTTGTGGAAGTACTCCGGGTTCTCAACCTTGGTGGGGTCCACCATTCCTCCTCAGACGCGCAGCCGTGACCGTGGGGCCTGGACGCGTAGCACGCGTCAGCCCCTCCGACACGCTCCCGCCGAGCCCGCCGGCCCCCCGTCGGCGGTCAGGCTGGATTGATCCAGATCATAGGCACACGAACAGCGACGGACAATCATGTGCGCGTGCGGGCAGCACCCTACAGGCCGGATCCGGCGGAGTTCAACTGGAATCACGCGCAGATCGGGCCCCGTAAGGCCGGCTGGCCCCTGGTGGTCGACGAGACCCTGCGGGACGGACTGCAGAGCCCGTCGGTGCTCGATCCCCCGGTCGAGCGCAAGATCGAGATGCTGCACGCGATGGCGCGGATCGGCGTCGATGTCGTCTCGGTCGGTCTGCCTGCCGCCGGCAAGCGGGCGGAGGACGACGCGGTCGCGTTGGCGAAAGCGATCGCGACAGGACGCCTGGCAATCCAGGCGACTGCAGCCGGACGGACGACCGCGAACGACGTGAACGCCATCGCGCGAGTGAGCCAGCGGGCAGGCATCCCCGTGACCGCCTACGCGTTCGTCGGGAGCTCGCCGATCCGGCGTTACGTCGAGGGCTGGAGCCTGGACTTCATCGTCGGCTGCATCCGGACGGCGTCGGAGGCGGCTCGCGCCGCAGGGTTGCCGTGGCGCATCGTGCTCGAGGACACCACGCGCACGCCGCCGCCTGCCCTCGCCACCATCTTCCGCGCCGCCGTCGAGTGCGGGGCCAGCGGGATCGTGCTCTGCGACACCGTGGGCCACGCGTCTCCCGACGGCGCTGCGGCGCTGGTGACCTTCGCGCGCCACCAGCTCGCGGCCTTCGGGGGCATGAACCTGGAGCTCGACTGGCACGGCCACAACGACCGCGGCGTGGCCCTCTCGAACGCGCTGGCGGCCGCGCGCACGGGAGTCGACCGGGTGCACGGCACCGCCCTGGGGATCGGCGAGCGCACCGGCAACGTGCGGATCGATCACCTCATCGCGGGACTGAGCGACGCGGGCATGCGCGAGCCGCCGGACGAGCGCGACATGGCGGACTACGACGCCCTCTGCGCGAGGGCCCTCGGCTGGAACGCAGCCTGATCGCAGTCGCCATCTAGTCCTGTAGCGCCTGCACGTCCTTCACGCGCGCGAGCCACGCGTTCATGCGCGCCAACGCATGGGCGTGGTCCACGGCCATGACGTCGCGGCGCACGTACGTCACGCACGGGTGGTTGCCCCACGTGGGCACGCGTCCTTGCTCGCGCCAGCCAGCGGCGAAGCGAGGATCGGCGAGGGCAGCATCCTGCGCGGGCGAGAACGGGTGGCCCGTGACCTCGTCCAGCACGACGATGGCCACCGCAGGGCGCGCCGCGAAGAAGGCCTCGCGAGCCGCCTCGCGCAGGACCGGATCGCGGGGGGAGAACGCGAGCCTGCCCGCCTCGCGATCGACGAGCCCGAAGCCGTCGAGGAACGACACGTCGTCCATGACGTAGGGGAGCTCGCCGACGTCGACGTGCGCGACCGTGTCGCCGGGAGCGACGAAGGGGGAGATCTGCTGGAGCAGGTGCGTCGGCATCCAGTCGAGCCAGTAGGGATCCCGGAAGGGATGACCGCTGACGGTCCACCGGACCACGCGCTGATCGAGCCACTCGTGCGTCCGCCACGTCTGGTCGGTGGTGTGATCGACGGTGAGGCCGGCCTCGAGCGCGAGCGCCGTGCAGGTGGCGAGCGCGAAGAGGCGGGAGCCGGCCCCCGCCAGCGTGATGGCCGCGACGACCGCGGCCAGCGGCAGCCCCACGACGAGCAACCTGCGGTCGGGCATCCAGTCGCCGCCGGCGACCAGTGCGAACAACAGCGACCCGGCGAGCAGCGCGAGAGCGAGGCGTGCGGCGGGTCCGAGGGCGATTCGTGCGCGGAGAGCGAGCGCGGCGGCAGGCGCGAAGAGCAGCAGGAGCGGCCGCCTCATGAGAGCGGACCCCAGGTAACCCAGCCCCGTGTAGTCCTTGCCGTCGACGGCGTTCATCTTGGCCCAGAAGGTGTTGGGCACGGCCGCGTGGAAGTACGCGAGCCGCCCCAGCGTGAGCACGGCAAGGGGTACCGCCGCGAGCAGCGCTAGACGGACCAGCGTCTTGCGGTCCTGCGACAGCGCCACGACCCCGAGCGCCGCCAGCAGCGGGCCCTCGGGCCTCACCCACGCGAGAGCCCCGAGCGCGACCGCTGCAACGGCCGGACGGCTCGCCAGGGCCACGCAGGCCGCGCACGCCAGCGTCCAGAACGCCGTGTCCATCCCGGAGGCGGACCACGTCGCCAGGTCTGCATCGAACGCGAGCGCCAGCGCGGGCACCGCCGCCAGCAGCGGCCGCCCGGGCACCGCGCGCCGGACCGCCACGGCACACGTCGCCGGCACGAGCGCCCCCGCCACCAGCGACACGAGCTTCGCGGTCCCCAGACCAGGCCACCCCGCTCGCCACGCCGCGGCCAGGACCAGCGTCCAGAGCACGCTCGACGTTCCCTCGACGGGGGTCCCCGGTCCGCCGGGGTTGAACGCGTACCGGCCGTGCTCCGCCAGATTTCGCGCGTAGCGGAGGAAGATGAAGACATCGTCGACCGTCTGGCGCTCGGCCAGCAAGGCCCGCCCGACGAGCACGGCCGTCGCCGCCAGGACGAGGGTCCACGCGACGAACACGGTTCGTCGAGACGGCACTTGCACGCGCGAGCCTGCCACAGGGATGATGTGGCCCAGCATGGTAGCTGGCTCGACTCCGGCGCGCGCGACCGCTTCGAAGGTCGCCAAGTGGCTCATGGACAAGGGGCGGCCAGACGACGCCGTCGCGATCCTCTCGGTATGGGCCACCAACGGCGCCAACGACGAAGAGGGGCAGGGCCTCCTTGCCGAGGCGCTGCGCATCGATCCATCGGCCGCCCTCGCGAAGATCGCCTTCGAGCGCATGGAAGGGATCGCCGGCGACCACGCGCCGCTCGACGCGGCCATCGCCCACTGGTCCGAGGAAGAGCTGCGCAAGCTGGAGCGCGAGGCCGTCCGCCCGTCGTTCAACCGCGCTCAGGTCGGGTTCAACAACAACGTCAAGTACAAGGCCCAGACCTTCCACATCCAGACCGAGGACAGCGGCCTGGACAAGCCGCACATCATCACGCACCTCTTCGCCGACGGCGGCCGCGTCATCAAGAGCCACAAGCGCTCGTACGCCGACCACGTGAGAGACTCGGACGTCGCGCCGTACGTCCGTCAGCTCATGAAGGGGCAGCAGCTCGAGATGGCGCTGTCGCTGCGCGAGGGCAAGTTCGACCTCATCATCGAGGGCAAGGCCCTGGGCGGCATGGAGCTGCTCGCCTACCCGCCCAAGGCCGATCTGCAGAAGCTCGCGACGAAGAAGAAGGCGCGCGTCGCGGCCGACGGCGAGGAGCGCAGCGACCACGCGTCGTTGCCCGACGCGACGCCGGGCGAGGCCGAGCGGGTCTACTTCAAGCTCAACGTGCTGCGCAGCATGGGCGGCGGCCCGGCCGTCTACGCCCCGAAGGGCGTCGAGGCCATCATCGGATCGGCCGGCGCGATCGTGCTACCGGGCGAGGCGTTCTGCCACCCGCGCGAGGCCGCCATCCGCTTCCGCAACGGTCGGGTGTGGCTGCACGACTTCGAGGCGGGCAACGGCGTGTTCCTGCGCATCAAGGCGCCCGTCGAGCTGGGCCCCGGCGACGAGTTCATCGTCGGCGACCAGCTGCTGCGGGTGGAGCGCAATCCGACCCCGCAAGACGGACCGGACCCGGGGCCGACGTACTTCTACTCGTCGCCCAAGTGGCCGTCGTCGTTCCGCGTGGTGCAGGTGTTCGTGGGCGGGGCGCTGGGCGCCTGCGTCCTCGCGCGCGGGACCACGCTGCAGATCGGCAGCTCCTACGGCGACTTCGTCTTCCCGAGCGATCCGTTCGTCAGCGAGCAGCACTGCCTCATCGAGGAGCAAGCGGGCACCATCCTGCTCACCGACCTCGGCTCGCGCACGGGCGTGTTCGTGCGCATCAAGGGCGAGCAGGAGCTGCTCGCCGGCGACGAGCTGCTCGTGGGAAGAACGCGGCTGGCGGTCGAGATCGCAGCTTGAGGGCCGCTACATTGCCGCGTGACTGCGGTGCATGTGGACGTGCACGCAGTGGTGTCCGCACTGCGGGCACGGCGGCGGACGGTGGCCGCCGAGCTGCTCATCCTCGGCCTGCTTCTGCTCGTACGCCTGCTGGATCTCTTCGAGCTGGGGAGGCAGGGGCTGCGGCTGCACGCGGACGGCGGCGCCCTCGGACTCGGTGCCGCGCCAGGTGCAGATGGTGCAGCGGATCGTCTTGTCCATGGCCGTATGGTTACGGCGGCGCAGGCCTCAGGGCAAGCACGTTGGAGGCCTCGGGGCCCGCGGCGCGCCGGTCGGGGGGGTCCGGGCGGCGCTCGGGGCGAGGGAGGGAGTCGAACCACTGGATCATGGCAGCCGTGCCGGACGTCCGCAGCCAGACCTGGTCGTGCGGCCCGGGGAGCTCCACGAACGACCGGGCGACGCCTGCCTGCTCGAGCCCGGCCGAGAGGGCCCGGTTGCCGGCCCGGAACGGGTCGCCGCTGCTCGTCTCGACGAGCAGGTCGCGCGAGCCGGAGAGCGAAGCGAGCCGCGCCGCATAGGTCCGGCCGGCCGCGGCGCCAATCGCCGTCTGCACGCCGCCCCAGGCCCGGAAGTCGCCCGGACGGCGCAGCAGCGTCTCGAGCGAGAAGTGCCCGCCGAGCGAGCAGCCGCCGAGGTACGTGTACCCCGGCAGCACCGGCGCCTCCGCGCGCGCGCGCGGGACGACCGTTTCCACGAGCCAGGTCGCGTACGCGTCGAACGCCCGGGGATCGGCGACGGGCAGGTCCGGCATGTACGGGCACGCGAACGCGAGCCCGCGCATCGAAGACGCCGCGCGCAGCCGGTCGTACGAGGACCCCAGCCCGTAGCGCTCGAGCCAGGCCCATGCCCCTGCGTGCTCGTCTCCGGTCTCCCCCAGGCCGTGCAGGAGCACGACCAGCGGGACGCGCTGGTCGGCCTCGAGCCCGCGCGGCGTCGCGAGCACGAACAGGCGACTCTGCGCGCCGTCGACCCGGATCTCTCGCACCTCCAGGTCGCGGGGACGCCAGCCGGGATCCACGTCGGCCTTCGCCATGCGCGAGGCGAGGACGCCGGCGGCCCCGGCGAGCAGCGCGCGGCGCGACATCATGGGTCCACCATAGCGCCGCGGGGGTGGATTGCGCCGGACGTGCGGAGGGGCTACTTGCGAGCGTTCGGAGGTGGCGCTCATGGCCGTGACAATCGCGTGGGAGAGCGTGCAGGAGACCGACCCGAACGGTCAGAGGACGGCCAGCATCCAGCGGGCCTCGGTGCCGGGCGGATGGCTCGTCCGGGACGTCGGAGCGAAGAGCAACCTGGTGTTCGTCCCGGACGAGGGGCACGCGTGGGGCGCTCCGCCCACGCGAACACGCGAGATCGACTTCGAGGGCTGAGACCGGCGTGCGGGTAGCACGTGGGCTAGCGCCTGGCCCCTACTCGGTCCCGATCTTCTCGAGGTGCTGGCGGGCTGCACGCAGCTTGCCGAAGGCGATCCGGACGGCCTCGCTGATGGTCGTCTTCTCGGCGCGCGCAGCGACCTCGATCTTCCGCAGGAGATTGTCGAGCTCCTTCTCGGCAGCCATCACTTCGGTCTTCGCGGCCGTGATCTCGGCCATGATCTGCTTCTTGTCCATGTCTTGCCTCTAGATGGCGCGGACTGCGGCCAGCGCGCGCGCGACGGCCTCCCAGTCGAATGTCGGTAGGTTGTTGGCGGCGCGCTTCTCGGCCCACATCAGCCCGACGGCGCGCAGGGCCTCTGCCCGCGTCCCGCCCGACTCGGCCACCGAGACGGCCTCTGGCGAGGTGCTCGTCGACGCGGCGATGCGCCACGTGGGCACGCCGCCGCCGTCCTCGGACGCCGACACGCGCAAGGTGAGCCTGCCCGTGCTGCCCTTGAGGTCGTAGACCATCGCGTCTCTCGAGCGAAACTGCTGCGTGATCCGGATCTCTCGTTCCTCGGAGTCCTTCATCGAAATGCCCGCCGCCTTCCATCGTGCGCCGCCCACCTTAGGGCCGCGCCGGAGATCGTCGCGGGACGGATGAGTGGCTGGAATTTAGCGCTCTACGCCGTGCGAAGCAAGGGACGGCCACGACAACCCGCGCGCGAAGAGCGCGTCGTGCGCCTCGGGCCGCGCGGCTCGAATGGCGAGATGAGCGCGCGTAGGGCTCACGCGATTGCTCAGCAGCGACACGACGATGCGGGCGTCGGGATCCACCCAGAGACTGGTCCCGGTGAAGCCGAGGTGACCGAAGCTCCGCGGGCCCATGAGCGTGCCCGCGCTCGACCCTTCCGGGCTCTTGCCGTCGAACCCAGCGCGCAAGCTGCCTCCCGGGCGCTCGTGGATGAGCCACTGCAGCTCGGCCTCGTGGATGCGATCGAGCACCGAGAGACCGAAGGTCAGCACGGCATCGACGGTGCCGAAGATGCCCGCATGACCCGAACCGCCCTTGCCCGACACGGCCCATGCGTTCTCGTCGTGAACCGCGCCGACGACTGGACCGCCGCGCCACTCGACCGTCTCGGTGGGCGCGAACGGGAGGCGTACGCCGCGCGCCTCGAGCTCGCGCACCGTGCCGGCGGTGTCCGCGAGGCCGAGCGGCTCGAGCACGAGCCGCGAGATCGCTTCGCCCGCGTCGCGCGCCCCGACGGCGCGCGCCAGCGCGACGCCGGCCAGCAGGTAGCCGAGATCGCTGTAGAGGGGCGCGAACCCGCCGGGGGGCGGCCCGCCGGCAGAGTCGGGCCGACGCGCCGAGGCGGCCTCCTTCAGCGCGGCAGAGACGTCCACCGGCCGCCCCTCGAGCAGCGGCGCGTAGAGCGTGCGGTGAGCGTCCAGGCCGGCACGGTGAGCGAGCAGCAGCTCGAGCGGAACCGCCTCGCTCGGCGTTCCTCGCGCCTCTTCCACGAGCGCACCGAGGGGCGTACCGCGGTCGATTCCCGCCCATGCGATGGCGATGGCGGTCATCGGCTTGGTGACGCTCGCGAGGTCGAACAGCACCTCGGTCGCGCCTCCGGCCTCTCTCGCGCGCCGCCCGCCAGTTCCGCCTCGCGCCCAGCCCGCCGCGGCGAGGGGCGCAGCCCCCTGCGTGACGACACGGTGGGCAACTTCCTGCGCGGTCATCATTCTTTGCCCCTGGGTTCCGCCGACTTGTACACTTTGTCTGAAGAGTGGCCGAATTCGTCTGGGAAGCGCGGGCGCGGACAGGAGAGGTCCGCAAAGGCTCGATGGAGGCCGAGTCGGAAGACGCGGTCAATCAGCGGCTTCGTGCCCAGCAGCTGCAGCCCACGAAGGTCAAGAAGAAGGGCAAGCAGTTCTCCTTCCAGCTCGGCACGGGCGTCGGGCAAAAGGACATCGTCACCTTCACGCGCCTCTTCGCGACGATGATCGACGCCGGCCTGCCCATCGTCCAGTGCCTGGACATCCTGCAGGGGCAGACCGACAACAAGTTTTTCGCGGCCATCCTCAAGGACGTCAAGTCGAGCGTCGAGCAGGGGGCGACCTTCAGCGACTCGCTCCGCCGGCATCCCAAGGTCTTCGACCATCTCTACGTGAACCTGGTCCAGGCGGGCGAGGTCGGCGGCATCCTCGACACCATCTTGAACCGCCTCGCGGTCTACATCGAGAAGGCCATGAAGCTGCGCCGCCAGGTGCGCGGCGCGATGGTCTATCCGAGCATCGTCCTCGTCGTGTTCATCGGCGTGCTGTCGATCTTGCTGCTGTTCGTCATCCCCGGCTTCCAGAACATGTTCAAGGACTTCGGGTCGAAGGAGGAACTGCCGGCTCTGACCCGCGGGGTCATGGCGGTGTCGCAGTTCTTCATCGGCCACCTCCTCTGGTTCTTCGGCTTGTTGACGGGGGTGATCGTCGGTTTCTCGTACGTGTACCGCATCCCCAAGGGAAAGCGGTTCATCCACAAGGTCATGCTGAAGACGCCCGTGATGGGCGGCGTGCTGCGCAAGATCGCCGTCGCGCGCTTCACGCGCACCCTGGGCACCCTGCTCTCGTCGGGCGTGCCGATCCTCGACGCGCTCGAGATCGTCGCGAAGACCGCCGGCAACGTGATCGTCGAAGAGGCCATCATGTACTCGCGCGCCCGCATCTCCGAGGGCAAGAACATGGCGCAGCCCCTGATGGAGACCAACGTCTTCCCGCCGATGGTCGTCCAGATGGTCGGCGTCGGAGAGCAGACCGGCGCGCTCGACGCGATGCTCAACAAGATCGCCGATTTCTACGAAGAAGAAGTCGACGTCGCCGTCGCCGCGATGACCAGCCTGATCGAGCCGGTCATGATGGTCGGCATCGGTGGCACCGTCGGCGTCGTGCTCATCTCGATGTACCTGCCGATCTTCAGCATCGCGGGATCGATCAAGGCCGAGTAGCTCCTGGTTGGCCATGGAGCTCGGCATCCGCTCGGAGGCTCCCGATCACACCCTCGCATCGCGCCTCGCGTGGATCACGGGGCTGCGCCTCGGCCTGCTGATCCTGCTCCTCGGGGCGACGGCGACTCTGTACCTGGGCGGAGAGCTCGATCGCTATCCCGTCAGCCTGCGCATCCTGCTGTTGACGATCGTCGCGGGCTTTCTCCAGGCGATGGCCTACGCCGCGATCCTGCGCAGGGGCAAGCGGCTGCCTGCCCTGGCGTGGACGCAGATCGTCGTCGACCAGCTCACCTGGACGGCCATCGTGTACGTCTCGGGCGGCGCGGCGAGCGGCGCCACGTCGTTCTATGCCCTCACGTGTCTGGTCGGCGCGGTCCTGGTCGGGCAGCGCGGCGCAGCGTTCGCCGCGACCGTGGGCGTCGGGATCTACTCGCTGCTCTGCGCCGCGTTCCACTTCGGCTGGGTGCATCCTCCCGCGGACCAGAACGCGGCCGGCTACGCCATCGGCACGCACGAGCTGGTGTACCCGCTCCTGCTCAACACGCTGGGCGTCACGGTCGTAGCCCTGCTGTCCGGCTATCTGGCCGAGCGCCTGCGCCTGACCGGCGGAGCCCTCGCGGCCGCGACGGCGCGCGCGCATCAGGCCGAGCGGCTCGCCGTCCTCGGGCGCATCGCAGCGGGGCTAGCTCACGAGATCCGCAACCCGCTGGGATCGATCACGGGCTCGATCGAGATGCTGCGCGAGTCCAAAGGTCTCTCGGACGAGGACCGGCGCCTGTGCGACATCGTCGAGCGCGAGGCGCGGCGGCTCAACGAGCTCGTGGGCGACATGGTGGACCTGTCCAAGCCCCGACCGCCGCGCGCGGAGGCGACCGACGTGTCGGCCCTCGCACGCGAGGTCGTGGCGCTTGCGGCCAACTCGGCGCGGGGCACGGACGTGGCGGTACGCTACGAGGGGCCGAGCGAGCCCGCCCTCGCGCGCTGCGACGGCGCGCAGATGCGCCAGGTTCTCTGGAACCTCGTGCGCAATGCCATCCAGGCGAGCCCGGGGGGCTCCACGGTCATCGTGCAGGTCGAGCCGCGCGACGCGGCCGTCATGCTGTCGGTCGACGACGCGGGGTCCGGCGTGCCCGACGACGTGGGCAGCCGGATCTTCGAGGACTACTTCACGACCCGCACGCACGGCGCCGGCATCGGCCTCGCGGTGGTACGGCGCATCATGGAGGACCACGCGCCGATGGGGGCAAAGCTCGCGGTGGAGCGATCCGTTCACGGGGGCGCGAGCTTCCGTGTCACGCTCAGCCGTGACGTCACGGGCTTGCGACGCAGCCTGCGGCCCCCCGGCGTGTAGCGACAACCTCCCGATAATCCAGCGGATTGAATCAGGGCGGTCGCGCGCCCGTCCAACCGGACGACCCACACAACCCGCCCCGCGCCCGTGCATCGAAACTTGCAACGGGTTGCTTTCGGAGGCACTAAGCGAGCTGTCATGCGTCTGAGCCACCTCATCGCCCTCTCCGCCACGCTGGGCACCCTCGCCCTGGCCCTGCCGGCCCACGCGGCCGACGCTCAGGGGTTCATCGAGCACGAGCATCAGCGGCTCGACCAGTTGCTCCACCAGCCTGCGTCCGCCTCGCGAGACGCCGAGGTCAACGCCGCGCTCGACCGGTTCGTCGACTACGACAACCTGGTACAGCGCTCCTTCGGCGAGCCGTGTCACCCCTCGATCCCCAGCTGCGAGGATCTCTGGGGCCGCTGGGACGAGGGGCAGAAGAAGCAGCTGCACGATCTGCTCAAGCAGGTCATCGAGACGAGCTACCGCCGCAACCTCACGAAGACCCTGGACTACGACGTGAGCTACAAGGGCTCGCGCGACGCGGGCGGAGATACGCGCGTGCTGACCGAGGCCAAGAGCAAGTCGAACCCCCGCGACACGCCGGTCCGCGTGGACTACGTGGTCAAGCAAGAGGGCAACAGCTACCGGGTGATCGACATCATCACCGAGGGCTCGAGCTTCTCGAAGAACCTCTACGTGCAGTTTCGCAAGCTCGACGACTACGACAAGATCGTCGGGAAGCTGAGAGAGAAGATCGCCAAGAAGGACTGAGGCCGGGGCTAGACTGGACCCATGCCCAGCTGGTTCGAGGACAACGCTCGCTCGATCGGTCGCACGCCGCTCGTCCGTCTCAATCGCATCGTCGACAAGCCGCGCGCGCGCATCCTCGCCAAGATCGAGGGGCGCAACCCTGCCTACTCGGTCAAGTGCCGGCTGGGCGCGGCGATGGTGTGGGACGCCGAGGAGCGCGGCGTGCTCGGTCCCGGCAAGGAGATCATCGAGCCGACCAGCGGCAACACGGGCATCGCGCTCGCGTTCGTCGCGGCGGCGCGCGGCTACCCGCTGACGCTGACGATGCCCGAGACGATGAGCATCGAGCGTCGCAAGCTGCTCGTCGCGTTCGGGGCCAAGCTCGTCCTGACCGAGGGGCCGCGCGGGATGCCCGGAGCCATCGCGAGGGCCGAGGAGATCCTGGCGTCGGACCCGGGGCGGTACGTGCTGCTCCAGCAGTTCAAGAACCCTGCGAACGCGCGGATCCACGAGACGACGACCGGGCCGGAGATCTGGAACGACACCGACGGCGACGTCGACATCCTGGTGTCGGGCGTGGGCACCGGCGGGACGATCACCGGGGTGTCGCGCTACTTCGAGAACACCAGGAAGAAGGCTCTGTGGTCGGTCGCGGTCGAGCCGGCGGCGAGCCCGGTGCTCACGCAGAAGCGGGCGGGCGAGCCGATCAAGCCGGCGCCGCACAAGATCCAAGGGATCGGCGCCGGGTTCGTCCCGGACGTGCTCGACTTGTCGCTGGTCGACCAGATCGAGCAGGTGACCAACGAAGAGGCCATCGACTACGCCCGCAAGCTGTCGAGACTCGAGGGGATCCTCTCGGGCATCTCGTGCGGCGCGGCGGTGGCGGTGGCCGCGCGCCTCGCGCAGCGTGCCGAGAACGACGGAAAGACGATCGTCGTGATCCTGCCGGACTCGGGGGAGCGGTACCTCAGCACCGCGCTGTTCGACGGGATGTTCGACGCGCAGGGCAACGCGCTCTGACGTTCTCTCAGGGCGTCAGCTGGCACACGTACGGGAACGTCGGCGTCGCCTTGGCGGTGTCGTTGCGTCCGAGCGTGTCGTCGAGCAGTTGCGGGGTGGCGCCTCCGTTCTGATAGAGGTAGGCGCGCGTCTGGCGACCGAAAGGCTGGAGGTCCCCCCACGCAGAGGGGTAGGCATCTGCGGCCGCGTCGTCGTCCCAGACCCAGGGGCCTGCCTCGGGCGACCCGCCGTCGACGACTGAAAGCCCGATCCAGATGGCCAGCGGGGTTGGGACGCCGGGCAGACGGGCGAGCTCCTTCCAGAGCTGTTCGCGTTCGTCGCGGGTCTGGAGCACGACCAGGGTGCCTCCGAGGCTCCGGCAGTGCTGTTCGGCATCGTCGGCAGACGCGACATCGCGCACGTAAACGTAGTGCTTCATGCCAGAGGTGATGACCAGATCGATGCACACGCCGGCCTCGCACGGTGTGGACTGGCGCCCCGTGGGCTCGCGCTCGCAGATGAGCCGGTGGTACCCCCCGTCGGCGCAGGCAATCTCCTCCCAGGACCGGCTCAGATCGGCGAACCCGCGAACGCAGAGACCTCCGTCGCCGGGCAGAGCCTGCGTCGGATCGGAGGTACGGGCGTAGCAGCCAGGGCAGGTGGTCGACCACCCCGGCTCGAAGGCCGCCAGCGCGTAGTAGCCGGTCTGCAGGTCGTCGGGTTGCAGCCCCACCCAGAATGCACCCGCGTCGATCGCCACGGCGACGGCGCCGAGCTCCTCGTAGCTCGCGAACGTGACGACGTGCGGATTGGCGACACCGCACCGCCCCGCAGCCACCATGATCGATTCTGCGGCCGCCTGTTCCAGATAGCAGTGGTTGTTGCCCGTCCACACGAACCCGCCGTCACACTGCATGCGGCAATCTGCGCCGCACCCGTTCGCGCCCGCGTCCCCCGCGGTGGGCCCGGGATCGCACTGCTCTCCCATGGAGAGCTCCACGACCCCGTCTCCGCAACGAGGCTGGCCGGCTTCGGGCGCGAGCTGGTCGGAGGCCGTCTGGTCTGCGGTGGCTGCGTCCGCGGCGGCCGGCGACGCCAGGTCCGGAATGCACGACACCGCGGCGAGCACCGCCACTGGGGCACCTAGCCCCACTGCCAGTACCGTCGACCGCCTGTTCAAGCGCAAGCTCACGCGTCCCAGGCTGGAAGGATACCCGCTGCGGGCCCTGCTGCTAGAATGTGCGTCCAATGGCGACGCCCGCGCTGGCGCAGCCCGAGGTGACGCGGCGCCCGTCGCGCGCCGGGGGGGTCGAGGACCGGTACCGGTCGCTCTTCGTCATCGGCAAGGGCGGCATGGGGGCCGTCGAGGTCGCGCTCGAAAGGAGCGCCGCGGGGTTCGAGCGCGTCGTGGCGCTCAAGCGCCTGCTGCCCGAGCAGGCGCGCGATCCGCGGCACAAGCAGATGTTCCTGCGCGAGGCCCGGCTCGCCGCCCTGCTGCGCCACCCGAACGTCGTCCACGCCTTCGCGTTCGGAGAGCTCTACGGCGAGCTGTTCCTCGCGATGGAGTACGTCGAAGGCGAGACCCTCTCGCGGGCGCTCGAAGCCGGCCGGGGACCCGATCGCGGCCTCGATCCTGCGACCGTGGCCTTCGTCCTCGCCGAGGTGTGCGACGGCCTGCACGCCGCCCACGAGCTGCGCGACGAGGCGGGGCGACCGCTCAACGTGGTGCACCGCGACGTGAGCCCGCACAACGTGATGATCGCCTACGACGGGCACGTGAAGATCCTCGACTTCGGCGTCGCCAAGTTCGAGACAGGCAGCCAGGAGACCCGGACCGGCGAGGTCAAGGGCAAGATGGCTTACATGTCTCCCGAGCAGGCGCTCGGAGAGAAGCTCGACCGACGCAGTGATCTCTACAGCGTCGGCGCGGTGCTCTTCGAGTGCCTCACCGGGCGGCGGATGTGGGGCCACGGAACCGACATGGAGGTGATGCGGCGGCTGGCGCTCGAGGAGCCACCGCGGCTGCAGGACGCGCTGCCTGACGCCCCCGCCGCCCTGACAGCGATCCATGCGCGGTTGACGGCGCGTGATCGAGAGGCGCGGCCCGCGACGGCCGCAGACGTGGCGAAGGAGCTCCGGGCCTACGCATCGTCGTGGCCGGCGCCCGACGCGGCGTCGGTGGCGGCGACGATGAAGCAGCTGTTCGGGGCAGAGATCGACCGACGCAGGACCGAGCTCGATGCGGCGCTCGCCCAGGCGGCGCCGGCGCGGGTGGACGAGCTGCGGCAGACGCTGGATCTGAGCACGACGTTCGAGCGGCCGACGCTGACCGAGCCGCTCATCGTGCGTTCCGAGCTACCGCCGGCGCCGAGAAGCCGGCTGCGCGGGGCGCTCGGAGTCGCGGCGGTCGTGGTCGTGGGCGCTGCGGTGATCGTGCGAGCGGGGATGATGCGGAGAACGGGGGTGCCTGCGGCGGCGACCACGACCACGACCACGACCACGACCACGACCACGACCACGACCGCGACCGCGACTGCGACCGCGACTGCGACCACGACTGCGACCGTGGTGGCGCCGACGGCGAGCGTGGGCGCGGCGACGATGCAGAAGCCCGGGGCGCGCATGCGGCCGCCGGTGAGCAAGCCCGCGACGACCGGGACGAGGCTGCCCGATGTGGATCCGACGCCTTTCTGAGCTCGCGATCGTCGCGGGGCTGGGGCTCGCGAGCGCTCGGGCGATCGCGGCGCCGCCGACCAATGACGACCCGTTCGCCGACTATCGCGAGCGATTCAAGCAGGGGATGGATCGGTACAAGGCCGGCGCGTTCACCGAGGCCGTCGGCTACTGGGAGCCCATCTACGCCGAGCTCGGGCAGCAGAAGGGCTACCGCCTCGCGTACAACCTCGGCGTGTCCTACCAGGAGCTCGGCGACGCCACCCACGCGGCGGAGCACCTGCAGTCCTTCCTCGCCCAAGTCGACGCGAAGCGCTCGGCGGGCGAGTCGCAGCCGGCGATTGTCCAGAAGGAGGAGGCCGACGCGAAGGACCGCATCGCGGCCCTGACGGCGACCAAGGGCCGGATCCACGTCGACCCCGGCAGCCCACCACGCGCGACCCAGGTGGACGCCATGGAGCCGCGCCTCGCGACCTTCGTGGCCTGGGTGAACCCCGGACAGCACACCGTGACGTTCGGCCCGGGCAGCCCATCCCCGGAGACTCGCACCCTCGACGTCCACGCCGGCGAGCTCCTCGACGTCGCCCCGTCGCCCGCGCCCGCGCCAGCCCCGCCCACGCTCACTCTCACGCCCGCTCCCGCGCTCGCGCCCACGCCCACGCCCACGCCCACGCCCGCCCTCGCGCCCAGCTCCCCCTCCCTTCCCCCTCGCCACCCCTTCCCCGTCGCGGTCCTCTTCGTCACGGCAGGCCTCTCGGTCG
>Ga0209415_10007937_pt1 | contig 18435 bp, 15 predicted proteins | sample PeaSoiSIISIP2007_FD_187696 | JGI IMG/M metagenome (GOLD analysis project Ga0209415, IMG submission 187696) | Peat soil microbial communities from Weissenstadt, Germany - SII-SIP-2007 (SPAdes) (version 2) | ecosystem: Environmental > Terrestrial > Soil > Wetlands > Peat | place: Germany...
GTCACGATGCATCTCCGACGGTGCCAGAGAGATCGATTCAGAGATTGGCCGCAGAATCAACGACGGCGAACACTAGATGCCACGATGTTAGCCCCAATGGCAAGCGTTCGCTCGGATGGTCCCCCGTGTCACGACGGAAGCAGAATTGGTTATCCGGATTTCTGGTCGATCGATGCCCCAAGGACCCACACATGCAATTCGGCATCCCGGATCATGGCGCGCAACCGCTGGCGAGCCGCCGGTTGCGCCGGCAAATACGGCATCGCCGGCACCGGACAGGCGCCCCCGCCGAGATGCAAGACCACCGGCCGCCCCGGGGCCTCACGGCGTCACGTTCGCCGCCGCGTCGCTGCAAGCTCACCCAGCATAAGGCCGCAGGCGACACAGGTGAATGGCATTGTTGTCGAGGTTCGACTCCACCCGTGAACAGTTGCCGCGGCGCAACCGATAATACGTCAGGGTCCGGTCGGCAGCACCGGGTGACTCGACGGGATCCTCCAGCCCGTAGAGCGGGCCGGTATGGGAGCGGATCGCCGTCTCTGCCTGATGCGCCAGCAGACCATCGCCTCCGGGTTGGATCAGGTTGTTGTTGGCGCCGACGAACCGTACCGAAGGCGGCAGCAGATCCGCCAGATAGGCCATCGGCGACGGGTCCAGCAGCACGACCAGGGCGTTCGCCTCCAGCGCGGGAAGCCGGTCCCGCATTGGCAGCGTCCCTTCCATGCGACCCCAATTCGGATAAACGGTAAGCGCCTGCACGACGGCGCACAGAGCCACGAAGCCCAACGCGACCGGGGCGCGAGCGCCAGGGCGGATCAGCAACGGTCGCAACGCCACCAGCACCACGGCGCCGCTCAGCAGTTCCAGCACGGCCAGGTAGCGCAGGATGGCGAACTGCACTTCCCACAATGCGAACGATATGGCGAAGAACAGCACCAACAGGGTGCCGGTTCGGCTGCTTCCGTCGCCGCCGAATGGCCGACGCAACGCCCGCGCGGCCAGTGTGGCCACCGCCAAGAAGGCGATGGCGAAGCGCGGATCGCGCACCGGCAGTTCGCCGGCCAGCACACGCGCCTGCGCGGCCCAGTAGAACGGAAAGGCCAACGTCATTGCGGGACCTTTGGGCAAGAAACGATCGTCGGTGAAAGGACGTGGGTCGACGAACGGGGAGTGGAAGAACTGGTTCATGAAAGGCAGGATCGGGTTGCCGAAGTGGCGGTACAGCACCAGCCACCATGGGCCGCCGACCAGCGCCGTGGCAGCGAACCCTGCCAGGACGAACCAGGCCACGGACGGCGGAAGCAGCGCCCGCTTGGTTTGCAGCGGCGGTCGGCAGGGCGCCGCGAGCAACGCGACCGCAGCCGCCACGCAATAGAACGCGACCGTGAGCTTCAAGCCGGCGGCGATGCCGAACAGCACGCCAGCCAGGGCCGCGGATGGGCGGGTCGCCATGGTTTCGCCGGTGAGCAACAACAGGCCGGCGAGGATGCAGCATCCGGGCAGCATCTCGTTCATGGCAGCGGCGAGCGTCGGATAGTCCGCCGCGCCGGTGGCACCGCAGAGCGTCGCCACCAGCGCGAGTGGCGCGCGTCCCGGCAGCTCGCCGGGGATCACCCGCAGTGTCAGCAGGAAGGCGAGGGCGACGGCCACGCCGTGCGGGATCGACAGCACCACATTGCACAGCGTGGGGGTCGCGTTCAGACGGTCCCGGATCGCGCCGATCGCGATGTCCGTGAGCGGCGACAGGAAGGTCTGCATCTGCGCTGCGGCGATGTCGGTCCAGAAGCGGCCGGTGATCAGCGCGTGCGCATTGTAGAGATGATAATTGCGCAGATCCCAATCCGCGTCGGAGGCCGTGCGGCTCGCCACGATGGCCACCAGCCCGACGATGGCCAAGGTCCAGACCAATCGGTCCGAGGCGCCGGACAGGCACCGCCGCACGCGGGATGCGAGGCATTTCGCCACGCGATCTTCGTGCACGCGATAGATGGGGATGGTGCCCGGCAACCCGATCGCCATGCCCGGCATGCTATGGCGCGCCTGCCTAACAAGGCGTTAACCGGCGGGTGTGCCCGGAGTTGGCTTCGCCGGGCGTCACTTGGCCCGGGCGGGCGTGCGCGCGCCCGGTTTCGGTGGGGCCGCCCGCGCGGGCTAGACCGGCCGCGCTGTGATGTGGCTGCGAAAGGTCAGCGGATCGCTGATCAGCGGGCATGGCTCCCAGCTTCCCCCGGTGCCGTGGATACGCACCTCGCCAAAGTCCAGGATGCGCCCAAGAATCTTTTGGTCCACGTCAACTCTTTCCACCGCGGCGAGGTTCATTTCGAATGTGCGGCGGCGGATCAGCCCGTCCTTGTAGATGACCCGGCGGCTGGTCACGGCGAACTCCGTGGTGGCGCGATCGATGAACGCCTTCAGCCAGAACCACAGGGTGACGATACCAACAACGCCAGCGGCGACGAGCAATGCGGTCGCCACCGCGGGCTCCTGCTGCGGGACGAACTGGGAGCCGATCAGCAGCGCCAGGTCGACAATCGCGAACAGCACGGCGCGCAGATAGACGGACCAATGCCTTGTCGTGCTGTACACCAGCGTCTCGTCCGGTTGCAGAACGCGTTGAACGTAGGTCATCGGTGCGCGCCACGATGTGCCAATCGGCCGGACCGGCGACACGGCCCGGATCGGCGTCCCTTTGGGGCTTTCGGCTTCATGGTCAATGGTTGTTCCTCGACTCGCCGCGCGTCTCGATCACGTTCAGATAGAGCGTTGCCGGCTCCAGGCACGCGCCGGTCCCCAACTGCCCGACCATCGAGCGGTAGATCTCCTCCCACGGCGTCATGTTCAGCAGCTTCGGCGGGGTCCACGCGGCCCGCCGCGACTCCAACTCACCCGGCGCCAGCAGCACATCGACCTTGCGCGTGTTCAGATCGATCCGGATCCGATCACCCGTCTGCAACAATGCCAGCCCGCCGCCCACCGCGGCCTCCGGCGAGATGTTCAGGATCGACGGCGAGCCCGAGGTGCCCGACTGCCGGCCGTCCCCCATGGTCGGCAGCGTCATCACCCCTTGCTTCAAAAGTGACGCCGGCGGCTGCATGTTCACCACCTCGGCGCTGCCCGGATAGCCCACCGGGCCGCAGTTGCGGATGATCAGCACCGATTGTTCCTCGACGCCCAGATCGGGATCCTCGATGCGGTGGTGGTAGCCCTCCGGCCCCTCGAACACGATCGCCTTGCCCTCGAACACGTTCGGACGGTCCGGGTTCGACAGGAAACGGGCGCGAAAATCCTGGTCGATCACGCTGATCTTCATCACGGCGCTGTCGAACAGGTTGCCCGACATCACGACATAGCCGGCCGCCGGCAACATCGGCCTGGCATAGGAACGGATCACCTCGCGGTCGCCATCCGGCACATCGCGCAGGTTCTCCGCCACCGTCTTGCCGGTGACGGTCATCGCCCCGCCATGCAGCTTGCCGGCCTGCAAAAGCTCCTTCAGCACCACCGGCACGCCGCCGGCGCGATGGAATTTCTCCCCGAGGAACCGCCCCGCCGGCTGCACGTCGCACAGCAGCGGAATCTCCGGCCCCAGGCGCTGCCAATCGTCCAGCTTGTGCGCCACCCCCATGTACCGCGCGATCGCCACCATGTGGATCGGGCAGTTGGACGAGGCGCCCAGCGCCGCCGCGGCCACCACCGCGTTCTCGAACGCCGACTGCGTCATGATGTCGGACGGACGCAGGTTCTGCTGTACCATCTCCACGATGCGCTTGCCGGTCTCATACGCCATCCAGCCGCGTTCGCGATACGGTGCCGGAATGGCCGCGCAGCCCGGCAGCGACATTCCCAGCGCCTCCGCCAGCGCGTTCATCGAGGTCGCCGTTCCCATCGTGTTGCAGTGCCCAACGGAAGGCGCCGACGATGACACCATCTGCATGAATTCGTCGTAGCCGATCTTTCCTTCCGCGAAGAGTTTGCGCCCCTCCCACACGATCGTGCCGGAACCGGACAGACGCCCCTGCCACCAGCCGTCCAGCATCGGTCCGTCGGACAGCACGATGGCCGGGATGTTCACCGTCGCCGCCCCCATCAGGCAGGCCGGCGTGGTCTTGTCGCAGCCGGTGGTCAGCACCACCCCGTCGATCGGATAGCCGTGCAGCACCTCGACCAGGCCGAGATAGGCCAGGTTGCGGTCCAGCGCCGCGGTCGGACGCTTGCCGGTCTCCTGGATCGGATGCACCGGGAACTCCAGCGGCACGCCGCCGGCGGCGCGGATGCCGTCGCGCGCGCGGCTCGCCAGTTCGATGTGGTGCCGGTTGCACGGCGACAGGTCGGAGCCGGTCTGCGCGATGCCGATGATCGGTTTTCCCCCGCGCAGTTCTTCCGGGGTGATGCCGTAGTTCATGTAGCGCTCGAGATAGAGCGCGGTCATCGCCGGATCGGCCGGATCGTCGAACCAGCGCCGGCTGCGCAGGCGCTTTTCCCCGATGCCATTGTTTGCGGGCATGGTGTTGCCCTCGCTTTTCCGCCCGTTGGATCGGGTGCAGCGTGGCCGCGCGGTGTGATCGGTGTCAACTGCATCGGGCGGAAAAGCCATGCCCCGGCCTTGAGCCAGGGGCAGCGCATTCCGCCGCGGCATGGCGCAATGAACCGCCCCCATCGAAGCTGCGCTATAAGGGCGCCAGCAAGGAGCCTGCCATGCCCGCCCCCCCCCTTCCCGCTGATCGATCTCGCCGGCCCGCCGCGTGAGCGCGGGCGCACCTATGGTACCGCCGCCGCCGCGCGCATCCATCGCTCGGCCGAGATCTACCTGACGGCGTTCGAGAAGCAGCGCCTCGGCGCCGCCCGCGTGGGCGAGCTGGTCGCCACCCTGATCCCGATCATCGGCCGGTTCGAGCCCGCCTATCTGGAGGAGATGCGCGGCATCGCCGAGGGCGCCCATTGCCCGCTGGAGCACGTCGTGATGGTGAACGCCCGCACCGAGCTGCTGGCCGAGGCCCGCCGTGCGGCTGAACCAGTCGGCCAACCGGCGGTCGACCCGGTGGACGGCTGCACCGGCGCGGTGGTGCTGCCCGAGGTGGCCGCGGGCAAAAAACTGCTGCACGGGCAGAACTGGGACTGGCGCGCCGAATGCGCCGAGACCGGCGTGGTGCTGCGGATCACGCGCGCGGACGGCCCGACCGTGCTGACCTTCACCGAGGCCGGCGGGCTGGCGCGCTGTGGCATGAACAGCGCCGGCGTGGCGCTGACCGCGAATTTCCTCGGCTCCGACCGCGACGGGCGCACGCCGGGCGTGCCGCTGGTGCTGCTGCGCCGCCGCGCGCTGGAGAGCGCGCATTTCGCGCTCGGCATCCAGACCATCTACGCGACCGAAAAATTCGTCTCCAACAACATCATGCTGAGCCACGCCGGCGGCGCCGCGGTCGATATCGAGAGCGCGCCCGACGAGAGTTTTCTGATCCAGCCGGAGCACGGCCTGCTGGTGCACGCCAACCACTTCGAAAGCCCGGCCGCGCTGGCGAAGCTGAAGGACACCGGCCTGCCGACCACGCCGGATTCCGCCTATCGCGCCCAACGCGTGCGCGGCCACCTGGCCCCGAAGCGCGGTGCCATCGGCATCGACGACCTGAAGACCGCGTTCTTCGACGATTTCGCCAGCCCGTACGCCGTGTGCCGCCCGCCGCGCCCGGCGGCATCGGGCGACAATCTGTCGGCGACCGTGATGATGATCGTGATGCAGCCGGCCGACGGCTGGATGGAGATCTGCCCGCTACCCGCGCTGAACCGCAGCTTCACCCGCTACACCCTGACGCCACGAACCGCCTCCGCCTTGGCCGCCGAATAGCGCGGGCGGATCGGCTACGGTCCGGGCTATCGCGTCTATTTCGTCCGGCGTGGGGACGTTGTCAGCATTCTGCTTGGCGGCGGCGACAAGCGGACGTTGCCGAGATGCGGCGACGATGTTGCCCAATCATCTTTCACCCGCAGGCACCCTGCGCTCCGCTGTCGCAGTTCCCGCGGCCAGCGCCCGATCCACCACCCCAGGGTCGTGCGCGATCACCAGCAACAGCACCCTGGCGGCCTGTTCCGGCTGACGGCGGTGTTGCTCCCAGTCGCGCACCGCCGCCGGGGTGAAGCCGAAGCGGCGGGCAAAGACGCCCTGGCTCAGCCCGAGCCGGGTGCGAATCGCCCTCACGTCCACGTTCTCCGGCACGTGCACGATGAAGCCAGACGTCGGCTCACCGCGCGCATAGGCGCGGGCACGGCGGACACTGCCGAGAATGCGGTTACCTGCCTTCGACATGGCGCCTCACTCCCTGGCGATAATCCTCGGCCAGCCCCGCCAATTCCCGGCGCAGCGCGTTGCGCTCGGCCTGCGACAGGTCAACCCGGTCGCCCTTGGCAAACACGTTGAGCAGGAACACCGGCACCCCCGGACCGGCGTAGAACGTGATCACGCGATAGCCCCCACTCTTGCCCTTCCCGCGTCCACCGAACCGCACCTTGCGCGCGCCGCCGGTGCCTGGGATCGGATCTCCGGCCCGCGGATCGCGCGCCAAGGTCGTGACGATGGCGCCTCGGACCTCATCCGAAATGCCGGCGCGTCTGGCGTCGGCCACGAAATCGGGCGTCTCGATCACCGAGTGCATCAGGGACTCTTTGCAGGACGTGGTGCACCGGGTTCCTACTCGCTCTGGCTTGAAGGAATGCTTAATCGCGCCCCATCCGCTGATCGGGCCGCAGCAAGTAGTATACGGCAATGCCGTATAAACAGTCAATGTCCAAACCGAGGCGCGCCACGGCGCCGCGCTGTCAGCTTCCCAGCAGGCGGGCGAGGAAGTCCGCACCGCCGAACGCGCCGGACTTGGAAACGATGCGCTGCAAGTCGAACGCGCCGCCGCGCAGCACCGAGGTCGGCACCCCCGGCTCGATCTCGCCGTCAACGCTAAGCTGGTCGGCCGCCAGCCCGGTGCACAACGCGCGCAGGGTCTCCCCACCGGAGACGATCAGCGTGCCGGGCCGCTCGATCATCCGCAGCAGGTCGATGAACGAAGCGGTGATGCGGCCAAGAGCCTGCTCACACGGCGTCCCCGGCGGCACCGCCACGGTCACCGCCGCGGCGCCCTCGGTCAGCGCGCGTGTGATCGCCGCCGGGCCGGCTTCCGGCAATACATGATGCAGCCCCGCCACCGTGGCGAGCTGCTCCGCCGACACCTTATGATCCGACCCGATCAGCGCCAGCATCGGTCGGGGCAATTCAGGGCACGGCACCGGCCGACGCCCCGCCAGCGCGCCAGCCAACCCGCCGGTGCCGCACCACAGTACCCGGCCGGGCAGCGCCCGCCCCCTGGCGACGATCGCATCCAGATCGGCATCAGTCTCGGCGTCGCAGATCATCAGGCGATCGCCCCAGCCGGCCAATCCATCGGTCAGATCGACCCCGACATCCCGCCACCCCGCGTCGGTCCGCACGAGCTGGCGTCCGCCCCGCGTGATCCGCCCCTGGAACGGAAATGCCGGTGCCAGGATGCAACGGTCGAACCGGTCCGCGAGCTCGTTCAATTCCGTAACGACCCGGCCGCGCAACAGGCTGTCGATCTTCTTGAACGCGATATCCGCGCCGTCCAGCAGCGGCGCCAGCGCGCCCATCGCCGCCGTGAGCGCTGCACGCTCGATCTCCCGTGTCCCGCCGTCGATCGCGGCGGTCGCCGGCAGCGCGGGCGGCGCAGCCCAGAAGGTCGGCACCGCGCCGACCAGCGGCACGAACCGCGCGGCGCTGTCCAACGCCCCGGTCAGGTCGTCGGCCAGCAGGCGCAGCGTGGTCATACGACGCGATGCAGCAGCGCCTCGCCCGCCGCCAGTCGCCGGCAGTTCTCCGCCGCCAGGCTGAAGCTGCGATCGAACGTGCCGGTGGTCAGCCAGGCGACGTGGGGCGTCAGCACGACGTTGGGCAGCCGCAACAGCGGATCGGCCGCATCGATCGGTTCGTGGGCGTACACATCCAGCCCGGCGCCGGCCAGCCGCCCGGACCGCAATGCTGCTTCCAGGGCACGCGGATCGACCAGCCCGCCGCGCGCGGTGTTCAGCAGAATCGCGCCCGGTTTCATCAACGCCAGCGCCGCCGCGTCGATCAGGTTTTCGGTCTCCTCGGTCAACGGCACGTGCAGGCAGACCACATCGGCCTCGGCCAGCAGCGCATCGAGCGGCCGCCATCTCCCCACCGCCTCCGCCACCTGGCGCTGGTCCGTGTAGATCACCGTGCACCCCAGCGCGACCAGGACCGGGGCCAGCAGGCGCGGGATGGCGCCGTAGCCGACCAGCCCGACCACGCGTCCGCCCAGTTCGCCAATGCCATCCTGCAACAGCGGATCAAGCCACACACCGTCACGCAGCCCGGCATCGAAGCGCGGGATGCGCCGTAGCACTGCCAGCATCAGCGCCAGCGTCAGCTCGGCCACCGCGCGCGCGTTGGTTCCCGGCAGGTTGCACACCGGAATGCCGCGCGCGATCGCCGCCTCCAGATTGATCGTGTTGACGCCGACGCCGATCTTCTGGATCAGCTTCAGCTTCGGCGCCGCCGCGATCATCGCCTCGGTGCAGCGCTTCAGCACGTGCCACAGCACGTCGGTCTCCGGCAGCGCGCGGGCCAGCGCCGCGTCGTCATCCTCCGGACAGACCGTGATCCGCAGGCCCGGCACCGCCGCCAGCCGGGCCGTCAGATCCGGCCCGGCGGTGTAATGGAACAGGACGTTCATCGTCTCGCCTGCGCTGCGGTCTGATTCCCTGCGGGACACCAGAAGAAAATGGAACCGCAAATGAACGCAAATGAACGCAAATAGAAACCACGCCGGAAAATCCGTCGCTGAGCCCCGCACGCCTGTTCATTGCAAGGAAACAACGGGGCAGTCAGGTATTTGCGTTCATTTGCGTTCATTTGCGGTTCCACTTTCTTTTGCCTACCGCGACCGTCCCAGCACCGCCGCACCGGCAAACCTGGCCCGTGCCATCAGCGCCTCCTCGATGCGCAGCGCCTCGTTCCATTTTGCCATCCGCTCGCCGCGGGCGAAGCTGCCGACCTTGAGCTGGCCGACCCCCCAGCCGATCGCCAGGTGCACGATCGTGGTGTCCTCGGTCTCGCCCGACCGCGCGGAGACGATGCCGGCGAAACCGACCGCCTTCGCCGCCTGCCAGGCTGCGAGCGTCTCGGTCAGCGTGCCTCGCTGGTTGGGCTTGAGCAGCACCGTGTTCGCCGCCCCCTGCCCGGCCGCCGCGCGCACCCGCGCCGCCTCGGTCACCAAGAAATCGTCGCCGACGATCTGCACCCGCGCCCCCACCGCCCGGGTGAACGCGGCGAACCCGGCGGCGTCGTCCTCGCCCAGCGGGTCCTCGATCGAGGCGATCGGGAAGCGGTCGAGCCAGCCGGTCAGCAGGCGGATCATGCCCTCGCTGTCCAGCTCCTTGTCCTCCAGCGCCAGCTTGTATTTTCCCCCGTGGCCGAACTCCGAGGCGGCGACGTCGAGCGCGATGGACACCTCCTTGCCCGGGGTGAACCCGGCGCGCGCGATGGCGCGGACCAGGGTGTCCAGCGCCTGCTCGTTGGTGGCGAATTCGGGCCACCAGCCGCCCTCGTCGGCGACGCCCGCCAATTTGCCCGCTTCCTTCATCAGCGCACCGGCCGCGCGATAAACCTCGGCGGTGCGGTCCAGCGCCTCGGCGAAGCTGCCGGCGGAGGGGCACATGATCATGAAATCCTGGATGTCCACCCGCCGGCCCGCGTGGGCACCGCCGCCGAAAATCTGGATCTGCGGCAGCGGCAGGATCACCGAGCTGGCGTCGCCGAGGTAGCGATACAGCGGTTCCCCGGCGGCCGCGGCGGCGGCGTGCGCGGCGGCCATGGAGACGGCAACGATGGCGTTGGCGCCCAGGCGCGATTTGTTCGGCGTGCCGTCCAGCGCGATCATCGCTTCGTCGAGCGCCGCCTGGTCGGTCGCGTCCAGCCCGGTCACCGCGCCGGCGATCTCGCCGTTCACGTGCGCCACCGCCTTGGTCACGTCGTAGCCGCCGAACGCCGCGCCGCCGTCGCGCAGTTCCAGCGCCTCGAAGCTGCCGGTGGAGGCGCCGGCGGGCGCGATGGCACGGCCGACCGCGCCGCATTCCAGCAGCACCTCCACCTCCACCGTCGGGCGGCCGCGGCTGTCCCAGACGCGGCGGCCGTGCACGAAGGCGATGTCGGTGTCGGCGTCGATGGCGACGTTCTGGTCGGTCATGTCGCGAGCTCCCTGGTCCAGGCCTGGCGGACCGCGTCGAGCCGGGCCGGCGGCGCGATCAGCAGTGCGCGGGCGACGCGGCGCACCCGGTCCTTGTCCGCCTCCGCGGTGATGTACTCGACCGGCGACTTGCCATCCACCCGCGCCAGGAACAATCCGGGCAGCAGATGCGCGACCCGCGCTTCCAGCGCATTGGCCGGTTCCCAGACCACGCCGGCGCGGTAGGTATCCGCCATCGCGTCGAAGCACGCCAGGAACCCGTCCCGCGCGCCCGGCGTCCACAGGCATTTCAGCAGCAGGTGATTGAGGCAGAAGGCCAAGTCGAACGCCGGATCGCCCCACCAGGCGCATTCCGCGTCCAGGAACACCGGTCCCGCCGGACCGGCCAGGATGTTCTTCGGGCTGACATCGCCGTGCACCAGGGCGCGCTTGTTGGCCTGGGTCGTCGCGACCAGGGTCTTGAGCCGCGGCGCCAGATCGGGATGCGCCCGCGCGGTCGCCAGCAGGTAGGGCTCCAGCCGGATCGCGTAAAAAATCGCATCGGTTGGGAACTCGGCGGCGAGGGCGGGGTCGGCGGCGGTGGCGGCATGGATGCGGACGAGACGCTCGGCCACCGCGGCGGCGAAGCCGGGATCGGCGTGGCCATCGCGCAGTTGGTCCTTCCATAGCGGATGATCCGCCGGCGACAGGAACCGCATCGCCAGCGCGCCGGACGCCGGGTCCTGGCCGAGCAACGCGGGCGCCACGCCTGGCACCGCCGCGTTGGCGCGGCGCATCCAGCGTGCCTCGTACAGGTTGCGTTCCACCGGCGCCTGCCAGTCCGCCGCCACGCGCAGTTTTGCGAGTGCCCGCTTCACGCAGACCGGGCCGTCGGGCAGGTCGATCCGCCAGATGTCGGACGACACGCCGCCGGTCAGCGCCTCGCCGGTCAACGCGTCGGGGGGCGGCGTGGCGTTGGCCGCCAGCAGTCCCATGCGCCGCAGTGCGTCGAGGATGTCGGGCGGCGGGGTTGCGCGAGCGCTGTGCATGCGGGTGACTGAACCAAGCGGCGGGTCTTGAGACAACCCGGCCGTCGGGACCACAATGCGCGAACGACAGCAGTCCGGGAGCCACCCTCATGCCGCACGCCACCGCCGACGACGGGGTTCGCCTGTATTACGAGGAGACCGGCTCCGGCACCCCGGTCATCTTCGTGCACGAATACGCCGGCGACTACCGAAGCTGGGAGGCGCAGATGCGCCATTTCGGCCAGCGCTACCGCGCCATCACCTTCAACGCACGCGGCTACCCGCCGTCCGACGTGCCGGAGGCGGTGAGCGCCTACTCGCAGCACCGCGCGGCGGACGACATCGGTGCGGTGCTGGACCATCTGGGTATCGCCAGGGCGCACATCGTCGGGCTGTCGATGGGCGGCTTTGCCACGCTGCATTTCGGCTTCCGCCATCCGGCCAAGGCGCGGTCGCTGGTGGTGGCGGGCTGCGGCTACGGCGCCGAGCCGGGCCAGCGCGAACGCTTCCAGGCCGAGGCGGGGACCATCGCCGACTTCATCCAGGCCAACGGGATGCAGGTCTTCGCGGCGAAATATGCGCTTGGTCCGACCCGGGTGCAGTTCGAGAACAAGGATTCTCGAGGTTTCGACGAATTCCGCCGCATGCTGGCCGAACATTCCGCCCTTGGCGCGCGCAACACCCAGCTTGGCGTGCAGCGCGAGCGGCCGTCGCTGTACGACCTGATCGAGCCGATGCGGGCGCTGGCCGTGCCGACGCTGGTGCTGACCGGCGACGAGGACTGGCCGTGCCTGGCGCCGGGCATCCTGATGAAGCAGACCATCGCGACGGCGGCGCTGTCGGTGATGCCGAACTGCGGCCACGCGATCAACCTGGAGGACCCGGACGGGTTCAACCGGATCGTCGGTGATTTCCTGGCCCAGGTGGACGCCGGGCGCTGGCCGGCGCGCGACCCGCGCGCGGTGACCGCGTCGATCACCGGGATGAAGTGAGCGAAACGCCGGACGGCGTCATCCTCGAAGCGTCTCGCGGCGTTCTGCCCCCGTCCGCCTGACATACTGTTGGATGCATCCTCGGCCGGTCGGCCGCTGCTGGATTTCGGGCCGGGTGCGCCGGTCGCTCTAAGTCTCGACCACCAGCTCGGTGGGGTAGCCGAAGGCATTCATCCAATCCCCGAGGCGCAGTTCAATTGTGGCCGCCTGCGGCTGCGCCAGCATGCGGCGCCAACGGCCGGTCTCGCCCGTGCGATTCGCGTGAAAGTTGTGCCATTGAGTCACGGTATCGACGAGATCATTGGGACCCGGCCGCACTGCCGTGGGTAGTTTGCCGAGTTGCTCGATAAAGGCCTCGATTGCGGGGCGACGTGTCTCGGCGAAGATGCGTTCACGGTCGAAGGCCGCGAGCGCGCCGCCAAAGCCTGCGGCAATTCGGTCAAGCGTCGCCGGCTCGTCGGCAAAGCCCGCTTCGTAACGCAGCACGCGGGCACGAGGATGCGTGGTGAAGCGGGCGCAGAAGCGGGCATCCTGTTCCACGTCCCGAAGTGCGGTACGGAACGCCAGGCCGTGATATTGTACCAGCGAAGCGACGCAATCGCGCGGATCGCGGATCGAGATCCAAACCGCCTGGGCGTGTTCGCTCAGGGCTGCCGCGGCGGCTTCGTCAGTTTCGTGCGACTTGACGATCACCAGATGCGCGGTGTCGTCAAGCGCGGGAAGCTCAGCGTGTCTGACGATGTAGAGTCCCAGAACCGGCCTATCCGGAACCACCGCCAGGGCGATCTTCCGCACTGCGTTGAACACCCAGGTGGAAGCGCTGCCGCGAATGCCCAGACACCAATGCATGTTGGCTCACCGGTTGCGCGGGAATGTCCCGCACGCTGTCGAAACTCGCCTAGCGGCCATCACCCAATAGCACCCTACGCAGCCGACGCATCCGGCGCAACAGCCTTGTCGCTGGCGTGCATAGCATGTCGCTCGGCCGGCGTAGGCAGCACACGAGCTGTCGGGCCGCCGCTGAGCCCTCCAGAACCCGTCCGGCCACTCCGTGCTGGCTCTGCTGGGTGAGGCGGGCGACGTGATCCGCCGCCCCGCACGTGGACGCAGGCCGCCTGCCGGCATGCGGCAGCATAACCTCCGCCCTTTGTACGGTCTCGGGCTTGCTCGGCCGCCGGCAACGACGAGGCCACGATAAGCGGCCGCGGTCAGTGCTCACTGGCACGCGGTCTGGGCGCAGGGACCCGGTCAGCGCGTAGCATCTCCCGCGGCGGTGCCAGGCGTGCCAGGGATCTCTGCGCCGGCCCATGATCGGGGTTCAGTGCGATGGTGCGCGGTCTCGCGAGGCTCACGCTCGCGTGAACCACGCGGCCCCAATTGGGTGACCCGCGAGGCGTTCGGCATTACTGGCCTCGCTTCCCCCAGTGCCTTTGGGGTTTGCTCTCGGGTGCGCAAGAAAATGATCCTGTCAGGCCGGTGGGTGGCCAAGGCACCCATCGGTTTTGTCGGAAAACTTTACAAGTCCGCCATCCAAATGCCATGCACATGGCGGGAACCGTCATGAGTTCTGTCGGCAAAGTTTACGAGTCGGCCGGCCGCACATTTTGGGCGCTCAGCAACTCATTGATAATAGGCCAAATTTTTTCTCGTGCCGCGGCGACGCTAGGGGGCGTTGCTATCGGACGTCCAAAAAAAAAGCCTGCCGGGCCGGAATATTGAAAGAATGCCTGGACTTTGTCGGCAAACTTTACAGGCCGACCGCTCGGGTATTTTTGGGAGGCTATCAAGCCATTGATATCAGAAGAGTTTTTTTGTTGGCATGCAGCTTGCTTCCCAGCTACAGGGTATTGCAATGTGACCTGAAGGATCGGTCGATGAGAACCCGTGGTTTCGTTATCGGTCTGCTGACCGCACTCGCCGCGACGCCGGCGGTCGCTTCGCCGCCGGTCGTGCTTTACGACACGCTCCATTCCTCTGCCGAGCCCAATTCTACGCTAATCGGCGAGCCCGGAACATCGCCGTACGAAAACAGTAGAGGCGGTCCGATCGCTTTCGAGTTCGATGTAACCAGCGCGACAACTCTTGGTGCAGTGCAACTTCAGTTGAACGCCTACACCCCGACGGATAGCGGCACGGTGAACGTCTATCTTGTTCCGAACAATTCGGGGAACCCGAGCTACACCGGAACCGGTAATACTCTGGCCTTCACGGGCGCAACGCTTCTCGGCTCGATCGGCGATAGCCTTCTGCCGCAGACTTCGACCTACCTGGACCAGGGCTCGACCTTGACCCTGAACCTGGCCTCGCTTCTGCCGCTAAGCGTGGGCGAGTACTGGATTGGCCTCACAAATCCGGACGGTTCCGGCTCCGGCAGCGCCAATTTTGTGTTCGACATGACGTCGTACACCTCGGGCCTCGGCACGAGCGGCCAAAGCGACTTCTTTCAGGCCGCACAGGTAACGCCCAAGTGCGTGACCAACAATGTGATCTGTGGAACGCCAGGGGTACCGGACACCTACTCGCTGGCCAGCGGCCAGAACGTCTACGAAGCTGCGCTCTATAGTAGCAATATACCAGAGCCTGCGAGCCTTGCGGTCCTGGGCGCCGGCTTGGCTGGTATGGGGATGATACGCCGCCGCCGCGCGAGCCGTCTCAGCATTCCGTCCAGCACCAGCAAGGCCGACGGCTGACTGTCGACCGCCGGGCCGTTCCTGGTCCAGCGGTTGCATTCGATACCAGACGCAGCCACTATCAGCCTGAAATTCGGTGCGCCACCGACTGTCTTGTAGGCGCGAGACGGAACGCGTGCGCAGGGACTGCCTGATCGTGCTGGATAGGCCGATTTTCGTCGTGGGCTGCGGGCGCTCGGGTACGACGTGGCTCGGGACCGCGCTGGGCACGCATCGATCGGTCGCCTATCTCAACGAACCGCGCGATATGTGGTTCCAAGCGTTCCCGCAAAGCGATATCTGGTCAGCCGACTCTGCCGCTCGCAGGGGGCGGATCGTGCTTGGCGACGATGATTGGAACCGCGAAGGTGCCGAGGCCCTGCATACCCTGTTCAAGACGGCGACTGTCGGCCACGGCGCGGCGCGGGTATGCGAGAAACTGCCGATCAATGCCTTCCGTCTTCGCCTTATCGCCCGCGTGTTTCCCGACGCGCGCTTCGTCTATATCGAGCGCGATGGCATTGATGTAGCCCGATCAATCGCCGCTCGGATCGAGGTCGGCGTATGGTACGGCGTAGGCGATCGCAAGTGGGACTTGCTCACCGACGTGGCTGAGTCTAAGGCGAGGACCAGGGGCATTGCGAGACATTGCGTGACCCCGTTGCATAAGGGCTTGCTGGAATGGGTCCTCAGCACCACGGCGGCGCGATGCTTTCTCGGGGCGAGGCCGGGTCGGACGGCGGCTCTGCGCTATGACGAATTGCTGGAGGCGCCCGATCAGGTCGTGTGTCGGATAGGGGCCGGCTGCGAATTGGAGGCGTCGGCCGAGCCGGCGAACTTCCTTCGGCGGACCGCGCGGCCACGGCCGCCGCGCGTGCCGGTCGCCCTGGATGATCTCGGACGCGAGTTGCTCGCTTGCCGAGCCGACATGGTTGGCCACGGGGCCGCGGCGTCGCTGCTCCCGCATACGACCGACGATCGGCCCGTCCAGATGGGCGCGTGACAGATTCGGGATGACCCGGCCAGACCTCCGCCTGCGGACAGGTCGCGGCGACGAACGCTGCGGTCATGCCGTTGCCGCAGCCGAGATCGGCGCCGCGGAACGGCCGCGCCAGATCAGGGGGCGCTTGTTCAGCAACAGCGACGTCACGGCCAGCCAGAACGGCGTGGTTCGTGGTAGACGTTGCTCATATGGCCTCGTCGGACACGTAGCCGTCGTCCCATCGCACCCCATCGCATCGCGCCATGCCGCCCTCGCACTGGTTGCACCAGCCGCTACCATACCCTTCGCCTATCTCCCAGCCCCGCCTCGAGCTGGGCGTTCAGCTCGGCCCCCAGCAGCACGGCCTAGACCGACACGAAGAAACATGATGCCGACCACGGCGCCGATCGGCCCGTAGGTGGCGCTGAAGCTGCCGATATGATCGATGTAGACGTCCAGCAGCCCGGACGCCACCAGCCACAGCGCGGTGGCGAGCAGCGTGCCCGGCGTGATCCGCCGCACCTGCGGCGGCGCGGCGGGACGGGCCGAAGCAACAGAGCAGCGTGACGCTTGTCACATCGTGTGTCTAGCTCGCGGGTCGGCCCGCCTCTGCATCCCCCACGACGCCAAGCAGCCGCAACAGCTCCAATCGCGGTCCCAGCGTATTGCCCACCAACTCGCCGACCAGCCGCTTGGCCTCGCCCGGATCGTCCACCGCGCTGCCGGCCCGTTGCAGGCTGCGCCCGCTGCGGCGCAGCACGTCGAGCACGTGCGCGGCCAGGGCCGCCGCGTCCGCCGCCGCGCCGTCCAGCAACCGCGCGACCACCAGCGTCTCCAGCGTATCGGCCGGGATCACCGAGCCAATCGCCGGTGCCGCCAGCCGCGGCATGTCCATGCCGTCGGCGTTGGCTCGCGCGATCGCGCGATTGAGCGCACGCGTGGCGCCCTGGCCGGCGGCGGGGTCCGGCAGCATCGGGTGGATGAAGCCGCCGCCCGTCAGAAGCATGAACGCCTGTAACACATCGCCGACCGGCCGGGTCGCGAACGCCGCGGCTTGGCGCGCCTCGGCCAAGGTCAGCGGACCGCTGGCGAGCAGTGCCAGCAGCGGCCGGTAGACCTCCGGCCGCCCGGTGAACGTGCCGATGGCCGTGGTGAGCGAGACATCTCCCTCCGGCAGCGCCGCGATTGGCACGAAGCGCAGGGCGTCCAGCAGGGCAGCGTGCTCGGTCGGCGGCAATGGGACCATGCCGCGGCGATACACGTCGCGGCGGAATGGCTGGGCCGCGCCGAAGTCGCGCAAGGTCTCGCGCAGGCGGGGGTCGGTTGCCTCGGCGATCACCGGCAGCATCCCCGGCGGCTGCGAGACCGCGTCGACATTCTCGGTCAGCGTGGCGCTGCCGAGATACTGGCATTTCACCGCCGCCATCGCGTCCATGACCGAGGCGGCCGTCACCGGGTGCCAGTCGGCGTTTAGCAGCTCGTGCGCGATATAGCGGCCATCCTGTTTTCGCAGCATGTCGAGCCGCGCCTCGATCGAGGGATTGGCGGCGAAATACTTTGCCCCGGCGTCCTTCAGCCGGGCGAGCTGATCGAAGATGGCCGGCACCGCCAGGTCGGTCCGCTCCCCCCGCGCCTCGGCGATCAGGTGCATCAGCGTGTGCAACGGCAGCATCGCTGCCCAGCCGCTCGTCACGTTGTAGGCGATATAGGCAAGCCCGCCCGCGCGCAGCCGCTGGCCGATCACCTCGAACAGCAGCCGCTGGTTCGCCGGCGAGATCCAGCTCAGCACCCCGTGCGCGACGATGAAGTCGAATTCCGGCAGCCCGTTCGCCGGCAACGCGGCCAGCTCGGCGAACGAGGTCTCGACGAAGGTGATGTTGCTCAGCCCCGCCGCCGCCGCCCAGGTTCGGGCCGTCTCGATATGCGCCGGGTTGAAATCGAAGCCCCAGACTTCCGCCTGCGGACAGGTCGCGGCGACGGTCACCGCGGTCATGCCGTTGCCGCAGCCGAGATCGGCGTAGCGAAACGGCCGCGCCAGGTCGGGCGGCCGCTGGCCGAGCAGCAGCGCGGTCAGCGCCAGCCAGGACGGCGTGATCTCACGGTAGACGTTGCTCGTATAGGCCACGTCGGTGACGTAGCCCTCATCCCATCGCGCCCCGCCCGATCCCGCCATGTCACCCTCGCGTTGCCTGCGCCAGCCGCTAGCCCGCATATCTCACACTGTCGCGGGACGATGGCGAAGGGCATTGTTGTGCCCCAAAGGACCACTGGGGGTTTTCGCGCCGCCGCCAACACCGGGCTGTATTGGCAAGGTGCGAAAACCCCCCATGGGACCTTGGGGCGCGGCAAGGACCGAGCCAGCGCCCGCGAGTGTGTGAGATATGCGGGCTAGCAGACCAGTCGCGTGGCGCCCAGCCCTGCCTCGAGCTGGGCGTTCAGCTCGGCCCCTAGTGCTCTGAGTCGCTCATAATGCCGGGTACAGCCGCTTGAGTTTAACGCGGGCGTCGGCGGTGGTGAATT
>Ga0209415_10007938_pt1 | contig 18434 bp, 11 predicted proteins | sample PeaSoiSIISIP2007_FD_187696 | JGI IMG/M metagenome (GOLD analysis project Ga0209415, IMG submission 187696) | Peat soil microbial communities from Weissenstadt, Germany - SII-SIP-2007 (SPAdes) (version 2) | ecosystem: Environmental > Terrestrial > Soil > Wetlands > Peat | place: Germany...
CCAAGGCCGTCGAAGAGGCCGATCTGCCGGAAGTGCCCGAGTTGGACGAAGTCCCCGAAATCGCCGAAGCAGTCGAAGTGGCGGACGACCCGCCGCCAACGCCGGCGCCTGTGCCCAAGCCCAAGCCCAAGCCCAAGCCCAAAGCCAAAACCAAAGGCCGCAAGTAGGTGCCCGGCCGCGGCGCCACGATCGAGTCCCACCCTAGCGGGAGTTGCGCCGCCCGGTATCATCGGCTATAGATAAAAGCATGTCGGTACGCATGGAGCTTTCTGTGCGCTCACGCGGCGGCGATGTCTTCGTTTATGAAAGCGAAGGGGAATTGGGCGACATCGGGCGTGTCACGCGTGCATATTGTCGAGCCGGAAATGGCCGAAGTACGCCGGTCCCATTCGCCGGAAACATCGCCGAGTTATGCGAGACCTATCCGAAGACTCAAACTGCGGAGGCGCGGCTCACCGTCGAAGGTGACGAGTGGGTGTTCGTGGATGCCACCGGTAATGGACGCGTCGAACGCGTCGAAGGCCGCCGGTCCGCGGAGTTTCATCGCCCGGTGGAGACCATGGGCGAAGCGGCCACCGCGGCTGGTCATGAGAAGGGACGCAGCCTGTACCACCTGCTGGGCGACAGCGTCGAGCCCGCCGCGATCCCCACCATTCCGGGTAGTTGCGGCTCGCAGATCAAGCTGATCGCGGAGAGCGCGCAGTACAAGCAGTACGCCCTGCTGCACGCCATGCTCCCCGGCGGGCAGGATCCCAATGAAGTGCATCGTTACAAGATTGGGGGCGATATCTTTTTCATTTTTATCCGCGGACAGGCTGTGGTAAACCACACCGCCGGTGGGCTGCGCGAGTTTCACTCTGTTGCCGTCTCCCTGGAAAACCGCTCCTGGCATCTGGTAGTCCTGCCGCCGCAGGAGTTTTACCAGGTGCTGAATGTTGGGTCGGCCGAAGTGGAATACTTCATGTTTTTTATGGAACATAACGACGCCTACGCACGGAACGCCTTCGAGTCCTTGCCGGCCGCGGAGAACATCCAGCGCGGCTGGAGTTTTGCCTACCCCAAAGGCGAGGCGTGAATGTCGCAGGACCATTCGGCGGCGCTTCTGAATCTCGCCTATGGATACGTCCTGGCGCAGGCTCTGGCCGTGGCCGCCAGGCTTCGCCTTGCCGATCGTTTACAGGCCGGCCCGCGCAGCGCCCAAGACCTGGCGCGCCAGGCCGGGGTGGAAACCGCGCCTCTGACGCGGTTGCTTCGTCTGCTTGCCAGCCGTGAAATTTTCGCGGAACAGGACGGACTGACCTTTGTCAACACGCCCGCCTCGGAGGCCCTGATTGGCGACGATTCCATCCGCGACGCCGTGGCGCTGGCCGGCCATTCCATTTTCTGGGAACCGGTTGGCAAGCTGGCCGACTCGCTAAGGACTGGCGGCCCGAGCTTTGATGCGATTTTCGGCTGCGGATTCTTTGACTACCTTGCCAGGGACGCCGCGGCAAGGGATGTCTTCAATGCCGGAATGCATCGGAACTCGGTCGCCGAGAACGTCGCCTTAGCCCGAGGCTATCCCTTCGAGAGATTTTCCTGTGTCGCCGATGTTGGTGGCGGCCGTGGCGGCTTTCTTCTTGAGATTCTCAAGGCTCACAGCCAGCTCCGCGGCGTGTTGTTCGATAGTTCCGAAGTAATCGACGAAGCCTGTGTGCTGTATGGCGAGATCCCCTCCCAACGTTACCAGGTAGTCGGAGGCAATTTCTTCGAGTCGGTGCCGGTCGCGGCGGATGCTATTCTACTGAAGCGAGTCCTCCACGACTGGGATGACCAGCAGTGCATTCGGATTCTGAGGAACTGCGCGCGCGCGATGCGCCCTCAGGATACGCTTGTGGTTTTCGATGCGGTCCTGGAGCACGAAGGCGACCCCGGTGGAAAGAAGATCTCCGACGTGCTTCTTCTCACCGTGTTGCGCGGACGGGAGCGAACCCTCGACGACTTCCAGCGGATCTTCGCGGAAGCGGGCCTCTCGCTCGTGTCCGCCCGCCCCACGGGAACCGGTCTTTTCGCCATTGAAGGTACGCTCAGGGAGTCCTCAGCCTCGTAGAGCCTCCGGGTGATAGTGCTGCGCATACTCCAGCAGGATTTTGTATTCTTCGTCGAGTTGATCGACCGCTTGCCGGCAAATTCCATTCGGGTACGGGGACGCGCTCCGGCGGTTGCTTCGCGGATTATTGCGCGCCGCCAGGGCGGCAGCCGCTATCAGCATTACGGTCATTACGAGATCCCCGCCCGGATGAGGCATGCCGGGGAATCCCCAAAATGTCACGGGATAGCCGTCCGCTAAAAGGTTGATCTCCTTTTGAGGCTGGCCGCGCAGCAGGTATCTCGTGCCTGCCCACATACGGCCGGGCTGCAGCTTCTCATCCCTTATGCCAAAGCGCTCTTTAATGTCTGCGTGGGCCTCCAACCACTGCCAGTCGATCTCCAAACGGTCCGACGAAGCCGACGCCAGAAAGCAGCCGTGGCTGAGATGCGGCAAGCCCTCGGCGTCCAGCGATGGACCGCCGGTGCACCCAATCACCAGCCGCTTGTCCCGCACCGCGTCGGCCGGCGTCGCGGCCAGTCTTCCGCCTCGGATGTGGAACTGCACCCGGCGGCTGAGCTGCGTATCGTACCCGGTAACGTGCGCGCCCGTGGCCCGCAGCCGATGAAAGACCTCCATTCCGATGGAGCCGAGCCCAATCAACCCAACCTGCGCGCCCTGCAGCACGATGTGGTTCGTCAATCCCTGGATGCACTGCACCACTTGATCGCCGATGATGCTGGGCTCCACGCCCAGCTTGATCGTGGAGTCCGGCACCGAGAGCAAAGGGAACTGCATCGCTTGATCCAGATCCCCGGTGGCTTGATTCTCCCGGCCCCACGTTTCGATAGCACGCAGGCCCTTGGTCGTCTGCTCGACGGCGCCGATCACATGCGGCAGCAGGGCAGAACGCCCGCGGTGCAACTGGGGAACCACGTAACCGCCATCTTCCACAATCAGCAACGGCGGCTGCCCGGGACGCAGAGCCGCTTCCTTCTCTCGAATAAACGAGCCGATTTCCTCGACGCTGCGAACCGTGAAGCCCTCTTGCTCCAACCAGTCGTGAATCGGCCTCTTGTGCGGATATTCGTAGTCCTTGTAAAAGAACACGGCCTGTTTGGGAGAGAGACCCAGATCTTTGCAGCCCCTGGCGAACGGGATCAGGCTGGTCAGAAAGTGTAGAATGAATACCCCGTCGAGTCCCGAGAAGGGTCTGCCCAGTCGCTGGCCCATCTCGCTCTTCGCCCATCCGAGCAGCGGAAATGCGTTGAAGGGGTCTTGCAGAATCTTCGGTTCCAGGAGGGGATACTCGCGCCCGTCGTCGTCGTGTTCTTTCACTTCCTGAGCGTTGTTCATGATCTCCCCCAGTCTTTTTCGTTGCCCGGTAAGCGTTGGTTCGGTGATCTCCATCATCAGCGAGTCGCCCGTGCCGAGGTCCTTTAACGACTGCCCAAAATGAAACACGCGGCCATCGATCTGCAGGAACCGGTCGTGCAGATCTTTGCTCAAGTAGATCCTTACCTTGCGGCCTTCGCGGCGCAGCTTCCCCAGCATCACCGGGAATTGATCCCCGGGGACCTTCCGGCTGACCAGCCGAATGTCGACGCCCTTGTCGACGTTCAGCAGCATGCGAAAGATTTGATCGCTCAGATAGTTGTCGAAAAGACGAATGGATTGGCTCGCGCCTTCCAGGAGATCGGTTACAAAAAGGAACGGAGCGAGATACTCTCCCTTGGGGAAGCTCTTGCTCACCGTTTGGCTTACCGCCGCTGCGTCCGCCGGCGTGAAATGCGCATCGTTACGCATGGTCTCGAGCACCTGGCGCGCCGAGGGGCTCTCGCTTTCGTCCGGGGAGGCCAGGAACTTGGCCAGGCGCACGTGGGTGAAGCCCACTTCGCGCAGCCAGTCGTCGTACTCTTTGCAGCTTAGCAGCAGGAAATGTTCCCGGTCCTGCCTGGAGGGCCTGATCTCCAGGATCTCGCACTCCAGTTGCCTGCCCTCATAGTTCTTCAGAAACAGTCTGACCACCTCTTGCTTGATCGGCTTCCACGGATCTTCCAGCCCGGCGCCCGGTTTCACCAGGTTCTCGACCAGCTCTCGCGGCACGTCGCGGGCGGGCACGCAATGCCAGTCGCGCAAGCCCAGCGGCACAATCTCGCCCCCGATTTCTCCCTGGATCTTTTCTTTCCCGTCGTAAGACGCGTACGGATCGCTCCACTTGGAGTCCAACTGCGGGCTCGACAGCTTCACGGCGACCCGATCGCCTCGGCGGAGCACCCGGTTGGCGGCCAGCAGGCCGATTGTCTCGGCCACGCCTTTCAGGCCGGGCCGCAAGCCCACCGCGCCGAGAATCAGCCTTTCCAGCCATTCCTGACGGTGAGCCGTGTCCAGGACCGACCTGATCAGTGCCTCGCGGACACCTTGCATCAGTTGGAGGGGTGTCAGCACCTCGTCCGGCTCTTTTCCCACGACCCGCATCAAATCTAAGAATTCATCGCGGCTGAAAGCTCGGGACAACTCGCCCGACAGCAGGTTCAGTTGATCGGGATTCATGCGCATCGGTTGTCCTTCTTGTCCTTCAATGTTCCAGGGACTGGACGTAACGATCCAGAGCCGCGGCGATATCTTTGCTGTCTTTCCCCTGGGCCAATCCCTGAATCTTATCCAACGCCTGAATCAGGTCGATCACCCGCTTCGGGGTGGCCGGAGTCCGCTCAAAGGCGATGAGGGCGCCGGAAAAGTCCCAGCCCGGCCTCTCCTTCAGGGAGCGCGCCCGCTCCGCGGCCTGCCGGGCGAATCCGGCGGCCTTCTCCGGGTTGCCGTCCACATCCGTGGCAATCGCCTGGTAAGCCAGCAGGATCATGGTAACCCGGGGCGAGCGGCGGTTCAGGCGGAAGGCCTCCGGGAGCAGCGCAAGTGCCTCCTTCGGGCGGCCCAGCAACACCAGGGATTCCACGAGGTCGGCGGCGTAGCTCCCGTTGGTGCGGTCCTTCTCGTAGAGGGGCTGCAGCAGTTCGTATTGTCTGGAGATCTCTCCCTTTTGGTACCATTCGAGCGCAGCTTTGTCCACTGGAGCCGCGTCGGCCCGCTGCCTCTCCCTCGCCTCCTGGGATGCTGCAGCCGCGTCGGCCCGCTGCCAGGCGGAAGCCGAATGGCTTAGCAACGATGGCTCCTGGCCCGTGCCCCGTCCGGCGGTGTGTTGGGCGGCCTCTTCGTAGCACCGCGAGAGATTCAGGGAAGACTTGCGGCAGCCCTGGTACTCGTCGTCGTAAACGGCGTCTCGACAAGCCGCAGCGACGATCCGATCCGCGGCCGCCAGCGATCGATCGGGGAGCACCCCGGTATGGGCTGCCTCCCACAGCAACGGATCGAACTCCGGGGATACCGACACCGAGCGCTTGTTCTTGCTATCCCCGACCTCCCAAGCAAACCATAGTATCGTCGCCATTCCGTCCGGAGCCCTTTTTGCCCGCGCGTCCAGCGCGTCCAGATACCGGCCCAGGCTCTTCTGGAAGCCCTCGGGATTCGGCTGCGCCCCGTCATGAATATCGCCCAGCTCCAGGCGCAGCTCGCTCAGGGCCGGCTCCAGGGAGTGTGCGATGCTCTCCGGGTCCGAATCGCGAATCTCCGTCTCTTGGCGCCTCAACAGGGGCTCCGGGTCTGGCGTCATCTTTCCGGTTGCGATCAGGATGCCGATCACCGGCACGACCATGATGGCGCAGGGGCCTGCAAAGGTCCACCAGCGCTTCATTTCCGTTGGCCCGAAACGATCGAAGCTGGGCAACTTGAGGGCCAGGCGGGAGAGCGCGTAGAAGAGGCCGCTCAACAAGCAGAGTTCACCGGCCAGCCCCATACCGGCACGAATGCCATATTCCTGACTGCTGTCTATCGCCTTGGCAAACCAATTGGAGTGCAGGTTGCCCACGGAATCCGGGAATTCCGCTACTGCTCTCAACCCTAGCATCAGGGCGGCGAACATGATCGATAGCCTGGCCACCCAACGAAACACCTCCAGGCAAATAACCAGTCCCCGAAGCCGCCTGTGTACCGCAGGCGATGTGGTCCTGTCCCACCATAAAACCAGCCCCAGGCAGCCGAACAACAAAAGCCCGAGGCCGAGGGACACGGCAAGCGCCACGGATTGGATCGGCGGCGCGAGCGACGTGCGGTACACCAGCAGCCCGGCGATGCCTGCCACTCCCGGGGAAAAGAAATCGATGAGTTGATACTTCCTTTGGTCTCTGGCCAAAACCTCCTGTGCCTCCGGCGCCTTCGGCGCACTCGCCTGGCGCTGGCCCTTGGCGGGCGGCCGGTGACCCTGGCGCTCCAGCTCGCGGAGGGATTGGAAACCTCGCGTCAGACGGTCCGCCGCCGCCTTGAGCCAAAGGACGCGAGCGTCTTCTTCGGAGTATCCCTCCTCCATCCGGCTCTGTTGCATCGCGGCGAGGAATGCCAAATGGTCCTGCACGTCGTCGGCAGTGCCAGGCCGCAGCGCACCATACGCCTCAATCCACTTCTCGGCTTCCTCATAGCCGGCCTCCTCGCGACGGACGGCTTTCATTACCCGCGCCTTTGCCAGCCAATGCGGGTTCCGAAAGCGGCGGAACACTCGGGGAACCGTCCCTTCGATCATCGAATGAATCAGCATAGCCGCCAGCGCGCCGGCAAAAAGACCCATAGCGGTCCCCAGGAGGAAGTAGCCGCCGGCCCACAACCCACAGAAGACGAACTGAACCCAATGTACCAGCCTGCCCTGCAGTACGAAGCCAGGGTCGAAGCGTGGCGGGCGGGTATACATGGAACTGCCCCACCAGAGCAGCAGCACTACAGCCAGGCCGAATGGGAACCAGCGGTAGCGATGGAGGCGGCTGCGCCGCTTTTCTTCTTTTTGAAACTCGGCCATCGCTCGTTTGATGTTGGATTCGATGGGCCGCAGGGCTTCCACCGCCGCCCGGCTGGATCCCTGGTTTGGCCAGGAGCCGCTTCCCGGCTGGTCCCAGTTTCGCATCCGCGCGAGGCGTTCCGCGCAGCGCCGCACGATCTCTTGCCGCACCGTCTCCTCGACGGCGGGCGCGTCCATCACCTTCTCGAACAGCATCGCCAACGCCTTGGCGCGTTCCTTCTTTTCTGCCATGGCGCGCAGCGCGCCGGCAAAGTGGCCGAGGACACCGGCGCTCTCCGATACCTGCGCCGGGTTCCCCACCTCCAGCCATTGGCACACAAGCCGCACCGAGGCCTCAAAGTGCTCCGCCAGCGTTGAAAAGCCGCGCCAGGAGAGAAAGGTCATCAGGGCCACCGCGATTCGGTATCGTTCTCCTTCCTCGACCGGTCCCTTACCGGCATTCAGCGCCAGATCCACGAGCTCGAAGAAGATCGCAGACGCATCGGAGGATGTGAGGACATCCAGATCGGTGTGGATGTCGGATGCCACAATCTGCGCCATCAGCGCCCTGACTACCGCGCCCGGAAGCGTGAAGCGCTGCGCCATCCGCACGGCATCGGGAAGGCGCCGGGCGATCCATACCGAGCTCAGGGCCTTGCTGGCCTCAGGCAGGCTTCGCTGTCCGCCGAGCGCATCGGCCAGGTACCGCGAGCCCAGGTATTCCAGAATCAGAGGATGGGCGAAGGCCCGCCGCGGTTCGCTCTCGGTCCCGCCGAAAGACCCGATATCCACCCGCGTCAGCAGCCGGCTCTTCTCGAAGGCCAAGCGAAGCGGACCCTGCTCAAAGCCGGGCAGTACTGCCGCCTCTTGATCGAGCCTGCGGAGCACCTGCCTCTCGTCGACGTCCCAGCCCTCCGCCGGTTGGGCGAGCTGGTCGAAAGCCAGGCGCGAGAGAACCCGCAGCGTCGTCTCGCGGATCCGATCCGTATCCGGCGCCGGATTTTCCGTGGGACCAGGCAGGCTGGAAACAGCATACTCCGCCGCTTCCCGCAGATTCAGATCCACCGTCGAGGACGTCAGCTCCATGCTGTTGCGCGGAAAGTTTGGCACCCAGCCGTCGTCTCGCCAGTGACCGTCGAGCAGCCACTTCATCAGGTTGGTGAACAAATACGGGCTGCTCAGGAAGCTGCCCCTCGTGGTGCGAACATCGTCGAGAACATTCTGCCGCAGTCGCTCGACTTGGGATAAGAGCCAGCGGGCCGTGGGTTCGCTCCCCTCGCAGCGGGCGCGGCACCACTCGTCCTGCCAGTCCCCGTCAATCGGCAGGACATACATGTATTGCAGCCGAAGCTTGGAGCGGCGGGCCTTCTGCCGGGGAACGTCCAGCGTGCGGCAGGTGATCACCAGGCTGTTGCGAACACAAAAGCCCGCTCCAGCCTCGACCAGCCAATCCAGCAGATCCCTGCGCAGCTCCGTATCCGGGATCTCGTCCAAGCCGTCCATCACGACGGCCAGGGCGTGCCCCCCCGAATCCTGGCAGACCCTGTCGATCAGCCCCGCGTGATCGCCGGCCAGGCCGCGGATCAGGGCTAGGACGCCGTCCGGCCCGCGAGACGCTTGGAGACGCTCACGTAGAGTCTCCACGGAAAAAGATGCCAGCCGGAGATAGACGGGCAGTAAGGTGCGGAGGGCATCGAGTCGGAACTGCTTAGCCAGCTCCGCCAAGGCGCGGAGCGCCAGGGTGGTCTTGCCCCCGCCCGGGCCCACGTGGACCAGCCACGGCACTTTCTCGGGTCCGCCCTTCAGATTCGGGTGTGGCTGGTGCCCCAGCAAAGCGCTCAGCACCTGCGATGCTCCGGCGTGGATCTTAGGTGGTCTCCGCCTCAGCAAGTTAGCCAGATACGCCGTTGTCCGGCGCAGCTTCGAACCGGTGGTCCACTTGCGGCGCCTGTGATTCACCTGCTCCGAGGAGCTCCAGACCCATTTCAGGTCGACGAAGGGGGCTATAATTCCCCATTCATCTCGAGTCGATTCCCCGGGGTCCGCCGCAGGTCCTTGAAAGGCGCCCAGGTACTTGTCCAAGGCCGGCTCAACATCGTGTGTCGCCCCTTCCTGACGGATCTCCGCGGGTCTCCCGGCGCCCAATATTCCTTGCAGACGCTCCGCGAGCGTTGGCCGGTGAGTAACCGCGGCGTCGATGAGCGTTGAAATCCATCCCTCTCTGTTGGCAACATCGATCGCTTTGCGGATGAAGGGCCTTCGGGTGAGGCTTACCAGGTCGGCCGGATTGATCACTGTGTCCGGTGGCTTCCCGATTTCGAGCAGCAAGTCTTCGAACCCGGCTTTATCGAAAAGGGCTACCAACTCATCGCAGAGATTATTGACTTGATCGAGGCGATACAATCGGTACAATTGTACCGGACTCCCCGCGTCTTCGTCCGTAGGCGCAGGCCACAGGCGTACTCAACTGGCGCGCCGCAAGGCCGGCCAGCGCTTGGCAGGCACCGCCGGAGCGGCGGCATTCTCCCGCTCGACCGCAAGCTCCAAGCATCGCATCATGCGCTTCATCCGCAAGCGCCGCGCCCGTGCGCGGCGCAGATGCACCATCAGGGAAAGGTCGGCCAGGGCCAGGAGTGCGAAGACCAGCGCGTCGGAAGCGTTCATGTAGCGATTTCATCACGCCCGCCGGCTCAAGCATAGGCCTGTCCGTAAGGGGCCGGTTACAGGACTTTTGAGGCGAAACGGTACAAACCAACCTTTGGTACTTTTCGCGAAGTTTTGGCGCGGCCGCTACGGCAGCAAGTTCCGGATTGCGACCTTCGGAAGACGCTAGAATAATAGCTAATCGGTGTCTGAGCCAAGACAGACCGCCATCCACCACCAGGCGGTTCGGCAGCAACTGGAAAAGATCCTGGCCCATGGTCTATTCACACGCTCCGAACGCATGGGCCGCTTTCTGCGCCTGGCCGTCGAAAGGTCGATCAAGGGCAAAGCCGGCGAGTTGAAGGAGTACCTGCTGGGCGTCGAGGTCTTCGACCGCAAACCCACCTACGATCCCCGCGTGGACCCGATCGTCCGCGTGGAAGCGCGCCGGCTGCGGTCGAAGCTGAAGCAATACTACGAAAGCGACGGCCGCGCAGACCCCATCGTGATCGAATTCGTCAAGGGGAGTTACGCGCCCCAGATCCACGTGAAGGGCGAGACTCCGCCCGCCCCATCCGCCGTGGTCACCACCGCGGTGCTGCCCTTTGTCAACCTCAGCCCCCATCCCGACGACGAGTACTTCAGCGACGGATTGACCGAGGAGTTGATCCACGCGCTCACCAAAGTGCCGGGCATGCGCGTGGTGGCGTGGAACACCGCGGCCCAGTTGCGCGACCGGCAGCAGGACATCCTGGCCATCCGGCAGCAACTGAAAGTGGGTGCCGTGCTCACCGGCAGCGTGCGCATCGCCGGACCGAGCCTGCGCGTGAGGGCTCAGCTCATCGACACGGAGACCGGCGTCTACCTGTGGTCGGAAACCTTCGACCGGCAGATGCAGGACGTCTTCGCCATTCAGGAAGAGATCGCGCGCGCCATCGTGCGCACCTTGCGCGGGCAAATGGCCGGCAAGCAGGAGAGCGCCATCGCCCCGCGCGGGCGGACCACCATCAGTTCCTACGATTGGTACCTCAAGGGACGCTACCTCTGGCACCGCCGCACGCCGGAGGACATGGCACAGAGCGTGAAGTGCTTCGAAAACGCCGTCGCGGCCGATGGAAACTCGGCGCTGGCGCAGGCGGGCCTCGCGGATGCCTTCAGCCTCCTCTCCGACCATGGCATGATGCATCCGGCGGAAGCTGTGCCCCGCGCCAAGGCGGCCGCCGAGCGCGCCATTGCTCTCGACCCGGACCTGGCGGAGCCGTACGCCTCCCTGGCCTTCATCCGAGGTCTCTACGAGTGGGAGTGGGAGGATGCCGAGCGGCTCTTCAAGCGCGCCATCGCGCTAAACCCGGGCTACGCCACCGCCCATCACTGGCTGGGATGCGATCACTATGCCATGCTGGGGCGCTTCGACGAGGCCCTCGACGAGATCACCATTGCGATTCAGCTCGATCCGCTCTCCAGCATTATCCAGGAAAACCGTGGTTACATCCTGATGCTGCGCCGGGAGTATGAGGCGGCCATCGCGGCGTACCGGGAACTCCAGGCGTTCGACCCGACATTCTATAAAGGATACACGTCGATGGGCCGGGCTTACGCGCAGATCGGCAGGTACGCGGAAGCGCTGGCCATGCTGGAAAAAGGGCGCTCCCTGGCGGGGGATCTCCCGAGTATTCTGGGCGCGATGGGCCAGGTGTCCGCGCTGTCGGGCGACGAGCGCCGCGCGCGCGAACTGTTGGCCGAGCTGGAGCGGCTCGCGCAAACCAGGTACGTCGCCAGCACGTCCTATGCGCTCGTGTGGCTGGGATTGGGGGAGAAGGCGAAGGCGCTCGACTGGTTGGAAAAGGGGTGCGGCCTGAGAGAGTCTCCTCTGACCACTCTCAAGGTGCACCCCGTGTACGATCCGTTGCGCGGCGAACCGCGCTTCCAGGAGTTACTGCGGCGTTTGCGTCTCGCATGAGGCGGAGTGGCGGCACGGGCGGGCGCTCGCGGTTTCCTCGAGCAGGCGCGCATAGTTGGCTTGGGCCCTCGCCAGGCGCGGGTCGCCGGGTGGAAGCGCCTTCTCCAGTGCGGCCATCGTGGTGCGCTGCAGCCTGGCCGATTCCGAGTAGCGGCGCTCCGCCCGCAGGACGTCGGCCAGCTCGTTGCGGGCCGACAACGCGCGCGCATCGTTCTTGCCGAACACCTGCTCCAGAATCGCGGCGGCGCGGGCGTAGAGTTGCTCGGCTCCGGCTTCGCGTCCGCGCTCGTGGAAGAATGCGGCGAGATTCGTGATTCCCCTGGCGACGTCGGGGTGCGACGGCCCCAGCGCATTCTCCCAGATGCCGATGGCCTGGCGATAGGCGTTCTCGGCTTCCAGGTAGCGGCCCTCGAAGCGGGACGCCTGGGCCAGGTTGCTCCACGCGGCGGCCACGGCGGGATGGTCCTTGGGCAGGGCGAGATGCGCAAAGTACAGCGCCTGCCGCGCGTAGCTCTCGGCCTGCTCGAACTCCCCGCGGGCGAGCGCAATGGTCGACAGGTTGTTGTAGGCGGCTGCCGCCAGCGGGCCGTCGGCGCTGTCCAACATCGGGTGCAGAATGGCCTCGGCTTCGCCAAAGCGCCCCTGCTCGATATAGACGGAAGAAAGCACCAGCCGTGGGCTCAGCCGCTCGGGCACGGAAATGTCCGGCTGCTTTTCCACGATGGCCGAGGCGCGCAGGGCAAAGGATTCGGCCTTCGCCAAATCCCCCCGCGTGCGATACAGGGCTGCCAGGTTGTACAACGCGCGGCCGGTTTCGAGGCCAGGCGCCCCGGCTTCTTCTAATTGCTGAGCCGCATCGCTCAACAAGTGTTCGGCCTCGGCGTAGCGGCCGGTGGCGCGCAGCAGCGAGCCCAGATTGCGCAGGTCGATGGCGCGTTGGAGCGCCGCCTCCGGGCCGAGTTTTCCCCAAGCCTCCAAGGCCTCCCGAAACAGCGGCTCGGCTTCGGCGTAGCGGGCGTGATTAAAAAGGTCGGCGGCGCGGCTGCTCAAATCACGCGCCGTGGAATCGGCTCCCTGCGTTACAACGGTTACCAACAGCAATCCCAGAACTGTTTTCATCATAGATACAGGATGAGGCGTGGGGCGGGCGGCGAAGGAGTAAAGAGCGGTTAGCTTACCGTAAAGAGCCGGCGGGCCTGACATACTATTAACAATGAGTACCGCCGAGACACACTTGTTTACGCCGCTGGAGTTGCGCGATGTTCATTTCCGTAACCGCATCGCGGTCTCTCCGATGTGCCAGTACTCCAGCGCGGATGGGTTCGCCAACGACTGGCACCTGGTACATCTCGCCAGCCGCGCGGTAGGCGGCGCGGGCCTGGTGATGATGGAAGCGAGCGCGGTGGAAGCGCGCGGCCGCATCTCGCCCGAGGACCACGGAATCTGGAAGGACGAGCACATCGATTTCCTGGCGCGGATCGCGAGCTTCGTCAATACACAGGGCGCCGCGGCGGGAATTCAGATTGCCCACGCGGGACGCAAGGCCAGCACGCGCCGGCCGTGGGAAGGAGGCGGGACCATCCCGGCGGCCGAGGGCGGATGGCGGCCCGTGGCGCCCAGCGCGCTCCCGTTCCGGCCGGAGGACCCTGCGCCCGAAGAGCTGTCGAAGCCCGGGATTCAATCGCTGGTGGACGCGTTTGCCGCCGCGGCGGTGCGGGCCCTGCGCGCCGGTTTTCAGGTGCTCGAGATTCACGGCGCGCACGGCTACCTGATCCACGAGTTCCTGTCTCCTCTGAGCAACCGGCGCTCGGATGAGTACGGAGGGACCTTCGAAAACCGCATCCGCTTCGCCCTCGAGGTCACCGAGGCCGTGCGCGCGGCGTGGCCGGAGAGGCTGCCGCTGTTCCTCCGTATTTCCTCCACCGATTGGGTGGATGGCGGATGGAGCATCGAGGAATCGGTGGAGCTGGCGCGGCGGGTGCGGGACCTGGGAGTGGACCTGGTCGATTGCTCGTCGGGCGGCACGTCGCTCGAGCAGAAGATTCCCATGGGTCCGGGCTACCAGGTTCCCTTCGCCGAGCGCATCCGGCGGGAAGCGGGCATTCGGACGGGCGCGGTGGGGCTGATCACCACGCCGCAGCAGGCCGACGAAATCGTGCGGTCGGGGAAGGCGGACCTGGTGCTGCTGGCGCGCGAGTTTCTGCGCGACCCATACTTTCCGCTGCGTGCCGCCAAGGCGCTGGGAGTGGAGATCAAGGCGCCGGCGCAGTATCTCAGGGCGTGGTGACGGGGCGCTAAGGGCGCTATACTCCGCAGAGGAGGAGCGCATGACCAAGCCGCGTCGTTTTCTTCTAGGGGCCCTACTTCCCGGAGTCTTCCTGTTGCCGCTCCTGAGCTGCGGCGGTTCCCAGCACAGCGCGGAAGAGAAGTACTTCCTGGTTGCCACCAACATCAGGCTGCCTTATTGGCAGCAGGCCCTCGCGGGGGTCAACCACGCCGCCCGGCAGATGCAGGTGCGGGCGGAGATGGTGGGGCCGGAGACCTTCGATCCGAAGGCACAACACCAACAGTTTCTCGACCTGGTGAAGCAAAAGCCATCCGGCATCCTGGTCTCGGCCAGCGATCCGGCCCTGCTGCAGCCGGACATCGACGCGGCCATCGCGCAGGGGATTCCGGTGATCACCATTGACTCCGACTCGCCCGCGAGCAAGCGGCTGACGTTCATCGGCACGGACAATTACAAGGCCGGCGTGATGGGCGGCAAGGTCGCGGCCAACCGGCTACAGGGCAAGGGCAGCGTGGTGGTCTACACCATGCCGGAGCAGGGCAACCTGCAGGATCGCCTGCGCGGCTACCGCGACACGTTGGCCGGCTATCCGCAAATCAAGATCGCCGAGACCATCGATATCAAGGGCGATCCGCGAATCGCTTTCGATAAGACGCAGGAGATGCTGGACCACGGCCCCAAGCCCGATGGTTTCGTCTGCCTGGAAGCGATTGCGTGTCCCGAGGTGGCGGAGGTGCTGGGCCGCAACAACGTGTCGGGGAAGGTGGTGGTCGCCATGGACACCGATGAGCGAACGCTGCAAGGCATTCAGAAAGGGCTGATCACCGCCACGATCGGGCAGAAGCCTTTCACCATGGCGTACCTGGGGATCAAGGCACTAGACGAACTGCACCATCATCCGCCGGCATCGCAGGCGGCGAACTGGTCCCAGGATTCTCAGTCTCCGGTTCCGGCATTCGTGGATACGGGAGCGACGTTGATCGACAAGAGCAACGTGGACGGATTCATCCAGGCGCAAAGCTCGGCGGCAGCGAAGAAGTAGCGGCCGGTGTCACTGCGGCGGGAGCAGTCTGCGCTTGATCTCGGCGAGTTGCGCGTAGAGATCGTCGATGGCCCTTTGTTGGGCGGCCTGGGTGGTGGTGGTTTGGCTGTTCGAGCGCTCCAGTGCGGTGAGGGACTTGCTCATCCCGCCGATCTGGATCAGCAGGCCACTGAGATTGATGTCGGTACGTTCCGTTCTGGTCTGGAGGATCTCGAACTGTTGCGTAAGCTCATGACGGAGATCGGTGAGGTTGTGCGCGAACGCATCGATGATTGCCTCCTGCTTGGTTGTAAGAGTCTGAACGGCGGCGTCCAGATGGGCGTCAGTGGCGTCCTGCTTGGCGGCGAGGGCGTCCTGCTTGGTGGCGAGGGCGTCCAGGCGTGTGATAAGGGGCTGGAGGGCGGCGTCCAGGGCTTCGCGAAGATCCTGCTTGGTGAGCGGCTGCGGGTCGGGGGTCATGACGGAGCTGACATCTCCTCTTCCAATGATAGCGGATTCGCTACTGGCTACGGTCCCGCACTTCTACGACGGCGTTCTCCTGTACCGAGTCGCTGGGGTTCGAGATCACCAGGTCGCCGGGTGAGAGGCCGGAAGTCACTTCCACTTCGGAGCCGAGATCCTGGCCGATGGTGACGCTCTTGAAATGCACGATGCGATCGGCGCCGACCGTCGCCACGCTCGCGCCCTTGGTACCGAAGATGATGGCATCGCCCGGGATCCGCAGGGTCGGCTTGGGATGCACCGCCGAGAATCGCACCTGGGCGTACATTCCGGGATAGAGCGTGGCGCCGGGATTGGGAGTTTCCAGAATCACCAGCATGGAGCGCGAATTGGTATCGAGCGAATTCGCAATGTTGGTGACGCGCGCCTGGAAGACCTGCCCGGGCCGCTCCTGGACGCGGAGCTCGGCGATCTGGCCGTTCTGCATTTCCTGGACGTAGGTCTGCGGAACGTTCACGAAAATGCGCAGCGGATCGATCTTGGCAACGCGGAACAGCTCCTTGTTGCCGGCGGTGATGAGGGTGCCGATATCGACATCGCGGGCAGTGACTACTCCATCGAACGGGGCGGTGACTCGCGCGAAGGATTTCAGTTCCTCCAGACGGCCCAGGCTGGCCTGGCTGGCGTGGATCATGTCGTGCGCGGTGGCGAGCGAGGCTTCGGCTCTTTGGGTGGTGGCCTCTTTCACGGCGAAATCGGCCTGTTTCGAATCGGCATCCTGGCGCGAAACAACGCCCCTCGCCAGGAGGCTCTTCCAACGCTCCCAGGTTACGCGCGCCAGGTCGAGATTGGCCTTGGAAAGCTGGATGTCCGCCTCCAGTTCCTTCAAGGAGGACTGCGCCTGGGCGAGAGAGGCGCGGGCCTGGGTGATCTGCTGGTCGAGTTCCGGGGTTTCGATCTCGGCCATCAACTGCCCGGTCTTGAGATGCCAGCCGATGTCGACCAGCCTGGTCTTGAGGTAGCCATCGGCGCGGGAGAAGATCGGCGATTCGATCATGGCGGTAAGGTCGCCGGGAAGATCGATCGTGTCCTTGGACGTGGACAGGTGCGCGGGCGAGACCAGGACCACCGGCCGGCGCTCGGCCACCGCCTGGGAGGCGGCCAGCAGCCCCTTCTGGCGCGAGAGGCGCGGCAGGAGTCCGCCAATCATGCCCGCCACCACGAGACACGCCAGCAACAGGAAGAAAGCCACCAGCGGGCCGCGCCGCGGCGTCGAACGTTGAGCTGGTGTCACGCCAGGTTGCTGGGCGATCATATATCGATCTCCGGGTTTCTTCCGTAGCGCGGCGGCGTGCGCCGGAGGACGCTGTACACCACCGGAACAAAGAATAGAGTAGCAACCGTAGCCATCAGCAGGCCACCGATTACGGCGCGGCCGAGCGGCGCGTTCTGCTCGCCGCCTTCGCCCCAGCCCAGCGCCATGGGGAGCATGCCCACGATCATGGCCAGCGCGGTCATCAGCACCGGCCGCAGGCGCGTGAAGCCGGCTTCGAGCGCGGCGGAAATCGAGTCGGAGCCCGTCTCCCGCAGGTCATTGGCAAAGTTGACCAATAGAATGCTGTTCGCCGTAGCGACCCCGATACTCATGATCGCACCCATCAGGGACGGCACGTTGAGGGTGGTCTGGGTGACATAGAGCATGAGTACGATGCCGGAGAGCGCTCCGGGAAGCGCCATCAGGATGATGAAGGGATCGAGCCAGGACTGGAAATTCACCACCATCACGAAATACACCAGGACGATGGCGAAGATCAGTCCGATTCCCAGCCCCACAAAGGAGCTGCGCATGGTGGCCACCTGGCCGCGCGTTTCGACGAAGCTGCCGGGTGGAATCCTGGATTCCAACTCGGCCAGCACGCGATCCACATCGTGGGCCACGGCGCCCAGATCGCGGTCCTGCACGTTGGCGTAGACATCGTAGAGCGGCTGCACGTTGTAGTGGTTGACCACCGATGCGGTGGTGTCGCGTCCCAACATGCCCACGTTGGTCAGCAGTTGCGGAGCGGGCTTCATGCCGGCGTGGATGGGGGTGCGGAGCAGCTCGGATGTGGAATCCACGCGATACTGGGGCGTCATCACGGAGACCGGATAGTCCACGCTGTTGCGCGGATCGATCCAGTAGTTGGGCGAGACCTGAACGCTGGAGGAGAGCGAAATCAGGAGGCTGTCGGCGACATTTTTCTGGGTGAACCCCAACTGCCCGGCGCGCGTGCGGTCCACCTGGAAGCGAAGCTCCGGCACGTCCACCACCTGGTGGATATGGACGTCCGCGGCGCCGGGAATCAGGGTGAGGCGGCGCTGGATCTGCTGGGCCAGGGCGTAATTCGCCTTGGCGTTCTGCAGCGGCCCGACCACTTGTATGTCGATGGGGGCGGGCAATCCGAAATTCAGAATCTGGCCCACGATGTCGGCGGGCTGGAAGAAGAAGGTAAGCGCCGGGAATTCGCGATTGAGGAGCGTGCGCAGCTCGCGAATGTAGCCCCAGGTGGAGCCGTGATCTCCGGCGCGCAGGGAGACGAGAATCTCGCCGTCGGACGGGCCGATGGTGGCGGTGTCGCTCATGGCGAGGTTGACGCCGGAGTAGGGCAGGCCGATGTTATCGACGATGTCCGTCAATTCCGCGGCCGGAATCACGCGATGCAGCGCGCTTTCGACCTGGGCGAAGTAGCGCTCGGTCTCTTCGATGCGGGTTCCGGAAGGCGCGCGGACGTGCAGGCGGATCTGCCCGGCGTCCACTTGCGGAAAGAAGTCCTCGCCCAGAAACGGGGCCAGCGCGAGGCAGGAGGCGCAGATCAGGAAGAAGCCCACCGCTACCAGTTGGCGGTGCGCCAGGGCGGAGGCCAGCAGCGAGCGGTAGCCGTCGCGCATGCGTTCGAAGCGGTCCTGGAAGGTGTGGTGAATGCCGGCGAAGAAGCCGCCGCGGCGATCGGCCATGACGCCTTCGTCGCCGTGGTAGCGTTCGGCCTCGCCGGCCAGCAGGTAGCGCACCATGGTGGGGACGAGGGTGCGCGAAAGCAGATAGGAGGCCAGCATGGCCAGCACCACGGCCAG
>Ga0209415_10007940_pt1 | contig 18430 bp, 15 predicted proteins | sample PeaSoiSIISIP2007_FD_187696 | JGI IMG/M metagenome (GOLD analysis project Ga0209415, IMG submission 187696) | Peat soil microbial communities from Weissenstadt, Germany - SII-SIP-2007 (SPAdes) (version 2) | ecosystem: Environmental > Terrestrial > Soil > Wetlands > Peat | place: Germany...
TGGCTTGCCGGTTTCACGCACCGCCTGCGCCGCCCGCCGCGCCGCGGCCTCGACGGCAATGACGTCCATCCCATCGACCGCCTCAGAAGCCAGCCGGTAGCAGGCCGCCTTGGCGTGAAGGTCGGTCTCCGATTGCGCAACCGCGAGCGCTGTGCCCATGGCATAGAGATTGTTCTCGCAGATGAACAGCACCGGCAATCCCCAAAGCGCCGCCAGATTGAGGCTTTCGTGAAATTCGCCTTCGGCGACGGCGCCGTCGCCGAAGAAGCAAGCGGTGACGATCTTTTCTTTGCGCATGTGATCGGCGAGGGCGAGACCGATAGCGAGCGGCAGGCCACCGCCGACGACGGCATTGCCGCCGCAGAAATTTGTGGCGCGGTCGAAAAGATGCATGGAGCCACCACGTCCGCCGCTGCAGCCTTCCTGCTTTCCATACATTTCGGCAAGAGCCGCCTTCATCGTGATGCCGCGCACCAGCGCATGTCCATGCTCGCGATAGGTCGCAACGATCCGGTCGTGGGCCTCAAGGACGGGGATGACGCCGACGGCCACGGCCTCCTCGCCGTCGTAGAGATGGAGAAAGCCTCTGATCTTCTCCTGCGTGTAGAGCTCTGCGCATTTTTCCTCGAAGCGTCGGATGCGGAGCATGTGCCGCAAGAGATCCAGCGCATGGGTCCGCGACAGGCGCGGCTTGTCGATTGTCGCGCTCATTGCTCGTCACTTTCGAGCGTCGAGAGATCACCTTCGGGCAGACCAAGCTCTCGCGCCTTCAACAGCCGGCGCATGATCTTGCCGCTGCGCGTCTTCGGCAGATTCTTGCGAAATGCGATATCCTTGGGCGCGATCGTGGGGCCGAGGCGCTTACGGGCGTGTCCCAAAAGCTCCTTGCGCAGATGTTCGCTCGGCTCAAATCCGTTCTTCAGAGCAATGAAGGCTTTGACCACCTCGCCGGCGATCTCGTCGGGCACCCCGATCACGCCGGCCTCGGCGACAGCCGGATGCGCCATGAGCGCGCTTTCCACCTCAAAAGGCCCGATCCGATGGCCGGCGCTCTTGATGACATCGTCGGCCCGGCCGACGAACCAATAATAGCCGTCGCTGTCGCGCATCGCGAGATCGCCGGTCAGATACCAACCGTTTGCGAAACATTTGCGGTAGCGTTCCTCTTCATGGAGATAGGCGCGCATCATCGACGGCCAGCCGGGGCGCAGGGCAAGCTCGCCCATCGCCATCGGTTTCGTGATTTCCGTAACCTCCTCATCTGCGCTTCGCGTGACGATGCCGGCGACCACGCCCGGCAAGGGCTTGCCCATCGATCCCGGCTTGATGTCCATGCACCGGTAATTGGCGATCATGATGCCGCCGGTCTCCGTCTGCCACCAATTGTCGTGGAACGGCATGCCGAAGGCCTCCTGGCCCCAAACGACGGCCTCGGCGTTGAGCGGCTCGCCGACGCTCGCTATGAAACGCAAATTCGACAGATCATAACGCTTGGCGACTTCGGCACCTGCCTTCATCAGCATACGAATCGCGGTCGGTGCCGTATACCAGACATTGATCTTCTCGCGTTCAAGATTTCGATACCAGCGCTCCGCGTCGAACTCGGCCTCATCGACAATCAGCGTCACGCCATTGGTGAGCGGCGAAATGATGCCGTAGGATGTACCGGTCACCCAGCCCGGATCGGCCGTGCACCAGAATATGTCGTCGGGATTAAAATCGAGCGCGAGCTTGCCCGTGATGTGATGCGCGACGACGGACTCATGAACATGCACCGCGCCTTTGGGCCGCCCGGTCGTGCCGCTTGTAAAATGCAGCAACGCCATGTCTTCCAGCTTCGTCCGCACCGTGTCGAAGGACGCTGACGCCGAAGCCATCGCGCCGACCAGATCGATCGTGTCCGGCGGCACCTCGCCCGCACAATCGGTTATGAAGATATATTTGAGGCTTGTGAGTTCCTTGCGCCAAGGCTCGATCTTGCGGCGGTAGAGCGCCTGCGTGGTGACAAGCGCCTTGGCGCTGCCGATCGACATGCGTGCCTTGATCGGCTCAGGCCCGAAGGCTGTGAAGAGCGGCGCAAAGACAGTGCCCGCTTTGAGCGTGCCCAATGCGACGGCATAGAGAACGGGCGTGCGGCTCAAGAGCGAAAAGACTCGCTCCGATTTCTCGACGCCGCACTGCGTCAGAACATTCGCGAAGCGGTTGGTCTGCTCTTGCAACGCAGCATAGCTGATATCACGCCTCTCCTCGTCGTGCCCGATCCAACGTAGAGCGAGTTTGTCGCCGTGGCCTGCCACGTGACGATCGAGCGCTTCATAGGCGATGTTGAGCCCGCCGCCGGGCAGCCCATCCAGCAGGGCCCGTGCCTGCGCCCATGAGAACGTCTCGGCATAGTCTTCATAATTCCGAAGATTGGCGCCGATAAAATCCTCCGGACGTTTATGGATTCGCTGATACTCCACGCTGGGCCCGTTCGTGTGCATTCCTCCTTTTTCATACTGACGGAGAGCTGGCGCCCGCCTTGACGTGAGTCAATCTTCCAATGGGCGGAGACCCCATCCCCAAACCATATGATTCCGCCGATCAATTCATATGATTTCCGTCGATCCCTTGATCTTCCGCAAGCGTCGCTCTGCGTGCGGTCTCGGTCGCCATCTCGCAGATGGAGAGAGCTTCATTGGCCGTGTGTAAGCTCGGTCCTCTCTTTGTCCGCAACGGGGTCATGAGCGGAAATTCGAAGTAAGACGCTGCCAAAGCGCGCCTGCCTTGATCGCCGCCGCCGGCAAGGATAAGTGTCTCGGCGAGCGGGCCGCATTGGGTCCATGCCGCCCCCGAATCTAGGGCCAGTGGCGGGAGACGATGAAATATCTGGTCTTGATGCTGCCGGCCTTGGTCTCGCTCTGCGTGCCATTCTATAATGTCATCGAGCCGCGGCTTTTCGGCTTTCCCTTCTTCTACTGGCTGCTGCTGCTTCTCATCCCGATTTCGAGCCTCCTCACCTTTCTCGTCTACAAGGGGGAGAAGAGGTGATCGCCCATTTGAATTGGCCGGCGACCGCCGTCTTCATCGGCTTTTTTCTTCTCGTCAGTCTGCTCGGTTTCGCCGCCGCGCATTGGAAGCGCGGCGATCTCGCCGATTTGCACGAATGGGGCCTCGGCGGGCGCCGGTTCGGGCCCTGGGTCTCCTGGTTCCTGATCGGCGGCGATCTCTACACCGCCTATACGGTCATCGCCGTGCCCTCAGTGGTCTATGCGATCGGCGCCTATGGTTTCTTCGCGCTGCCTTATACGATCCTAATCTATCCGCTTCTCTATGCGGCGTTCCCGCGGCTCTGGGCGGTCGCGCAGCGCAAGAATTATCTCACGGCGGCCGACTACGTACTCGGCCGCTACGGCAACAAATGGCTTGAACTGGCGGTCGCCTTCACGGGCGTTCTGGCGACCACGCCCTATATCGCTCTTCAACTCGTCGGCATGGAAAAGGTGATCGAGGCGCTCGGTTTCGAAGGCCAAGGATTGGCGAGCCATCTGCCGCTCAGCATCGCCTTTTTGATCCTCGCGCTCTACACGTCGCGCAGCGGCTTGCGCGCCCCGGCGATGATCGCCTTCGTCAAGGACACGATGATCTACATCTTCGTCATTGCCGTGATCGTCATCGTCCCGATGAAGCTCGGCGGCTATGGCGCGATCTTCGATGCGGCCGGCGCCGACTTCGATAAAAAGGTCGCCGCGTCGGGCGGCAAGCTCGCCGCCGGCCTGCTGCTCGCGCCGGAGCAGATCATGCCCTTCATCACGCTCGCCATAGGTTCGACCTTCGCGCTCTTGATGTATCCGCATTCGATGACCGCCATTCTCTCGGTCCGCAACGGCAATACGATCCGCATCAATGCGATCGCGCTTCCCGCCTATTCGGTGATGCTCGGTCTCATCGCGCTCATGGGCTATATGGCGCATGCGGCGGGCGTGCATGTCACCGATCCGCAGGATGCGGTGCCGCACCTGATCCTGACAATATTCCCCGACTGGTTCGTCGGATTCTGCTTCGCGGCGATCGCGATCGGCGCACTGGTTCCGGCCGCGATCATGTCGATCGGTGCCGCCAATACGTTCACCCGAAACATCTTCAAGCCTTTCGTCAATCCGGGCATCAATCCGCGCGAGGAGACGTGGCTCGCCAAGCTCATGTCGCTGATCATCCAGGTCGGGGCGCTCATCTTCGTGCTGCGCGCCTCGACCCGATTTGCACTCGACCTTCAGTTGCTCGGCGGGATCTGGATGGCGCAGGTCTTCCCCGCCGTGGTTTTCGGCCTCTTCACGCGGTGGTTCAGCGGCTGGGCCTTGTTTGCCGGCTGGGCGACCGGCATGGGGCTCGGCACCTGGCTCGCCTGGACGCCGAACGCCTGGGTGCCGGTGCATGCGGTCTTCGGAGCGAACTTCGCCGTCTATAACGGCGTGACCGCCATCGTCGCCAATATTCTGGTCGCCTCGCTCCTCTCGGCCGCCTTGCCGAACCGCGCGCGGGACGAGACGCGGACGGAAGACTACGTCGATATTCCGGCCGGCCAGCCGGCGGCGTGAACCACGCTCGGATGAGCTAGGCCCTTCCGGCTCTCGACAAAATCCGCGGCATAGCGCATGAAACGCCGATGGATCCCCGCCTGGCCAATGCGAAGGACTTTTTTGCCGAGCTTACGGCCGAACTTTTGGCCTGCCTGCGGTTTTGCACGCGCCTGCCGATCCCCGCCCTTGCCTTCGAAAAAGCCCCGCACGAGATGCCGATCGGCGCATGCGCGCGGATGCTGCCCATCGCCGGCGCCGTGATCGGGACGATCGCGGCCTTGGTCCTGTGGGTTGCGGCAAAGCTCGGGCTGCCGCCGTCGCTGGCGGCGCTTTTCGGCATTTCCTGCTTGGTTCTCCTCACCGGCGCGCTGCATGAGGACGGCTTGGCCGATTTCGCCGACGGGACTGCAGGGACGACCCCCGAGCAGAGGCTGGCGATCATGAAAGACAGCCGGATCGGGGGGTTCGGCACGCTGGCCCTGATCCTCAGCTCGCTCGCGCGGGTCCTGAGCGTGGCGATCATTGCCGCGCACAGCCTCTGCCTCGCCTGTTGGGTGCTGATCGCCACGGCGGCGGTCTCGCGCACGCTGATGCTTCTCGCCTTGCATCTGCTGCCCCCGGCCCGCACTGAGGGAGCCGGATTTGCCGCCGCCGCGCCGCAGGAACCGGTGCTCGCCATCGCGGCGCTGATCGGCTTCATTCTCGGCCTGCTGCCGCTTTTGGCCGGCGCAGGGATCGGCCGCGTCGCCATCGCTCTGATCCTGAGCATCGCGGCCGCCTATGGCGTGACCGCGCTGGCCCGCCGGCTCTTGCAGGGCCAGACCGGCGATGTGGCAGGCGCGACGCAGCAGGCGGCGGAAATTGCCGCCTATCTCGTCTACGCCGCCTGGCTATAAGCGCCAAGCCTGGGCAGCTCGCCCTTGGCAGCGCGCGTGCCTACGGATCCTTCAGCACCCGTTTCTCAAGCAGAACACGAAATTCGCCGGGATCTATAGAAAAGTCCGAGTTCATATTTGGGTTCGGGCCCGCCGCTTTGCCGTGAAGAGAAAAGTATTTGCCTGATTTTAAATTTGCCAAATCCCAGAAGAAGTCGTCGCTCATTGCTTCGGACGCGATCGTAAAGATTTTGACGCCGCGCGGCGAGAATACAGCGTTTGTAAGATTAGCTCCGCAATTGCCGATAACCAACTCGGCGTTAGCGAACAAGCGGACCTGATCAACAAACGAGTGCCGCTCCGGATAAACAACCGAGACACCGAAGTCTCTTAGAATGGGCAAGATTTCCGCTTCGTTCAGAAGATGTCGCTTTGGCGCATGAGCTCTCGACACGTAGATCCTTTGGGGTCCGCGTTGTCCAATTGCAATCTTATCTCGAAGCCCCTCGAGTATTCGGATTGCGCGCGGCGCTTTCACCAAGGAATGCACGGCCAGAGGAAGAGGATAGATGAGCCGCTCAACTTCCGTGGCTTCGCGCGCCATAATTAAAATCTGATGTGATTCAATGCCAAATGCTGCGAGAGAGTCGGCGTAAATCTTACGCATCGGCCGAGATTGTCGCGAGACGATGAACTTCAGACTCTTGAGATCAAAATGCTCTGCCAGAATGCCGACTTTCGGGAGACCTGGCGTTGGTTAATGTTTCGGAGACTGCATAGAGACCATGCGAAGTCTTCTTCCAAATGATCCCTTCGCCGCAGACGATACCGTTATCGATGTGCATCACGCCGAAGGGAGGAGGCTCGACCAGCTTGGGCGCATCGTTTATCAGGTCACGAGTCCAGGCCGGACCGATAATCAAAGTCTCGCCCAGCCTTTCATAGGATCCGCCATTATCGGATTGTCGAAATGAAGATGATAATTCGGCAATCGGAACGGGAGTGACTTTGGTTAGATTATCGCAAGCACGCTGAGGCGATGACCCATTATTATTTAGCCGAAGCAGCCTCTCGAAGAGGCGAAGCACCTTTCTTTGTAATACATTTACAAAGACGATGAACGACTGTTCTTTCGTGGAAGAGATCTGGCGATTGTGGCGCGCTGCGTTTTGCAATGTAATCTCGAACAATCGTGCTCAACCGATATTCGTAGATCGTCGTCGCTTTGAAGCTCAATCCTACCTTTATCAGATTTTCCCCGCAGGGCTATGCCCTTGCCTTGAGGGGGAGTGCTTCCAGGCTCTGCGCCAAAATTGCTGATCTTCACGCCATGAAGATGCCGCCCGCCGTACGCCCGGCCGCGGGCGGCGCCTCCTTTGCCTTTATGCTGTGTCTCGCGTCCGCCGGCACTATGGTGCGCTTGTCGCGGCTTGTTCCGCGGCACGTCAGACCCGGGAGCACGCCGATCGGTGAAGGGAAGGATTTGCCGCGTAAGCTTCTCGATGGCGCGCAGCAGTCCGCGCTCACTGTCATCGCAGAGCGAGACCGCCATTCCCGCGGCGCCGGCGCGCGCCGTGCGGCCGATTCGATGCACATAGGCCTCGGGCACTTCCGGAAGCTCGTAATTCACGACATGGGTGACGTCGTCGACATCGATGCCGCGGGCGGCGATATCGGTCGCCACAAGCACGCTGCTGCGCCCCGCCCGAAAGCCATCGAGCGCGCGCTGACGCTGCGGCTGGCTCTTGTTGCCGTGGATCGCCGTCGCATTTATGCCGGCCGCAGCGAGATGCTGCGACACGCGGTCGGCGCCGCGCTTCGTCCTGGTAAACACGAGCGTGCGTTGAAAATCGGGACGGCGGAGCAATTCGACCAGAAGGTCGCGCTTGCCGGCGTCATTGACAAGGAAGACTTGCTGCACGACGCGCTCGACCGTGGTCGCCACGGGCGCCACCACGACTTCGACCGGATCACGCAGCATGTCGGCGGCAAGTCCGGCAATCTCCTTCGGCATAGTCGCCGAGAAGAACAGGCTCTGGCGGTTCTTCGGAATGCGCGCCAGGATCTGGCGGATCGGGATGATGAAGCCCAGGTCGAGCATGTGATCGGCCTCGTCGAGGACGATGACCTCGGTCGTATCGAGGCGCAGATTGCCGCTCGACATATGGTCGAGCAGACGTCCGGGCGTCGCCACCAGGACATCGACACCGCGCGCCAGCGCCTTCACCTGCGAACCCATGCCGACGCCGCCGACGACAGTCGCAACGGAAACGCGGGCGAAGCGGCCATAGGCGCGAAAGCTGTCGGCAATCTGCGCGGCGAGCTCGCGGGTCGGCGCGAGCACGAGGGCGCGCACCCCGCGCGGCGGCGCAGGGCGCCGGTCGGTGACGAGGCGTTGGAGGATCGGCAAGGCGAAAGCCGCGGTCTTGCCGGTGCCCGTCTGGGCAATACCAAGCAGATCACGGCCTTGAAGAAGCGGCTTGATGGCTTGCGCCTGGATTGGCGTGGGTTGGGTATAACCTTCGTGCTGGAGGGCACGCAGCAGGACCTCGGTCAGGCCGAGATCGGAGAATTGCGTCACGTATATTCTTTCTGAAACGAGTGGCAGCGCCGGCGCGGAGGCGCCGTCTGCGGACTCTCAAGAGTGGGGAGGACTGCCCCGCGTATCGGGCTGTCGGCTGGATATTGGAAAGCGCTCGACAGATCGCCGGTCCTTAGACCGACTTACGCGACTGGAGCCCTTCATGCTGCGATGCAGCGAAACCCTTCCTACAGGTTTCGGGCAGCCCCGTCAATGCAGCAGTCCCTATCCGGTGTGTGGAGCGCGCAGGCGCTCCACAACCGGCAGACGCGCTAAAGCCCGGCGAGATATTGGGTCGGATCGACCGGCGTCGAGCCCTTGCGCAGTTCGAAATGCAGCTGCGGAGACGCGACATTGCCGCTTTGGCCGGATTTGGCGATCACCTGGCCGCGTTTGACGAGGTCGCCGCGTTTCACTTCAATGTCCGAATTGTTGGCATAGGCGCTGACAAATCCGTTCGGGTGCCGGATGAGAACGAGGTTGCCGTAGCCTTTGAGGTCATTGCCGGCATAGGCGACGACGCCCGCCTCCGTCGCTTTCACGGACGTGCCTTCGGGCAGCGCTATGTTGATTCCCTCGTTGCCGCCCGCCTTATAGGCCTGGATGATCCGGCCATGTGCCGGCCAACGGAATCCCGGCAAAGCAGCCATTGTTGTCTTGCCGTCCTCGGGCGTGAGACTCGATATGGGCGTCGGGTCGACCGCCGGCTTCTTCGCTTCAGGCTGCTCAGCCTTCGCGACAATCGGGCCCGGTTTGGCGGCGCTGGCCTCAGGCTTGCCCGGCTGCGGCTTTGCGAGCTTGGCGTTCTTTTCAATTTTTGCCTCTTTCGCCGCCTTCATCAGCGCAAGCTTCTTCTCGGAATCGGCTTTCGCGGACCGCACGTGCTTTTTGCCGGCCGGTTCCGGGCCCTTCACAAATTTCAGTCTCGCGCCGGCCGGCGCGCGGCCGATATCGCGGCTGGCGAAACGCGCGCCGCTCGAGGCGGCGAGCGCCGCATTATAGGTCGGAATGATGAGGCGAGCGCCGGGCCGCACCTGCGCCGCTGAGCTGAAACCATTGGTCTTGAGCAGGGCCGCGGTCGGGATGCCATAGCGTCTCGCGATGATCTCGGCGGTTTCGCCTTGCGCCATGACGATTGGCATGCCGCCTTCCGCGGTCCAGCCGGCAATGCTTTGCGAACCGAGCCGCTCGCTCGGATAGGCGGGCGCCGTATAGGCGGCGACCGGCCGCGTTGCCGTGCCCTGCGCGGGCGGGGCGAGCGGCCTCGATTGAACCGGTCCCGTCGGCGCGGCGATGCTCGCGGTCGGCGTCCTGTCGGCATCGGCTCGAAACGGATTTGAGAAAGGGCCGGACAGACGCTCCGAATCGGCGCATCCGGCGAGCGAGGCGGCAAGGCAGCCCGCCAAGAAAAGACGCAACGTAAGGCAGGAGCCGAAAGTCGACGCGATACTTTCCATGATGCAACCCACAAGCAGACGGTCCGTGGGCGCCATTAAGGAAGCAAGCGAGTTAAGGGAGCGTTTAAGATGAATGCCGGCTCAAGCAAATGCCTAGGGTTTAGATTAATGGAAGCTAAACATCACAGCACCCTGGCCGTCCCAGGCAGAAGCGCCTGGAGTCGGCAGGCGCAGAGTTCAGCCGCGACGAGACCCTGTCCGGCGTGAACTTCGATGAGAGTCTGCCGCCAAGGCTGGCCGCGCTCCGGCCGCGCCATGACGAGCCGGCCGTGCTCACCGAGCAGATCGACGAGCCGCGGCGGGACTTCATCGAGAGACCCATGCACCAGGATACGATCGAAAGGACCGGCTTCGGCCGGCATCGCGAGCCCGTCGGCGAAGATCACCGTGGCATTGGTCTTGCCGAGCCGCTGAAGCCGCAGGCGGGCCGCGATGGCGAGCGTCTGAAATCTTTCGATCGAGACCACCTCGCCGGCGATCTCGGCAAGAATCGCCGTCGCATAGCCGGAGCCCGTCCCGATTTCGAGGACGCGGTGCTGCCGCGTAAGCGCGAGCGCTTCGATCATCCGGGCGACGAGCGAAGGTTCGGTCAAAGTCTGGCCGCAGCCGATCGGAAGGGCGAGATCGCGGCGCGCCAGATCGACGAGCCGATGCGGAACGAACATTTCGCGCGGCACTTTCTCGAGCGCCCGCAGCAGATCGAGATCGCGGATCCCGCTTGCCCGCAGACGCAGCAGAAAGGCGGCCTTCTCCTCGGCACGCGCCGACGCCGCATCGATTTCCTGGAGAGCTTTGACCGTCGCCGCGCTCACCACGTTTCCCGCACGCTCGCTCATTCACGCTGAGCCGATACTCTTTGTTCCTCGGTCTGGCACGCGAAGCGGCCGGTCGCTGCGCGCTGCAGAAGAGGAATGAGCAATGATTTCATGATTCGCGCGCCGGTCAAAGCGAGGGCGGCGCATTATTCAACAGAGCGCGCATTGAAGATCCGCGCGTAACGCGCGGCTGAGACTTCATCGGTCAGATCGAGCTTCAAAGGCGTCACCGAAATGCGCTGCTTGAAGAGCGCGTCGAGATCGGTGCCCGGCGGCGGCTCGGCGACGTCGCGGTCGAAGGCGATCCAGTAATAGGGATTGCCGCGCCCGTCCGTGCGCGGCTCGATCCGCACCATTTGAAGATCGCGCCGCCCTTGCACCGTGACCGAGATGCCGGCGACCTCTCGCGCGCTGCACGCCGGGAAATTCACATTGATGAGGACGTCGCGGTCGATCCCTTCGGCGAGCAGCGCCTTGATGAGCCCCGGCGCATGGACTTCGGCGCAACTCCAATCAACCTCCTCGCGACCTTCACGCCCGTAGCATTGCGAGAGCGCCATGGAGGGAATGCCAAGCATTGCTCCTTCCATCGCGGCGGCGATGGTGCCGGAATAGGTTATGTCATCGGCGACGTTCTGGCCGCGATTGACGCCGGAGAGAACGAGGTCCGGCTTGCGGCCTTTCACGATCGAGCGCACGGCCATGATCACGCAATCGGTCGGCGTGCCCTTCACCGCGAAGCGCCGCTCGGAGATCTTGCGCAGCCGCAAAGGATCGTTGAGCGACAGCGAATGGGCGACGCCCGACTGATCATATTCCGGCGCGACAACGACCACGTCCTCGGCGAGCGCGCCGGCAATACGCTCGAGAACAGCCAGCCCCGGCGCATGAATGCCGTCGTCATTGGTGACGAGAATGCGCATGGTCGGTCATCCGATGAATGGAAATAAGTTTGAGCGCATAGGCCTTCTCTTCCGTGCCACTCATGTTTTGCGGCAAGCATGCTGGTTGCGTCCTTCGAGACGGCCGCTGCGCGGCTTCCTCAGGACGAGGATGAAAGGATCGCGGGCAAAAGAACCTCATCCTGAGGAGCAGGCAGCGTCTCGAAGGATGAGGATTCGCCCTAGCTTGTCCTCTCGATCCTTTTGATACCGCCCATATATGGCAGCAATTGATCCGGCACGCTCACCGAGCCGTCCTCATTCTGATAATTTTCCAGGATCGCGACGAGCGCGCGCCCGACCGCCACACCGGAGCCGTTCAATGTATGGACGAAGCGCGTGTCTTTTGATCCATCCGCACGATAGCGCGCCTTCATGCGGCGCGCCTGAAAATCGCCGCAGACGGAGACGGAAGAGATTTCGCGGTAGCGGTCCTGCCCCGGCAGGAAAACCTCGATGTCATAGGTTTTTTGCGACGCGAAGCCCATGTCGCCGGTACAAAGCGTCACGACCCGATACGGAAGCTTGAGGCGCTTCAAGACTTCTTCCGCGCAGCCGAGCATGCGCTCGTGCTCGGCGAGCGAGCCCTCCGGCGTGGTGATCGCGACGAGCTCCACTTTCGTGAACTGATGCTGGCGGATCATGCCGCGCGTGTCTTTGCCCGCCGCACCGGCCTCGGCGCGAAAGCAGGGTGTGGCGGCAGTGACACGGATCGGCAGATCTTTTTCATCGAGGATTTTTTCGCGCACAAGATTGGTGAGCGGGACTTCGGCGGTTGGGATGAGATAAGAGAACTGCCCTAACGGTCTTAAGTCCGTACCTTTAATAAACGCCCCCATTATCTCGTCGCGATTGTCACCCTCGCGAGCCTTAAGCTCGACGATCTCCTCGGAGATTTTTATCAATTTATCTGGATGTAGATTCTTCATAAGCCACGGATGACCGACATCGGCATCAAGAATGCTATCGGGCATCCAAGAGGCAAAAAATTGGTCCGCTTGAAACTTCGGCAATTGCGCCGTGCCGAACATCGCCGCACTCCTTACTACTAGCGGCGGGTTCACTTCCGCATAGCCATGCTCGCTTACATGTAGATCGAGCATGAATTGGGCGAGCGCCCGTTCGAGCCGCGCCAGCGAGCCCTTGAGCACGACGAAACGCGCGCCGGAGATTTTCGCCGCCGTCTCGAAATCCATCAGGCCCAACGCTTCGCCTATCTCGAAATGCTCTTTCGGCTTGAATGAAAAGCGCGGCTTGGCGCCGACCGCGCGAAGCTCGACATTGTCATTCTCATCCCTGCCATAGGGAACCTCTGGCAAGGGCATATTGGGGATTTCGGCGAGCGCCTGGTCGAGCGCCTCGATCGCGGCGCGCTCTTCGGCTTCGAGCGCGGGCAGCGAAGCCTTCAGTTCCGCCACTTCCGCTTTCAAGGCTTCGACACGCGGCATGTCCTTCTTGGCCATCGCCGCGCCGATCTCCTTCGAAGCGGCGTTACGGCGCTCTTGTAGTGCCTGCGATTTGGCGATCGCGGCGCGGCGCTGATCGTCGAGGGCAAGGAGCATGGCAGCGAGCGGCTTCAGCCCGCGCCGCCGCAAACCTTCGTCGAAGGCCTCGACATTCTCGCGGATCCATTTGATGTCATACATGGAGAGTGCTGCAGAGAGCCTAAGTCCCGGCCGCCGCCTTCGCCGCCGCTTCCGCGCGCTGCTTCTCGATGAATGCGACCGACATGATCGACAGCTCGTAGAGGAGCATGCCCGGAACGGCAAGCGCCAGCATCGAAAAAATGTCGGGCGGGGTCAGCACCGCGGCGACAATGAAGACGAGAACCACTGCATAGCGCCTCTGCCGCCGCAGGAAGCCGGAATCGACGATGCCGACGCGCCCGAGCAGCGTGAGGGCCACCGGCAATTGGAAGACGATGCCGAAGGCGAAGATGAGCGTCATGATCAGCGACAAATATTCGCTGACGCGCGGCAGGAGCTCGATCTCGGCCCTGCCCGGCTGCTTCGCCTGCTGCATGCCCATGAAAAAGGCGAGCAGATTGGGCATGACTACGAAATAGACGAGCAGCGCGCCGAGCGCGAAGAAGATTGGCGTCGCGAAGAGATAGGGCGCGAAGGCCTGGCGTTCCTGCCTGTAGAGGCCGGGGGCGACGAACGCATAGAGCTGCGCGAATATGATCGGGCAGGACAGGAAAGCCGCGGCGAAGATCGCCACCTTGATCTGGGTGAAGAAATATTCCTGCGGCGCCGTATAGATGAGCCGCGCATTTGGTCCCGCCACATGCTCGTACGGCATCAGAAGGATATTGTAGATGTCCTTGGCGAAGAAGAAGCAGATCAAGAACATCACGATGAAGGCCAAAAGCGCCTTGATGAGCCTGGCCCGCAGCTCGATCAAGTGATCCATCAAGGGCGCCCGCGTCGCCTCGATATCGGTATCCGTCATGACAATTCTCTGGCCCGCGGCATCACGGAGCCGTGGACGCGGGCGGCACATTTGCCTCCGTCCCATCCGCGATCGGCGCGCTCGCTATGGCCGCTGCCACAGTTTCGTCCGCCAGGGTGTTCTGCGCGATTTCAGGCACGCCGGCTACCTCGGTACTCCCGATCGGCCGTTGAAGCGCCGAAGTCAATTCGGCCTTGGCGAGCGCCAGCGGATTGACCCCGAGATCGAGCTTGGCGCTTTCCGCGAGTTTGCGGACATCGGCCCTCATCTCGTCAGCATCGGCTTCGCGCATCGCTTCCATGAATTGGGCTTGAAACTCGGCCCCGAGCCGGCGCAGCTTGGCGACCGCTTGGCCGACCTGGCGCATGACGCGCGGCAATTCCTTCGGGCCGATCACGATCAGCGCCACGATCCCGATGATGACGAGTTTGCCGGCGTCGAATTCGAACATGCGCCTAGTCTTGGCCGCTTACGGCGCCCGAACGCGAAGGTTCAGCCGGCCTTCTGCGTGTCTGAGACCTTATTGACCTCCACGCCGGGCCGATGATCGAGCGCTTGCGGCGTCTCGCTCGGAGGGAGCGGCTTGGCATCCTCCTCCGCCAGCCCCTTCTTGAAGGATTTGATGCCCTTCGCAACATCGCCCATGATTTCGGAGATCTTGCCCTTGCCGCCGAACAGGATGAGCACGACAGCTCCAAGGATCAGCAAGTGCCAGATCGAGAATGTTCCACCCATAGCGGGTCTCCACTTTCCAATTACGCAAAACCTAAGCCTCTAGAGGGACGAACACAAGGATCGCGGTACGATTCCGGGGATTTTCATGGGTTGCCGCGCCTCAAAGGTGCCTGAGGCCGTGTTCAAGGCGCAGGAATTGCTTGATGAGCAGTCATGATCGCGTGCGACGGCCAAGCTGCCAACCCAGCGCCGCACTCGCGGAGCGTCCCGAACGGATCGTTCGGCTCAGGCCGCGACGAGCCGCCAAAGCCGTTCTGCGGCAGCCATTTCGGCGAAGCGCCGCGCCCGCCGCGCCATGGCCTGCTGATCCTCACCCCAAAGCCGCATCTCGAAATCCTCGTCGACATGCGCCGCCCGCCAAGCCTCATCGAGGCTGATCGCGTCCTCGGCGAGCGCCAGAGCGATCAAGACCGAACCGGTGAGCGTGGTCATCACCGAGAGGCTCGCGAGCGCGAAAGGCGCCGCGCGGCCGCGGCGGGCCACTTCATCGACTTTCGCCTGCACGGCCGCTTTGGCGGCGGGTGGCTGCCCGACGAAGACAATCCCCTCGACGCACATGAAACGCGCGCCGAGCCGGCTCGCGGCAAACGCGATGATCGGGTCCCAGGCCTCAGCCTCGGCCTTTACCAAGCTCGCCGGCGCGGCGGCCCGGTAGCAGACGAGATCGGTGTCGGCATATTTGACGATTTCGGCGGCAACTGCTTCCGTGTCCCCGGCCACCCCGTCGATCGCCGCATTGGCGATGCGGGTGAATGGCATGGAGGCAAAATCGATGTCTTCATTCTGCGCTTGCCATTCGCTGGCGACCGCCTCGGCGGCAGCCAACGTGGGCAAGACAAGAGCCGCTTTGGCGGGCGTCTTCGCCAGGCGCCCATCGAGCAGCAAGGCGAAACCACCCTCATGTTCACCGACGCCGGCCCTGGTGTAGAAGCGCTTGGGGCGCGCCACCGCATCGCGCGGTGCTCCGGAACCGGGAGGCGAAGTTTTTGCGGGGTCGTTCGGCATCGCTCTTATTAGCGCGGACGGCCCTTGGTTGAAATGCCGCAGCCACGGTCACGCCGGGCGCAAAAATGATCGAGCGTGCCTATCTGTCAAAGGTTATAGGATCGGAAGCCGAGCCCGCCCAGAGCCGCCGGGGAGCCAAGCAATGAACAAGGAAGCAGACAGGACGGAATTTGCCGCCGAGGCGGACCGGCTGCTTAAGGACGATATACGCCTGCTCGGCCGGATCCTCGGCGATACGGTCCGCGAGCAGGAGGGCCAGGAAGTCTTCGACCTCGTCGAACTGATCCGCCAGACCTCCGTGCGGTTTCATCGCGACGGCGATCAGACCGCCCGCCATCGGCTCGAAGCCATCCTCGAGTCGCTGACGCCGACCCAATCGGTCCAGATCGTGCGCGCCTACAGCTATTTTTCGCATCTGAGCAATATCGCCGAGGACCAGCACCAGATCAGGCGTCTGCGCGCCGACGCGATCGCCGGCGTGCCGGAGCCGCCGGGCACGCTTACTTGCGCGCTTTCGCGCGCCCGCGGGGCCGCCATCAGCCCTGAAAAATTATGCGAATTCTTCGACCACGCTTTCATGGTTCCGGTCTTGACCGCGCATCCGACCGAGGTGCGCCGCAAGAGCACGATGATGCGCGAGATGGCCATCGCGCACTTGCTTGAGAGGCGCGATCGCCAGCAATGGACGCCTCAAGAGGAAGCGGAGATCGAAGACAAAATACGCCGCGCCGTGCTCATCCTCTGGCAGACGAGCCTGCTCAGGCGAACGAAGCTCACCGTCCGCGACGAAGTTTTGAACGGGCTCTCCTATTACGACTATACGTTCCTCGAAGAGGTGCCGCGGCTTTATCGGCAGATCGAGCGTCAATTGCGCGCCTATGCGCCCTCGACCGCCGAGGCCCATGTCGCCTCGTTCCTGCGGCTCGGCAGCTGGATCGGCGGAGATCGCGACGGCAATCCTTACGTCGATGCCGAGGTCCTGCACGAAACCGTGCGCATGCAGGGAACGCGCATTCTGTCGCATTATCTCGATGAACTGACCTATCTCAGCGCCGAGTTTTCGATGAGTGCGGAGGTCGTCGAGGTGTCCGACGAACTGCGCGAACTCGCGGCGAGCTCTCCGGATGCCTCGCCGCAGCGGATGGCGGAACCCTATCGGCGCGCGATCGCGGCGATACGCGGCCGGATCGTCGCCACTTTGCGCGCCATCGACGATCAACATCCGATCAAATCGCGCTATGTCCCGATGCACCCCTATCGCAACGCGGCCGAGTTCAGGCGGGATCTGTACATCGTCGATCAGTCGCTCAGGGCGCATGGTTCGTATCTTCTGACACGCGGAAGGCTGCACGGCCTGCGGCGCGCCGCCGACTGCTTCGGGTTTCATCTCGCATCGGTGGATCTGCGGCAGAATTCCGACGTGCACGAGCGCACGATCGCCGAGCTTTTCGAGGCGGCGGCCCCGGGGACCAATTACGTCTCCCGCAGCGAGGAGGAGCGCGTCGATCTCCTCGTCAAAGAACTGAACACGGTGCGCACGCTCGCCTCGCCGTTCTTCTCCTACTCGGACGAGACGCGCAAGGAGCTCGCGGTGTTTCGCGCCGCCGTCGAAGCGCGCGCCACCTACGGCGCCGAGGTCATCCGGACGAGCATCATCTCCCAATCGCAGTCCGTGTCCGATCTCCTCGAACTCTCCGTGCTCTTGAAGGAAGTCGGCCTAATTATGGCCGACGGAAAGAGCGAGATCGACATCGTGCCGCTGTTCGAGACGATCGCCGATCTGCGCCAATGCGCGGCGGTGATCGAAAAGGCGTTCTCGCTCCCCGCCTATCGCCGCCTCGTCGAAAGCCGCGGCAACGTGCAGGAGATCATGCTCGGCTACTCGGACAGCAACAAGGACGGCGGTTTCATCACCTCCGGCTGGGAGCTTTACAAGGCCGAGATCGGTCTCATCGAGACGTTCCGGCGCCATGGCGTCAAACTGCGTCTCTTCCACGGCCGCGGCGGCTCGGTCGGGCGCGGCGGCGGCCCGGCTTATGAGGCGATCCTCGCTCAGCCGAGCGGCGCCGTCGGCGGCCAGATCCGCGTCACCGAGCAAGGCGAAATCATCTCGAGCAAATATGCGAACCCCGAGGTCGGGCGTCGCAACCTCGAGACCTTCGTCGCGGCGACCCTCGAAGCCTCGCTGCTGATGCCCGAGCAGCACGCGCCGCGGCTCGAATATCTCTCGACGATGGAGGAACTCTCGGGCTTCGCGTTCAAGGCCTATCGGGCGCTCGTCTACGACACGCCCGAGTTCGAGAAATATTTCTGGGCCTCGACCGTGATCACCGAGATCGCGACGCTCAACATCGGCAGCCGGCCGGCCTCCCGCACCAAGACGCGGAAGATCCAACATCTGCGCGCCATACCCTGGGTTTTCTCCTGGGCGCAATGCCGGCTCATGCTGCCTGGCTGGTTCGGATTTGGCTCGGCCTTCAAGGCCTGGATGGCCGAACATCAGGGCAGCGGCCTCGCCTTCCTCCAGGACATGTATCGCGAATGGGGCTTCTTCCGCATGCTGCTCTCCAACATGGAAATGGTGCTGGCGAAGAGCAACATCGGGATTGCATCGCGTTACGCCGAACTCGTGCCGGACAAGGCGGTGCGGGACAAGATCTTCGAGGCCATTCGGGCCGAATGGGCGGATTCGATCGCGGCCCTCCTCGCCATCACCAAGCAGACCGAATTGCTGCAGGACAATCCCACGCTCGATCGTTCGCTTCGGATGCGCGTGCCCTATCTCGATCCGCTGAACCATGTCCAGGTCGAGCTTCTGAAGTTGCATCGCGCCGCCGACAGCGAGGACGAGGCGATCCTGCGCGCCGTGCAGATCACCATCAACGGCATTTCCGCGGGGCTGCGCAATAGCGGGTAAGGGCGTTACCCCCTCTCCCCATGAGCGTAAGCGAATGGGGAGAGGGTTGGGGTGAGGGGCGAGGAGATTGGCCCGCGACGATGGCAAATCACCT